>OOAM01001351.1_pt1 | contig 16468 bp, 11 predicted proteins | sample 1671131 | NCBI WGS metagenome assembly OOAM01 (sample SAMN06348125, study PRJEB24527) | human gut metagenome | biome: human gut; feature: ankylosing spondylitis patient; material: feces | host: Homo sapiens | place: China | collected 2015-10 | reverse complement strand
TCTTGCCGTCGATGACCTTGGTCAGAACGTGCGGGGGAGAGACCTGCAGCTCATAGCCTTCGCGGCGCATGGTCTCGATGAGGATGGACAGATGCATCTCACCACGGCCCATGACACGGAAGGAATCGGTGGTGGCGGAATCCTCTACCTTCAGAGCGACGTCCTTCAGCAGCTCTTTCTGCAGACGGTCACGGATCTGGCGGCTGGTGACATACTTGCCCTCACGGCCGGCCAGCGGGCTGTCGTTGACGGAAAAGGTCATCTCGACGGTGGGGTCGTTGATCTTCACGAAGGGCAGCGGCTCGATATTGGAGGGGCTGCACAGGGTGTTGCCGATGGTGACGTCAGGCAGACCAGAGAAAGCCACGATGTCGCCTGCGGTGATGTTGTCGCAGGGCTGACGGCCATTGGCCTGGAAGTCATACAGCTTGGTCAGACGGCCGCGCATCTTGAGGTCGGGGTTGTGCCAGTCGCACACGACCACTTCCTCGCCCACCTTGGCGACGCCGTTCTGGATGCGGCCGATGCCGATGCGGCCCACGAACTCGTTGTAGTCCACAGAGGACACCAGCATCTGGAAGGGAGCCTCAGGGTCGCCCTCGGGCGGCTTGATGGTGCTCAGCAGGGTGTCGAACAGGGGGATCAGGTCGGTGCCGGGCACATCCGGGTCCAGGCTGGCGGTGCCGTCGCGGCCGCAGCAGAACAGCATGGGGCAGTCCAGCTGTTCGTCGGTAGCGCCCAGGTCCATCAGCAGGTACAGCACCTCGTCGATGACTTCCTTGATGCGGGCGTCAGGGCGGTCGATCTTGTTGATGGCCACCACCAGGCTCAGGTTCTGCTGCAGAGCCTTCTGCAACACGAAGCGGGTCTGGGGCATACAGCCCTCGGCAGCATCCACCAGCAGCAGAACGCCATTGACCATCTTCAGCACGCGCTCCACCTCGCCGCCGAAGTCGGCGTGGCCCGGGGTATCGACGATGTTGATCTTAACGCCCTTGTAGGTGCAGGAGCAGTTTTTGGCCAGAATGGTGATGCCGCGCTCACGCTCGATATCGCCGCTGTCCATCACGCGCTCGGCCACGGCCTGATTGTCGCGGAAAGCGCCGCTCTGGCGCAGCAGGGCGTCCACCAGCGTGGTCTTGCCGTGGTCAACGTGAGCGATAATGGCAACGTTGCGCAAATCGTTACGAACCATAAAAATTCAACCTCTCTATTATTTCAAACTCATAAAATACGAACGAACGTCATACAAATCTAAGTTTATAACAGAATGGGGCGGTTTGTCAAGATTGTATAAAAATTTTTTGCTCCTTTCGGCAGATTGCCCGCAAAAATCCCGCCGATTTGTGCGGCGTGTACCTTTAAAATATGCTATACTGTAAGCACAGAATCAAAAGGCACGGCTTTTGATGGCTGGCCGGCAGTTTTCAAAGCAAATGATCCGCTGGGGAGGGACCCTGCTGCCGCAGGCAGTAGGGAGGGCGATGGAATGCAACAGCAGCAACCGCCACCTGCGGTGGAAACAGGGCGCTGCTGTTGGGGCAGTGGCCGACAAGACGCGAATGCCGTTCAGGCGTGAAGCGGATGTCGGGTGCCACAACCCGGGTACATTTTGCGTGGAAACCGCCGGACGGCCGGAGAAGTTGGCCTGAATAACCGGAGGTGTTTTGGGATGAAGATCACGTTTCTGGGCGCGAACCATGAGGTCACCGGCAGCTGTACGCTGCTGGAAGCCGCGGACCGTCGGTTCCTGATCGACTGCGGCATGGAGCAGGGCAAGAATGTCTACGAGAACCAGCCCATCCCGGTGGCACCCGGCGAGATCGACTGGGTGCTGGCTACCCATGCGCACATCGACCACACCGGTATGCTGCCGCTGCTGGTGCGCAACGGCTTCCGGGGCAAAATCTACGCCACCAACCCCACGGTGGAGCTGTGCGGTATCATGCTGCGGGACTCCGCCCACATCCAGGAATTCGAGGCCGAGTGGAAGAACCGCAAGGCCCAGCGCTCCGGTGCCGAGCCGGTGGAGCCTATGTATACCGTGCAGGACGCCGAGGCGGCCATGAAGCTGTTCGTGGGTGTGGACTACGAAAAGCGCATTGAGCTGGCTCCGGGTATTGAGGTGCGGTTCGTGGATGTGGGCCACCTGCTGGGCTCCGCCAGCATCGAGCTGTGGATCACCGAGGGCGACACTACCACCAAGCTGGTGTTTTCCGGCGATATCGGCAACCTGGACCAGCCCATCATCAAGGACCCCGCCTATATCAGCGAGGCGGACTATGTGTTCATGGAGTCCACCTACGGCGACCGGCTGCACGGCCCGCGCCCGGATTATGTGAACGAGCTGGCTAAAATCTTGCAGCGCACCTTTGACCGGGGCGGCAATGTGGTCGTGCCCAGTTTTGCGGTGGGCCGCACCCAGGAGATGCTGTATTTTTTGCGGGAGATCAAGGAAAAAGGGCTGGTCAAAGGGCACGGCAATTTCCCGGTGTACATCGACAGCCCGCTGGCCATCGAGGCCACCCGCATCTTCAAGGACACCGACCCGGACTGCTTCGACGAGCAGACCCGCGCCCTGCTGGAACAGGGCATCGACCCCATCAACGTGCCGGGGCTGCGGGTCAGCGTGACCAGTGACGACTCCCGCATGATCAACACCGACCGCACGCCCAAGGTCATCCTGTCGGCCAGCGGCATGTGCGAGGCAGGCCGCATCCGCCATCACCTCAAGCACAACCTGTGGCGGCCGGAGTGCACCATCCTGTTCGTAGGCTATCAGGCAGTGGGCACCCTGGGCCGCACCCTCATCGAGGGTGCCACCACGGTCAAGCTGTTCGGCGAGCCCATTGAGGTGCAGGCGGAGATCTGCCAGCTCACCGGCATGTCCGGCCACGCAGACCGGGACGGACTGCTGCGCTGGGTGAACGCTTTCACCGAGAAGCCCAAGCGGGTGTTCGTGATGCACGGCGAAGATGAGGTGGAAAACATCTTCGTCGACACCCTCACCGGGCAGGGCTTCACCGCCTGCGCGCCCTATAACGGTGCGCAGTGGGCCATCGGTGCCGAGGGTGCCGTCTGCCTGCAGGAGGGCACTAAGGTACGCATCGAGCACAAGGCATCGGAGGGCCAGAACCGCGCCGCCACGGTGTTCCAGCGTCTGGTCAGCGCCGGCAAGCGCCTGCTGCGGGTCATCGAGCACAACGAGGGCGGCGCCAACAAGGATCTGGCCAAGTTCGCCGATCAGATCAACGCTCTGTGCGATAAGTGGGACCACTGAACGGCTAAACAACTGTACAGGAAAGCAAAACAGAAAAACAGGCAGTCCTGTGGTTTCATGGAATCACAGGGCTGCCTGTTTGCATGTTGAGAAAATGGAAAATGTTGCAGATAGGAGACCGTTTCGGACAGGGGCTTGCGTGCAAAGTGGTTGGGGGATGGCCTTGGCACCTTCGGCGGCATAACCAAAGCCCCACTGGGGCTTTGGCTGCGGCAAGCCGCCGCCCTGCCGGAATCCCTCCGGGTCCGGATGCGGCAGCATCCCCGTTAGACATTCCTGGAGGCTGGGACCCGCGCACGAATCAACAGCCCACCGGGCTGTTGATTGCCCTGCCTGCGGCAGTGCCGTGCTGTTCGAATCCCTCCGGGTCCTGAATAAAAAGAAAACTCCGTGTCAGCAGACACGGAGTTTTGCTTTTTATGGACCTGGAGGGATTCGAACCCTTGACCTCTCGGATGCGAACCGAACGCTCTCCCAACTGAGCTATAGGCCCATGTAATGACCCTGTAAGTGTAACTCTGTTCGGGAAATTTGTCAAGTATTTTGGGCAGGGCCAAAAAGCATCGCTCAGCGGTTGCCTAGCTGCCAGAAAGCAACAGCGCTGGCAGCGGCAACGTTCAGGGAATCCACGCCGTGGGACATAGGGATTTTTACGGTGTAGTCACAGGCGGCAATGGTGCTGTGGGCAAGGCCGTCACCCTCTGTGCCCAGCACGATGGCGAGCTTCGGCTCGGCGGAAAGAGCGCTGTCGTCAATGCTTACGGAGCGGTCGCTCAGAGCCATGGCAGCAGTCTTGAAGCCAAGACTGTGCAGCTGAGCAATGCCGTTTTCCGGCCAGTCGGCAGGGCAGGTGCCGATCTGCGCCCAGGGTACCTGAAACACGGTGCCCATGCTCACACGCACGGCACGGCGGCACAGCGGGTCGCAGCAGGAAGGAGTAACGAGCACGGCATCCATGTTCAGTGCAGCGGCGCTGCGGAAGATCGCTCCCACATTGGTGGAGTCCACAATGCTCTCCAGAACGGCCACCCGGCGGGCATTGCGGCAGACCTCTTCCACGCTGCGCGGCAGCGGGCGGCGGAAGGCGCACAGCACGCCGCGGGTCAGCTCGAAGCCGGTCAGGCTGGCAAGGGTCTCGCGGTCGGCTGTGTACACCGGGGCATCGCCGCAACGGGTCAGGAGATCGGCAGCCGGGCCGGTGATCTGTTTACGCTCCATGAGCAGGGAGAGCGGTGTGTATCCGGCATCCAGCGCGCGGGCAATCACCTTGGGGCTTTCGGCAATAAAGATGCCTTTTTCCGGTTCCAGACGATTGCGCAGCTGCGCCTGCGTCAGGCGGGCATAGACAGCCAGCTCCGGTGCGGAAAGGTCTGTGATCTCGACAATATTCGGCATAAGGAAGTTCTCCTTTGGAAAAGCTTTTTTCTTATTCTAACACAACCTGTGAGGGAATGCAAAGTGCGGGCCGTATTTTTGGCGCTGGCAGAGCGCAAGGATACACATGCCGGATATGTAAAACTGATATGGACCAAGCTGTAAAAATATATTATAATAGGGTACGAAAAGAGGGGAAAAGGTAATATGAAAACAAAACATCATGGGCAGATGTCAGAGTCCTTCCTGACGGCGGTGTTCCTTTCGCTTTCGGGCGGGCTGCAGGATGCCTATACGTATCTGTTCCGCGGTAAGGTGTTTGCAAATGCACAGACCGGCAACATCGTGCTGCTGAGTTCCAACATCATGGATGGTCAGTGGGATCGGGTGCTGCACTATCTGGTTCCTCTGTGTGCTTTTGCGCTGGGCGTACTGGTGGCAGAAAAGATGCGGGAGAGCTTTTGCAACATGCAGCGGCTTCACTGGCGGCAGCTGGTGGTGCTGGGCGAAGTGCTTCTGCTGTTCATTGTAGGCTTTCTGCCACAGGAACAAAACCTGCTGGCAAACGCCATCGTTTCCTTCTCCTGCGCAATGCAGGTGCAGGCGTTCCGCAAGGTGAACGGCTATGCATTTGCCAGCACCATGTGCATTGGTGACCTGCGCAGCGGTGTGGAAGCATTCTGCATCTGGAGCAAGACCCATGAACCGAAAGTTAAGGACCGGATGATGCGTTATTTTGGCATCATTCTGTTGTTCGCGATGGGTGCCGGTATTGGAAGCATGGGCGCAGCGCGGCTGGCAGGAAAGACCATCTGGATCTCCTGCGGGCTGCTGCTGGTAAGCTTTGCGCTCATGTTCATTCGGGAAGAAATCGAAGAAAACCCTGCGATCGAAAAGGATCTGGCTGAGATCCGGCAGGAGACACGGGAGATCGACCGGACTCTCAAGCAGGAACTGAAGGAAGAGCGCGAGGAACTGCATGAGGAATTACACGAGAAATTGAGATAAAGCACCGGACATCAAAAAAGGAGCCGCTGCGTGATGCAGCGACTCCTTTTGCTTGTCGAGAAAGGAAATTACTCAGAACGCAGGGCGGTGACGGGGTTGCACTTGGCTGCGCTGCGGGCGGGAATCAGACCGCCAAGGATCGTGAGCAGGGTAGCCAGAACGATCAGGACCAGTGCAGCCTTGGGCGGCAGCACAGCGGTGACGCTGGTGGTTCCTGCAATGGAGTGGATGAGCATGTTGCCAGGGATCAGCAGCAGCAGGCACAGGCCCACGCCGATCACGCCGGAGCACATTCCGATAATGAAGGTCTCGGCATTGAACACCTCGGAGACATTGTGCTTGGATGCACCGATGGCACGCAGAATACCGATCTCCTTGCGGCGTTCCAGCACGCTGATATAGGTGATGACACCGATCATGATGGAAGAAACCGCCAGCGAGATGGCAACAAAGGCCACCAGCACATTGCTGACCATATCCACGATCTTGGTCACGGCGCTCATCAGAGTGCCGACCGTATCCGAGAATACGATCACCTTGTCCTCTTCGCCCTGCGCACGCATGGCGGCGTTGTAGGCGTTCAGGCTGTCCACGATGCGGTTCTTGGCCTCAAAGCTCTTGGGGTAGATCCAGATGCTGCCGGGCTTGGCATAATCCGAATAGCCCAGTGCACCAAGAACACTGCTGTAGGAGGTGGTGCTGGACTGCAGGTTCATCTTGACCAGATCCACAAGGTCGTCGGTGCTCATGTTCACCTGCACGGCACTCTGGAACACAGTGGGGTCAATCTTCAGGGCATCTTCCACCTGACTGCTGAGCTGAGCGATGTTGTTCTGGATGGCGGACTGGATCTGCTGGCTGAACTGAGTGGTCAGCTGGGTCATCAGCTGCTGCATCACGGTGCTCATCTGGGTCTGAATGGCAGCGGTGAGTTTGGTCTGCAGAGCTTCGCCCAGCTTCTGGCTCAGCTGTTCCGAGTAGCTTTGCAGATAGCTCGTCATGATGCCCTGCAGGTTCTGCTGCAGCGAAGCGGTGAACTGCTCCTGCAGGCCGGTGGTGTCCAGCAGGTCGCCCATGGATTCGGACAGAAGCTGTTTGAACTGGTCGCTCTCCATATAGGAAGAGAAACCAATCTTATCCAGATTCAAGATGCCGTTGCCGATGATATAGCGCTTATAGCCATTCATGATCTTCTTCATCAGGCTCTGCAGCGCATCCTCCGAGACGGACAGGTCCATATCGGCAAACAACTGGCTCAGATCCAGCGCGTCCATGTCCGGAAGCTCCACATCGCTCATGTCGATGTCGCTCAGGTCCAGCTGGCTCAGATCCAGCTGGAATGCGGACGGATCAAGGATGGAGGAAAAGTCAAAGCTGCCATCCTGCAGATCAAATGCACCGCTCAGGTCGAACTGCAGCTTGCTTGCATCGAACTGGAAGGCATCCTTCAGCATATCGGTATCCACCGAGAACAGTGAAGAAATGTCAAGATCGGTTTCGCGCTGGTCGGCATCAAAGCGCTCGCCGGTCAGCACGTTCACTTCCGGGTCGGCAAGCTGCTGCTTTACCACTTCACTTTCGGCTGCATGGTCGATGGCGTAGTAGGTGAGTGCATGGGTATAGGCAACGCCTATGGGCAGAATGGTGGAGCTGGCATCTGCGCGGGGCTGCACCACGCCCACGATGGTCAGATCCGGACTGTTTTCCACAAGCTGCTCCACATACGCTTCATCGTCGGAGCGGTTGCGCCAGATTTGGCGTTCTTCGTCATAAACGTAATAGTCCGAGCTGGTAACGATCTTATATTTCAGGCCCACAAAGGTATCGTAGGGGTAGGTGCCGTAGCCGGTGGGAGCCTGTGTGTTCTTGTTTTTTGCGTACTCCTGCAGAAAACGCATCATCACGCTGTCGTCCTCAATGCCCAGAATATAAAGAGCGTAATCGCTGATGCTACCATCCGAATTCAGCACAAGAACGGCCTCGTTGTAGCTTTCCGGCCAGCGGCCTGCCTTGACATCGTACTGATCTTCGTACAGCGAAGGCTCTTCGGCCATCTCGGTAAACACGCTCTGATTGGTCATGGAAGAGACGATGCCGGCGGCAGAGGTGGTGTTGTTCAGCACAGAAAGGCTGCTGTCCGGGAAGATCTGGCGCACGGTGCCGTCCTTGTTCTGGCGGTAGATCAGCGGTGCGATGCCGTAGGAATACTCGATGGAAGCAGCATCCTCCGAGATGGTGCATTCGTCGCTGTCCAGATATTTTTTCAGGGAGGCAAGGTCATTGACGGAGGAATTATCCTCGGTCAGCTGGCTCAGCAGTTCGCGCACTGTGACCATGCCCTCCGGGGTGGAAGAAGCGCTGGTGGCGCCCACATTGGTGTTGTTGGCAACGGCGCTGGTGTAGCTTCCCGGGTCCAGCAGGGCGGCAAGGTCTACGCCGGTGGTCGAGATCTGCAGCGGATATTCCGAAAGGGTGGAGCGTTCCATCTCCTGGATATAATTGCTCACACCGGCCGAGAGCGAAAGGATGAGCGCAATGCCGATGATGCCGATGGAACCCGCAAATGCGGTGAGCAGGGTGCGGGTCTTTTTGGTGAGCAGATTGTTGAAGCTCAGCGCGAGAGCGGTGAGCGGCGACATGGAAGAATGGCCCAGATTTTTGTGCACCGGCGGCACCTGAGCGGAATCATCCGGCGCAAACGGTGCGGTGTCCGATTGGATCACGCCGTCCCGCAGGCGGACGATGCGGGTAGCATACTGCTCTGCAAGCTCCGGGTTATGGGTGACCATGACCACAAGGCGGTCTTTGGCCACCTCCTTCAGCAGCTCCATCACCTGAATGCTGGTGTCGCTGTCCAGTGCGCCGGTCGGCTCGTCGGCCAGCAGGATGTCGGGGTTATTGACCAGTGCGCGGGCGATGGCCACACGCTGCATCTGGCCGCCGGACATTTCGCTGGGGTGCTTGTGCAGCTGGTCGCCCAGACCTACCTGCTCCAGCGCCTTGGTGGCCCGGCTGCGGCGCTCGGCACCGGAAATGCCGGAGATGGTCAGCGCCAGCTCCACATTGGAAAGCACTGTCTGGTGCGGGATGAGGTTATAGCTCTGGAACACAAAGCCAATGGTGTGGTTGCGGTAAGAGTCCCAGTCGCGGTCGGTATATTTTTTGGTGGAGATGCCGTTGATGATCAGATCACCGCTGTCGTAGCGGTCCAGACCGCCAATGACGTTCAGCAGGGTGGTCTTACCGGAACCGCTGGGGCCGAGAATGGCGACGAATTCGTTGTCCCGCAGGTTCAGGCTGACATCATCCAGTGCTTTCTGCACCAGATCGCCGGTTTTGTATTCTTTCTTGATGTGGTTGAGTTGGAGCATGTGTGAGCCTTTCCGGCGCATCCTCGCAGGAACGCTGCCGCTGTACATTATAATAAACTGCCCGGATACAGGACCCGCAGCAAGGCGTTATACACTTCTATTTTACCGAAACAATATGAAAAAACTGTGTATATTTCAACATAAATTTTGACCGGACCGGTATTTTTGGCTTTTGAGGCAGAAAAACAGGAAAATAAAGGAAAAATTGACGTGGAGGTTGAATTTGCGTCGCCGTCGTGCTGTTTTAATAGCGGAAGATCCTGATAAAACAGAAAAGCATCGCAAAAGCAGAATTACACTGCCAATACGACGCAAAAAATCTGCGATGAACCGCAAGCACAAAATAAAATGTGTCGCGGCGCAGAAAAACACGACAAAAAAATGCAACGAATGTGATTTTGATGTTTTTAGACGCTTTTTCAGGATTGAACCAGCCCTCTCTGCTCTTTAAAATAAGATAAGAAAAACAAGGAATGCCTTGAAAACGTCGCAGGACCTTGTAGCAAGGGAGGAAAAATTATGGAACGTACATTTTCACCTATGATCCGTCAGTTTTCGGCAATCGACGGGTTGCAGAAAGCATATACGCTGGTATACTCAATGGATACAGGCAACGAAAACGGCTGCTGCCTGACGCTTTGCCGTACCGGGAACCGGCAGTACATGCAAAGCTGCTACATTGCAGCTGCACCAGAGTTCTGCTACCGGATCATGCGCTATCTGTGTGAGAATGGCGTCCAGCCGGAGATCTGGCAGGATGTGGTAGAAGAACTGACCGATACAGAACAGCTCAGGCAGAAAGGCGGCGCGTTGCGTGGAGAGTGAGCACACAGCAAAAACGCTGCAGATCGCCCTTGGAAGCTACGACCGCAAGGAGCTGCGGGTGGAAAAGAACTACCTGCAGGAGCAAAGCCCTGCGTTGGAGTGCACTTGCTTCCAGAACGGCGGCCGTCTGCTGGAACAGCTGCGTCAGGGCCGTCAGTTTGATGTTGTGATCCTCTGCAGCCAGCTGGAAGATATGAGCGGGCTGGAGTTTTTAATGAATATCCGCAGCATGGATCCCAAACCGAATGTTGTTCTGTTTGATGAGGGCAGGCGGCAGAATACGAGTGCCATTTGTCTGGAATCGGGCGATGGATTCTGCTATGTGGGCCATGCCGAACTGAAGAACCTGCTGTGGGAGCTGTACCGCCTGCCGGGACGGCAGAGCCAGCGTATGGAACGCAAGTGTCAGGAACTGTACGAGGGCTGGGGCATCCAGCTGCCGGACGTGAACTGCAACTATCTTTCCTGTGCGGTGGGCGTGGTGTACGGCACCAGCCAGAAGCTGGCCATCCGCAAGGAGATCCTGCAGGCGGTGAGCGAGCAGTACGATGTGTCGGTCTCTGCTGTGGACAGCGGCATCCGGCGTATGATCGACCAGCTGGAAGCAAAGCCCTCGGTCAAGTGGCTGCGCTTCAAGGACGAAAGCGGATTTGCGGACGAGAAACCTACCACTGGTAAACTGATCTACACTGTCAAGAATTATCTTCAGCGTCAGAAGGACGACTGAGCATAAAACACAGGAGGCGCAAGGGTATGGAGCAGATGCGGCAGAACGAGGCGGGTGCACTGACTGCGCAGGCGATCCCGCAGAAGGATGTGGAACAGGCATGCTTCCATGCACTGGGCCTGATCGGACGCAATTGCGAATATCTGGACCAGCACCTTGCGCATGTGGGTGCCGACCAGCAGACCCGACAGGCGGTGAACGATATCAGCGCTGCGTCGGCAAGGCTGGACCGCACTGTGAACGAAGTGATGTCGCTGCTGGATTTTCTGCGCACCGAGGAAGACCCGCGGCTCTATCCGCTGGACCTGTGCCAGCTGCTGCAGCAGGTCGCCGCACAGGCCGATATGGTGCAGGCACAGCTTGGGGTGGAACTGACGCTGGACTATGGCGGCTGGACAGCCTGCCGGGTCATGGCGGACCGCAATGATGCAGAACTGCTGTGCCTGCATCTGCTTTCGAATGCCTTGCGGGCCTGCAGTGCGGGCGGCAAAGTGCGGCTGATGCTGCGCCGCAGCGAAAGCTTCTGGCAGTTGACGGTGATGGATAATGGCTGCGGCCTGCCGGAAGCAGGCGAGGATGCATGGCTGGAGAACCGGCGCTGCTTTCTGGGCGGCGCAAAGCTGGGCCTGCTGCTCTGCCGCGAGTGCTGCCGCCGTATGGGCTGGGGCCTGCGGGTGGAGCGCGCACCGGAAAAGGGCACACAGGCAGTGGTGACTATTCCGCTGTGCACCGACCGCATAACGGAGCCGACGGTAGAGCTGCATACGGGCGGCGATACGGCACAGGCACAGCAGCATCAGTACCAGCTGCGCAATATGCTGGTGCGGGAGCTGCGTACCATGCCGGAGCGCGGCGACCCGGACGAGCTGTGATGCATGCTGCATGATTGCATTATAATAATGAATAAGGACTGCTGCGGGGGAGATGCTCCTGTGCGGCAGTCCTTTTTTGTTGGCAAAGGTTAAAAAACTTTGCCGAGACACCGGCGCAGCCGCATAAAAAGCGACAAGTTCACAAAATGTTTAACTTTTTGAGCGGAAAATACTATTTTTTCTGTGTAAAATAAGGGACGCTGATTGATTGTGCCGCAAAATTGGATTATAATACATTTGTATGCGAATTGATAAAATGATTCGTTAACAAACTAATTTTTGGCAAAGAAATTGATTTTGCCGTCCACCGGGGGCTTTGCCTCCGGCATTTGTCCTTAGGAGGAAAAACAACGTGAGAGTAGGTCTTGACATCGGCAGTACCACCATCAAGTGTGTGGTGCTGGATGAACATGATGCGCTGCTGTATTCTACATACGAACGGCATTACAGCCATATTCTGGAAAAGGCGCAGGAGCTGCTGCGCCGCATCGATGCCGAGCAGCTGCACGGTCAGAAGGCGCTGCTGAGCATTTCCGGTTCGGCGGGCATGGGTCTGGCCGACAGCTGCGGCGTGCCCTTTGTGCAGGAGGTGTTCTCCACCCGCGTAGCGGTCAAGCGCTTTGTGCCTGCCACCGACTGCGTGATCGAGCTGGGCGGTGAGGATGCCAAGATCCTGTTTCTGACCAACGGTACCGAGGTGCGCATGAACGGCAGCTGTGCCGGCGGCACCGGTGCCTTCATCGACCAGATGGCCACCCTGCTGAAAATGGGTGCCGACGAGATGAACAAGGCAGCAGAGAACGCACAGCGCACCTACACCATTGCGTCCCGCTGCGGCGTGTTTGCCAAGAGCGACGTGCAGCCCCTGATCAATCAGGGTGCCCGTACCGAGGACATTGCTGCCAGCATTTATAAGGCTGTGGTCAACCAGACCATTGCAGGCCTTGCACAGGGCCGTCCCATCAAGGGCAATATCCTGTATCTGGGCGGCCCGCTCACCTTCAGCAGTGTGCTGCGCAAGAGCTTTGACGAGGCGCTGAACGTGACTGGCACCTGCCCGGAGAACAGCCTGCTGTATGTGGCACTGGGCGCTGCCCTCTATGCCGACAAGGCTTTCGTTCTGTCTGAGGTGGCCGATGCGCTGGATCGGTACGCTGCCACTGCCACCTATGCCAGCGAGCCGCCGCTGTTCGCCAGCAAGGAAGAATACGAGGCCTTCCACGCCCGCCACATGTCCCACAGTGTGCCGCGTGTGCCGTTCAGCGCGCAGTGCGGCCCGGTGCATATCGGCATCGACTCCGGTTCCACCACCGTCAAGCTGGTGGTGGTGGACGAGAAGAGCCAGATCCTCTACACCAACTATCAGCCGAATCTGGGCAACCCGCTGCCCCTCATCCGGGAGCAGCTGCTCAAAATTTACAAGGAGCACCCGGGCCTGCAGGTGGCCAGCGTGACCACCACCGGCTACGGCGAAGAGCTGGTGAAGAACGCATTCCGCTGCGATTACGGTCTGGTGGAAACGGTGGCGCACTTTACCGCTGCAAAATACTTTATGCCGGATGTGGATTTCATCATCGACATCGGCGGTCAGGATATGAAGTGCTTCAAGATCGAAGATGGTGCCATCAGCAACATCTTCCTGAACGAAGCATGTTCCTCCGGCTGCGGCAGCTTTCTGCAGACCTTTGCACAGGCACTGGGCTATGACGTGAAGAAATTTGCAAGCCTTGGCCTGTTTGCAGACCGCCCGGTGGATCTGGGCAGCCGCTGCACCGTGTTCATGAACAGCTCGGTCAAGCAGGCCCAGAAGGACGGCGCAAGCATCGAGAACATCTCGGCTGGTCTGTCCATCAGCGTGGTCAAGAACGCACTGTACAAGGTCATCCGCGCATCCAGCCCGGAAGAGCTGGGCCGCAAGATCGTGGTGCAGGGCGGTACCTTTTATAATGAAGCCGTGCTGCGCGCCTTTGAAAAGGAGATGGGCGTGGAGGTCATCCGCCCGGACATTGCCGGCTTGATGGGCGCTTACGGTGCGGCTCTGTTCGGCCTGCGCCAGAGCCAGAAGGCCCACAAGACTGCTTCTGCAATGATGAACGAGCAGGAGCTGGAAGCCTTTGCACAGAAGGTGGTCAGCGTCAAGTGCGGCGGCTGCGGCAACCACTGCCAGCTCACCGTCAACACCTTTGCGGATGGCCGCAAGTACATCTCCGGCAACCGCTGCGATAAGCCCGTGACCGGCAAGAGCGCCGACGACAGCCTGAACCTCTACGCCTACAAGCAGCAGCTTCTGGCCGAGTACAAGCCGGTGGCCGGCAAGCGCGGCTCCATCGGCATCCCGCTGTGTCTGGGCTTCTACGAGCTGCTGCCCTTCTGGTGGGCCTTCTGGACAAAGCTTGGCTTTGCCGTGCACACCAGCCCAGTGTCCAGCCGCGGCCTGTACCTCGCCGGTCAGGCTACTATCCCCAGCGATACCGCCTGCTTCCCGGCAAAGCTGAGCCACGGCCACATCAAGGCCCTGAGCCAGATGCAGCTGGACGCTATTTTCTACCCCTGCCTGACCTACAATGTGGACGAGGGACTGGGCGACAACCACTATAACTGCCCGGTGGTGGCCTACTACCCCGAGGTTCTGGCAGGCAACTGCCCGGAGCTGGAGGGCACCAAGTTCATCTATGACTATGTGGGCATCCACCGTCCGAGGGACTTTGAAAAGAAAATCACCGCTATTTTAGAGCGGGAGTTCGGTCCCATCCCTCACGGCGAGATCAAAACGGCGGTAAAGGCTGCCTACGCGGAATATGCTCACCACATGGAGCAAATTCGACAGAAGGGTGTGGAAATCATTACCGCCGCCCGGAAGGAGGGCCGCCGAATCATCGTTCTGGCGGGACGCCCCTATCATGTGGACCCGGAGGTAAATCACGGCATTGACACGCTTATCACACAATTCGGCGCGGCGGTCATCACGGAGGATTCCATCTCGCAGTTGGAAAAGCCGTTTCGGACTACAGTGCTCAACCAATGGACCTACCATGCCCGCCTTTATGCGGCGGCCAAATATTGCTGCTCACAGCCGGATATGGACTTGGTACAGCTCGTCAGCTTCGGCTGCGGCGTGGACGCCATTACAACGGATGAGACGCGGGAGATTCTGCGGCAGGGTGGCAAGCTGTATACCCAACTGAAAATTGATGAAATCACAAACCTCGGCGCAGTGCGGATTCGCCTGCGGAGCCTGTTCGCGGCACTGGATGAGCATAAGGAGACCTGACATGGAGCAGAAATATCCCCGGTTTACGCCGGAAATGAAAAAAACACATAAAATTCTGATTCCCAATATGGCACCGGTACAGTTCCGCATTCTGGCGGCCAGCATGGAAAACCACGGCTATCAGGTAGAGCTTTTGGGAAACTGCGGTGAACGGGTCGCGGAGCTTGGACTGAAATACGTCCATAACGATACCTGCTATCCGGCGCTACTGGTCATCGGCCACTGGATTCTGGCAAGTATGATCTGGACCACACCGCCCTCATCATCACTCAGACCGGCGGCGGCTGCCGGGCCTCTAATTACATCTTTCTGCTACGAAAGGCGCTGGAAAAAGCCGGTTATGGAAATATTCCCGTTCTCAGCCTGAATTTTTCCGGGTTGGAAAAGGACAGCAGTATGCCGATGGATGTGAAATTCATGCGGCAGGCATTGTCCGCCATTTACTATGGCGATCTGCTGATGACGCTCCGCGCGCAGACAGAACCGTATGAGCTGGAAAAGGGTGCAGCCGAACGGCTGCAAAACAAATGGCTGGACATTCTTTGCGACCGTGTCCGCCATGGCAGCGGCTACTCCGGCCGGGAAATGCGGAGCACCATGCCGAAAATTGCGTCTGAGTTTGCGGCAATTCCCGTCAAGCGGATTCCAAAAGTGAAGGTCGGTGTGGTAGGGGAGATTTATGTCAAATACTCGCCGCTTGGAAACAATGATCTTGAAAAGTTTCTGGCCGCTCAGGGCTGCGAGGTAAATTTGCCGGGACTGATGGGCTTTGTGCAGTATTGTGCCTATAATATGGCGGAGACTGTCCGGCTTTACGGCGGATCGATAATAGAGAAGACTGCCGCAGAAGCGGCTCTATCGGTGATTGCCGGAATGGAAAAGGTCATTATCAAAACGCTGAAGGACTATGGCTACCATGCGCCGCTGCCGTTCAAGGAGTTAATTCGTCTGCCGGAGCAGTCCCACACTATTGGCATGGGCTGTAAAATGGGCGAGGGCTGGCTGCTGACAGCAGAAATGCTGGAGCTTGTACAGTCCGGATATGAAAATATTGTCTGTGCACAGCCATTCGGCTGTCTGCCAAATCATATCTGCGGAAAGGGTATGGTGAATAAGATTCGGGAGCTGTACCCGGAGGCCAACATCACGCCCATTGATTATGACCCCAGCGCTACCCGCGTTAATCAGGAAAACCGTATCAAGCTGATGCTGGCAGTGGCCCGGGAACGGCTGCCAAAATTTACAGGCGGATCCCCGAAGGCCGCTAAGGAGGATACTGCGGCAGAAAGGCAGCTTCAAAAACCGCTCTGCGCCAATGTATAAGAAAAACACACCGCCTGATAACAGGTGGTGTGTTTTTTATAAGGGATCGAATATCATAAATTACAGGGCAGTCCCTTTCTTCGGCGTATACAATTTTTGCATATCTACGCCCTCCAGCGTCAATAAAAAGCGCTTTTTATCCACGCCGCCGGCATAGCCGGTAAGGCTCCCAACACGGTGGCAGGGGATGATAATGGAGATTGGATTGTGGCCTACCGCTCCGCCAACAGCCTGTGCCGCGGCAGAAACACCCTGTGCCTGTAAGGCGTGCGCCAGTTCCCCATAGGTAGTCACCTCACCATAAGGAATTTGCAGCAGCAGCTTCCAGACTGCCTGCCGGAAATCGCTCCCCTTGGGAGCCAACGGAGGCAGGGCAGGGAGGGGACGTTTTTCAAAATATGCGTCTAACCAATCCAT
>OOAM01001349.1_pt1 | contig 16475 bp, 29 predicted proteins | sample 1671131 | NCBI WGS metagenome assembly OOAM01 (sample SAMN06348125, study PRJEB24527) | human gut metagenome | biome: human gut; feature: ankylosing spondylitis patient; material: feces | host: Homo sapiens | place: China | collected 2015-10 | reverse complement strand
CGCAGACATAGGGCAATGGCGGTTTGGGCTGCCCATTGAAGCCACGGCGGGAGCACAGGAAAGAGTTTGTGGAAGTCTTCCAGCGTTCCCGTCCGTGGCTTGTTTTTTGCGCCTGGGAGTTGCCGATATTTCCCCCAAGGATTCTCGTGGAGCAAATCCTGTTCGACGCACCAATTGATTGCGGCCTTGAGTTTTGAAACGTAGGAGTTGATGCTTGTCATAGTCAGACCATCATTCCTGCACCTCTCGCGCACATTTTCGAGGTCACGACGTGTCAATGTGTCAACAAAACGGTCGGCAATAAACTCCGCTGGACCTTCCCGGTGATAGCCGTTTTGCCTGTCATGGCCACAGACCAAAAACTCGTACGTTGCTATGGTTTTTTCGGCGTACTCAGTGTTCTTTAAGTACACCAGCACCGCCTCCAACAGCGTCAGGCGCGTGTTTTCCACCGCATCATACTGGCAATCCGCATCGAACTGCCGGGCCTCTTCCTCAGTACGGAAAGAGCGCTGTCTCCAGCGCCCCTCCTCATCCTTGAACTTGACGGTCCATCTGCCGTCACCGCGCTTTGCTACGCTCATGAGCTTTCCTTTTCACGTCAGCAAATTGCGCCTTCCCTGCTTCGGGGGATAGCGTATCGTGTGAAGATTTTCTAGTCCCTTTGTTGAGTTCGAGGATTTCGCGGCGTCGCTTGCGTATCCATTCCTTTTCAGCGTCAAGCGCCATATCACGGCGTTCAAGTTCACGAATTTCAGCAATCATCGTGTCCATATTTCCTCCCTACGCGGCACGCCTCTTTCTGTATCTGTCGAGCATACCGGGGTTCTGAGCGAGCTCGCACCGGAATGCGGAAATCACGTCCACATGGTAGGCGTTGATGCCTTCCGGGTATTCTGGGGTGGCAATTTTCTCTATGGAGTAACCAAGATCGGTAGACATGCGCTTGAGGGCTTTCCCGACGACTGAATACATCCCCTTGCTTTCAACGAATTCCGTCAGCAACCACGGAATGGCCTTTACGGACTTGTAGCGCTTTCCGCGTCCGAGTTCGTCTTCGAGAGCGTTGACCTTGCGGACGGCTACGGAAGCGGTTGCCATTGCGGTCGCCGTCTTTTTGTCGCTGATCCATGCTTTGGTGCGGACGGCCTCATCACGTTGGCGCCGGATAAGCTCATTCTCTTCAAGCATGTTGGCATATGCGCGTAATGCCTCTGGGAGAGAGGTTGGGGCGTTTGCTTGGAGGGCCTTTTCCATCTCGTTGAACCGGGCAATGTAGGCAACTTTGAAGGCCATAGCCTTTTCGCCTGTGTAGCCCATAGTCAAGAGCGTGAAGGCGTCCTTGGTAAGCAGATACATGGGCTTCGGAAGTTCGCCTCCTGTCAAGGGATTCTGAATTGTGTACTCCGAAACTTCAAAATTGAGTTTTCGGAAGTTTTCAGGTACTTGCAACAAGATAGTCTCAATGTCCCGCAACACGTTAAAATGTTCCTTCCCAAATGCCTCCGCCACCTGCAACGAGGTCACGGCGGGGACGTCCTTTCCGTTGATATTATTCAATGCGATTTCGATATTCATAGGTTCTCCTTTTGTTGCAGTTTCTACGCAGCCTGTTCGTACACCCGCGTCCCGAGTTCAGCTATCTGGGGGTCTACCTTTTCAAGCGCATTGCACAGCGTGGTCAGCGTCTTGAGCAGGTTGTGCCAGTGAAGGCCTCGGAAGTAGACGGGGCAGGTGTTCCGGGCGTCTTCGAGAAAGGTCAGCCCGGCCCACATCCCGGCGCCCCATTGCGTCCAGCGGGAAGCGTCCCCGGCAGCCGCCTGAATGTCCCCGACATGCCCGGCAAGGATATGGAACCGGGCATCCAGATCTCGTTTAGCGCCTGCGGAGAGCCTGCGTTTCTGCGTGTCATCCGCGCACCGTTCGATCCAGCGGTCGACCTTCTCGACCTGCCTGCCGAGGTCGCCAAGACTGGAAAGCATTTCGGGCTTGAGGAGGGATAGCGCCACGGTGATCGTGGACAGGGCCAGAACGCAGCGGGTGTGCTGGACGGCCTCGTGAGGGTACGGGACTACGGGGTTGATGGGCCTTCGCATATTGTACCTCCAAAAAGAGCCCCTTTCGGGGGTATATTGCCTTGCTGGGGTTGTGTTATCCACACTGGTTCTTTTCCTCGAATCCCTGAGCTCAGGCATGGTGCCCTCGCTTTGTCGTTTTCGTGTTTCAGTCGTTCCACTTCTCCGCACAGCCTGAAAATGATGGCGGACGGCCCCATCTCGTCGAGCGCCTTGGAATCTCCGAGCATGTCGCCAACGGCGGCGGTTCGGATGCGGTCGAGTTCTTCAGTGGTGATCATTCTTTCGGCTCCGTGACTTCAAATAAGTCCTGCAAAATTTCATCGGGAGTTGATTCCATGCCCGGCATCCCGGCTATGACTGAGGACATGGCTGCCACCATCTCCACCAGTCTCTGCACGGTCTGCGGGTTCGCGGCGGCAATGTAGGCGGCGTCGGATGCGGTAATATCAGGTGAATCAGCTACTTTGATTACTTCGTCATCTTCAGGATCTAATGGGCGTGTTGAGATTCGAGTGACGATTCCTTGACCACCTTTTCCTAAGAACGCTGCATTATATTGCCATGCTTCCCACGGCCCCGGCGTTGCCGCCTCACTCAGCCGCGAAAGTTCGTTGAGCCATTCCTGTGCGGTCATTGGTTCTCCCCGGCATGTTTCCTCAACACTTTTTCCCAAGCTTGAGGCGTTACTTTCCCGCATGTTTTGCATCCTCTCACCCGACAATACGGGTCAGGACATTCCCCGATGGGCACTGTCTATAGGCCCGCGCAATCGCCTCTTTCGAGCACTGCATGATGGATTCAAGCGTGATTTCGTTCATTGTCCATCTCCTTCTCAGCTTGCAAATGTGCCATTCTCATCCTGCACCAGTCACCGCATCCTTTACCTTTGAAATGCTTGGCAGGGCAGAACATCATCATCCCGTGGGCACACGGTACGTCTTCAATGTCGAGATGGAGTGCAATCACCTTTGCTCTCGCCTCGAATTCGGCGGCGTCGCGGTAGTCTGGACAAAGAGACAGCCCGTACAAACTTCTGGAACGACAAGAAGAGCACAGTTCATAATAGCCAACCCGATTCGGACAAGTATCACAATGTTGGGTGCGTTTCTTCCGCTCCTCCAGCCATTTCCTTTCCTGTTCCGTCAGCATATTTCCCTCCCTTTCATCTCACCCTGCACAGCCAAGTCACCCAGACAAAGAAGGCGACCCACGCGAGAGTGAGCCGCCTTTCCCATTTCGTCATTCCGCCTTTTCCAGTAGCACAACATGAGGTCGGTAGAACTTTCCTACGCCACCAGTTTTCGAGGGGACACGAACGATATAGGACACATGATCCCTAGGATAACCAAGATGAGGTGTTCTTCTCCCATATTTTTCAGCTACCCTCGTAGCATATATCTGAGGATTCCCGCCCGCAGGTATGACTGATTCAACAATGCCCTTTTTTTCTTTCCAAGACCCATTTGCGGCAGAAACCCACTGTACCCTATCGCCAGCCTTGAAGTTTTCCATATTACTCCTCCTTTTCCGTCCATTTATCGCAGATCGCCAGAGCGCTAGTCTTCCAACCATTGAGCGCACAGCGGGAACCTGCAAGGTACGATGTACCGTAGTAGATCTTTTTCTCGATGCGCTCGATATGCTTGCAATTCGCACAATTCTTTGTCGGCGCATGTTTCTGCCAGTTTACGCTATTTTTTGTGATTCTTGGCATATCATCCCGCGTGATTCGTATGCGCGGCCCACGGTTTGGGGTATGAAAAGCCCCGCCGGGGGAGGGCGGGGCGTGGGGTGCTATCTGCAATTTTGACAAGAGCTAATGAAAGCTCTATCCTAAAGTGTCACGTTCAGGTAGGAGAAGCGAGGCACTATGCCACGTTCTTCTGCTCAAGGCCCCGAGTCCTTTATGGTTCGGGGCCTTTTTCATACTTTCTCAGCAATCCTTAGCTTGCTTGCCGGAACCGTCCATTTCCCTTCGTAGCCGTACACGGTGACGTACATAGCCTTGCGGCCTTTCCCGAAATCACGGGGATACGGGGCACAGGAGGCCGTCACGGTGACTGTTTGGCGTTCTCCGCCTACCTTGGCTCGGTAGAGAAAGCGACGCCCCGGAATTATTGATGCCAAATCAGGACATTTTAGTCTGATTTGTGGGAGATTATCGGTATGCTGCATTGAATTACTCTCTCAATTCTTTCATCCGAGCGTATAGCTTGCGGGCTTTTCCATCAACGTTTTCGCGCTCTTGTTCGTACAGCCGCGTCAGATCTTCCCAATGTTCGACAAAGGGTTTCCATTTCGGAAACCTTTCCGCAACCTCATGCAAACGCGGTTTCCATTCCGGTATGAACTTGAGCAGGAGGTAACAGCGTCGGAAATCAGACGGATCACAAGGCACGTCGTATCTAAACCATGAAGGCACGTTATTGAAAACAGTGTTGTCGACCGTTCCGGTTAAGACCGCGTGAATCGTTTTAGAAGAGATTCCGGTTTCTCCGTTGGATAACCACATCTGCTCTCGCCATTGCTGGGGAAGCGAAAGCACCTCATCCGTGTAATTACCGTACAAATCAACGTCCACGGTTCACAGCCTCCCGCAGCTCCTTCCCCGGCCTGAACTTCACGGCCTTGTGCGCTGGTACGGGAATGCTTTCCCCGGTGCGCGGGTTCCGTCTTTCGCGGGCGGGCACGTCCACAACCTCGAACACGCCGAAGCCCTGAATTTTCAAGGAACCATGTTTCACGATGCTTTCCTTGAGCATGTCCAACACATGGCTGACGACAAGATCGGTCTTCTCGATTGAGGTCAAGGTTCCCGTGGTGTCGGACGCTCGAACCGTTATGATGAAATCAGATTTGTTCATGTCCTTACCTCATCAAAAGAAAGGCCCGGTGGTGAGCCGGGCCGGGGTGGTTATAGTACTTGCAGGCTGTAGGTTTTCACTAGAGCGCATCCGGGGATGTGCAAACCTCCCTTGAGGGCTTCTTTGATCGTGGCCTTGTCCGGTTCCATCGTTGTTTTCGTTCTGCGGTACAACTCTGGAAGCTCTTCCGTTTGCGCCGTTACTGCTATCGCCTCAGATTCCCGAACGCTGATTGTGTAGGCGTTGCCGGATACTTTCTTGAGGCCGTTATTCCTGAGTGCGATGGTGTAGTGCTCTTTGAGCCATGCAAGGCGCGATTCCGCCGCTTTTGCCTTGGCTGTTAGCCGCCTAGCTTCTTCCTTACAAGCTTCTGCCAATGCGGTCTGGATCTTCAGGAACTGCCCGAACCCGTCTACCTTGTCGGCTTCCATCTTCGCGAGTTCGTCCATGTAGACGTCCAGAGTCAGACGCTGTTCCGGGGTAAGTTCTTCATCGGGGATAGAAAGCATCCCGGCGATTTCTTGTTGAATCTCATTGAATGTTGGCATGTTTCACCTCATCAAAAAGGCACTTCGTCCATACCGGAAGATTCATATCCCTGCTGTACCTGCTCCTGTTTCTTCCCCGTCTGGCGCTCTCCTTCCTTCTTGTCGAGGAACTGGACGCGCTGCGCCTTGATCTCGGTGCTGTAGCGTTTCTGCCCCTGTTGATCCTGCCATTCCCGCGTGGACAACGAGCCCTCCACGAACACAAGGCTCCCCTTGCTCAGGTACTGGCCGCAATGTTCAGCGGCCTTCTGGAACACAACGACGCTGTGCCATTCGGCCTTTTGAACCCGGTTCCCTTCCCGATCCGTGTAGCTTTCGTCGGTAGCGACATTGAGGCGGCAGATCGCCGCGCCGCTCTGGGAATATTTGAGTTCGGGGTCGCGCCCGAGGCGTCCAATGATTTCAACACGATTGAGGCTGGCCATTGTGTCCTCCGTTGATGGCGTTCAGAAATTCGGAAACATCGGCCTTCGTCAGTTCACGGGAACTTGAAAGAGGCCGCCCAAAGAATTGTGAAAGTTCGGAAAGATACGCCTCGCGGCTGTCACCATGCCGTTTTGTCAGATAGGCCATGAGCGCCTTTGACTGTTCCGGGGTCATCGGGCTGGTGTTTTCCGCCTTCGCCTTTGCCCGTTGCTGTGCGGCCCCGTTTCTGGGGGCGAGATGATCCGTTTCGGCGTCCGGGTCGGGCATCTCCTCCGTAGGGATGCAGAACGTCTGGAACATGGCGTACTTCATGGCAATGGACTGCGCCTTGGGCAATGCCTTGTCCCCGCTGTCCATCGCTTCGCCCACGGTCACGCAGTGAACGCTGGAACCGTCCTCGGCGTAGAATGTGAAGCGCACCTTCGCGGTCACATAGGCCATGACCGTGCCCTTGGCGTTCGCCCGTTCCTCGCGTGTCGTTTCCAGCACCTCCGGCACACAGAACACGCCATGTTGGGACATGACCGGATGCAGGGCGTTGTACACATCGTCGATCCCCCGGAACTTGAAGGAGGCAAACCCGCTGGTCTGCCTGTCCTTGCCGATGGAGCCGCAATCCCGCATGACCGCGATGATCGCGCTGTAAATCTTCGCTTCCATATTTTATCCTTTCACCGCCCATCGGCGGGAACCAAAAGCCCCGGCGGACCGGGGACTTCATTGCTATTCTTCGACATCACCTTGCCAACACGCTGCATCATGGGACTTGATGAACTCGATTGCCGCCTTGTATGATTTCCCGTGCTTGGACTCGCCATGCACTGCTTCAACTTTCGCGGTAAATTCTTCCAGCGTACCATAGAAACAACCACATCGAATGTGGATAATCTGTTCGGTCTTGGTCACATATGTGATTCCCTGTCGGGAACCGATAGGTCCAAAAGAGAGGATTTTACCGTTGGCCCCGTACAGGTTGGCCCCGTACAGGTCGGCCCCGCGCAGGTCGGCCTCGCGCAGGTTGGCCTCGTGCAGGTCGGCCCCGCGCAGGTCGGCCCAGCGCAGGTTGGCCTCGTGCAGGTCGGCCCCGCGCAGGTCGGCCTCGTGCAGGTCGGCCCTTTCACCGCCTTCTTCATTTTTCAGCCATTTTGCATGTCTCTGCAAAACCTCTATCTCTTCTTTCGTGAGTTCGCGCATAGTCCCACCTCAATATGTTATTAAAAAGGCCCCTCACTGGGGCCGTGGTATTCAGGTTCATCGGGAATGGTACGGTCTACGCTTTCCCTTTCCGCGTCGTACATGTCCGCTTCGGGCGTCATCGCATGGCCTCTCTTTTTCATAGCCAGTTCAACTTTTTGCCGGGCACTCAGATGCCCCGCCTCACGATTGCATGTTGCACAGGCGAGAGTCATATTCCGCAGGTCATCAAGACCATTTCCAGCAAGGGGAACGATATGTTCTATCGTTGCTGTCTCAAGCGTCAGCGTTGCTCCGCAGTACATGCAGTTCCACCCGTCGCGTTTTGCGATTGAGTTTACCAGCAACCTGCGTCTTGAAGCACTGCGGGGTTTCCGTTCCCTCTTCCCGCCTCCGTTCCAGTTACGCTTTTTCCGGAAGCACCGGAGAACACCAAAAGCCCCATTCCTGTCTTTCGTGATTTCCCCGTCAGCGTCCTTGAAGATGATTGCCACGCCGTCTTGGGTGGTAAACCTCACTACTTCATAGGGATTCGTTGGTGCAAGCACTTCCGAACCGTGGGCAAGAAGCCATGCTATGAAGCGGTCAAGCTCATCTTGGTTCATCGCATGGCCTCCATTCCGTACAAGATCTGTGGAAGAATGCAGATACCGAGCATGACCGCCATAAAGATGATGACCGCTGCAACTCTAGCCCGGTCAATCTTTCTAGGCCGTTCCAGTGATACCTTGGCGTGCTTCATGTAGACGTTGGAAATCATGCCGCCGCCCTCCTTTGCGCCTCAACCGCGTCGAGCCGGGCCGAAACCGCGTCAATGGCGAGGTCGAGGATGCCGCGTACGGTGTCTGGGTCGAACGTGACGATATAGTCGCGGACGCTCTCGTAGGTGCAGTGGGCGAGTTCGTTGCCGTCGATGTCGTTCACGAATCCGAGGCCCTGCGGCTCGAAAACTTGGGGAACGCGGCAGGTCGTGGTACGGAGGCGCACAAGCCGGGAAAACTCAGAGCCCAGTTCCTGAGCGGTCATCTTGTTCAAATCCTTCATGGTTCATCTCTCCTGTGTTGAAGTCTGGATCGGCGTCCCAATCCCGATCAAAAAACCCCGATTTCTCGGGGCTTCTACGGGGCTAGGCTGATTTTCACGGCTCCGATCCTTCTTGTCTTCGCCGTGTGTGCTCCGCCCTCGCTTTCGCTACCAGAGGCCAACGCCATGCCGCATGATGCGGGTACAACGTCGCGCTTGGGGGCATCATCGCGCTGCTTGTCAAAGAACCGTTGGCGGGCATCCCGCCGAAATTCGTCACCCGGCGTAGCGGGCTTCCGCTTCGGAGAGCCAGCCGCTGAACCAGCCGTCGAGCAATCCCTTGGGCTGGTAATCGCTGGCGTTAACCACTTCCCCGCCGAACTCTTCCGCGAACTCGCAAGCCTCTGTGAAGCTGTCGAACTCGTCGATGCAATCCATCCCGTTGTCGGGGTTCCGATTGATTACGAGGTAGGCGGCGGTGGCGGTCATGGCTGTTCTCCTTTGTGGCGGGGTTCGTTCCCCGTCTCGTTGAAAACAGAATAAAAATTATTCAGTTTGTTGTCAATAGAAAATTAGAATAATTTTTCTTCTTTTTACCTAACAAAAAAGCCCGTTTACCGGGCCATGCTGAAAAAAGTTTGCTCAGGGCATGAAAAAAGGCGGCTGCTGGGTGGGCAGTCGCCGGGGTGGGATGGGCAAAAGAAAAGACCAAGGACGAATCCTTGGCCTCATAGCAAGCCCATATGGGCCAAATAGACACTACAGCGGATTGCAATCTCTCTTCTGTAGCGGCCTGAAGGACGAACCCGCAGGACTTAGGCCACACCGTACTGGTGGGCACCGACAGCCTTAATATAGGCTAGTTCTTTTCAAAGTCAATGGAGGTTATGCCGATAGCCGCCGCTACACAGCGGCGAACTTCGCGCATTTCAGATTCGCTTAACCTGAGTTTTACATACAATCTATTGCCGAATTTGTCTTTTCCTTTTGAAGGCATAAAAAGACGCTGAAACCCTACGGCTGAAACCATATCGCCTTTCAGCCAGTGGACCTTAGAGTCGTAAGGTGCGGGCAGTGTTTTAGGGGTATTGATCAAACAGTGCCAAGGCTGCTGTTCTTCCGGGTCAGTGGTGCTTAATGGCGCGACAAGGCACAAGCGTGGAGAAACCGAAGACAGTATGATAGCTGGTCTTTTCTTCGTCTTTTCAGGTTCTATTCCACTAAACTCACACAGAAGAATGGAACCAATTTCGGGTTGAAATTTTATGGCCATACCCTACTTCCCCGCCGCCTTGACCGCCTTCAACGCCTCGCGCCCCACGTCTACCCACGAAAGTCCAACAGACTCGCAAAGGTTAATCATGTCTGCCCACCGGAGTTGTTGCGGCTGTCTCTGTCCTGCCTTCCCCTGCCCCCGTTTAATTGCCTGAACCTTCATCCTTGGAAATGGCATAAACGAAAACGCCATCTTGCCCACAGACTCATCGGACAGGCCGATTTTTTTCTGTTGTTCTTCTATTACTTCACGAACAGCCTGTTCAAAAATGGCCATTTCATCCTTGGTCAGCATTGCTTCCACTCCTGATTTTCCTCCTCCATAGCACGATTTTTATTCTTTTTGGAATTGAACAGGAATTGTTCGTTGACAAAAGAATAAAAAATATTCATATTGACGTCAACAGGGCACGCCCAACCGCCCCGCGAAGAAGCAAACAGGAGGGAGTAGGCCACCGCTTAAGGGGCATTGCCTCTCATAATCAACACCAGAGACAAGACCCAAGATACGATCATGCCGATGCGGTCAGTCTGCTCCCAATCCGCAGGGTTCCACTGCAACAGAAAGAACGCTTTGAACAGGTATGAGCATAATCCAGTGAAGACTACAGCTTCGGCAAAGTCTTTGTTCATGGTCACTCCAAAACAGGACATTTTACCCAACCGTTGACAATCCGTCATCAGTTGAACGCTCTTTGACAACCAGCCCCGACGAACCCGCCGCCGACGCCGCGCCCGGACGTGAACAACGCCGACCGCCGCCGGGGGAACAGGGGGAGGGATTGAGGACAGAATCCTCTCGCGCTTGGAAGGCAGTTTAGACCGGGGCGCGAAACTTTGCCTTTGGAATGAAAAAGGCGGCTCAGAAGAACCGCCTATGGTAGAGCCGCCGAACTTTTTTAGAAGCTTGCCGCCGTTTGCGGTTCCGTAAAACCGCCTCCAAGAGTTGGTAGCCGCCGAACTTCCCTAGAAGCTTGCCGCTGCTTGCTAGCAGAAACAAAAAAAGTGGTTTTGTGTCAATTAGATGTTAAATGTAAACAGTTATAATGTTAAATATAGAGTTTTTGTATGCGTTGCGCACAAATTGATTCCTTTCCACAAAACCCGGCGGAGCCAATCCCCGCCGGGCGCGCGTCCCCATGCTGGCACATCGTCGCATGGTTCGGGACAACGGCCTATCCGCTGTCCCTTTCATACGACCGCTGCCTCGCCTTGCCTTGCCTTGCCTTGCCTTGCAATGCCATGCCTTGCAATGCCATGCCACGCCACGCAATGCCTTGCCGCGCCCCGCTCAGTCTGGATGCTTCCGCATCCTTCCCGCCAACGTCATGCGCTGGCGGTGGGATACGAAAATTGTTGTCTCGAGTTTTGTTGCGGGCTTGTCTCGGAACCCATGTTGCCGCCCAGTCGCCTTTCCGCGCCTTTGCTCGGCCCGCCGTCCCCTCGCGGCCTGTCTTCACATCACCCCATTTCCTGCCGTCGCGTGCTTCCCGCTCCCAAAGGCTTGCGCTTGCCGTGCTCGTACTTGTTGGGGCTTCCTCCGTCCGGTTCCAGCTTTCAGCGGGCCGTTGCCGCGCCACTCGCCTTTCCCGTTCGTCGTGAAGAGATAATAGCAAATTCGCTAACAATGAGTCAATATGAATTTGCGTATTCGATAATAACAAGGTAAAACAATAACCGCCGGCACCAAACAGCATCGGCGGTCACGCCCGGCAGGGCACAAAAAAGCCCCTCACGAGGAGGGGCGGGGAGGTGAGTAGCTCAAAAATAAGATGGTAGTGTCGAACATCCTAGAGAAACTACCTGTCGCACGGCCTCAAGGACGCCTTCTTTTGAACAAGAATTTGTCGCGTCCATTAATTTTTGGCCTAGTGTTTTTTTTGATGTTATGGCTTCAGGCATAGAGTTAAGAATACTTAACGTTTTTTCTGTAAGTTGTACGTGTAAAAACTCGACTACTGGCAAACATGGATCCCAAAATGTTATATAATTGTTTTTCTGTAACCACATTAATGTGTAGTAAAACGGATCATACGGATCGTTTTTATTCTCATCAGGAAAGAAGTCTTTTTGATAAAAATCGACTGGTACAGGAAAGTTTTCATAACATTTAGAAAAAATTTCACCAGCAATGTCGTTAAATAAATCGAGGTTTGACATGATAGAAATTCCTGATTCTTTTGATGTGGCTATTCAAAACAAAGGATACAATCTTGTGGATGTGTACTATAACTCTATTTCAGGAGAAATTGACAGATACTTGATAGCAAAAAAGATAGTAGAAACATTTTCCGGTGAAGATCTTGTAATGTATTTAGCCCAAATTCTATATGGTATTGAAGTGCTAAAAAATAAATAAATATCCTCCCCGCTCCGGCGTGGATTTGCATTTGCACTGAGGAACATTCATATGAAAAAAGATAAGACATATACTGTTGGTCTGGATGTCCACGATCTGGACAAACAGCAGATTGAAGAAAAAAGCCAGCATTTCATTGAAAAACTAAAGCTTCACTGTGAACCCTGCGGACTTGAATCCGTCTTGCAAGCTTTTGAGGAGCTCATTTTCCATCTTCGCGAGATCAGACTTAATGTGGTTTTCAAGTCGAAGGTTTAACCCGCATTCACAGGTAAATACACCGTGTTCTGTATAGTCATCTGGGTCAAGCCTTGTGACCTTTCCACAATCAGGACATGTAAAATCAAAAAAGTATTCGTCCCCGACCGTAACGAATTCAAGGCAGTCTTTGGCATTTTTCATTCTTAACTCCTCCCCGCTCCGGCGGGGATTTTCATTTGCAGCTTACGTCACTCCACGCCCATACAACCCGCCCGACGATGGACTTGGTCCAATCCCCCTCGAAGTCTTCCATAAGGCTGTAGACCTCGGGAGGATTCTCGGCGGCGTTGTCCGAATAGTAGGTGATGCGATAATCCTTTTTCTTTGGCTGGTTTTCCGCTGCCACGCGTTTGATTTTCCCGCTACCGTCGAAAGGATCGAGGACAAGCATAATCCTACCCTTGAAGTTCATCACATCCTTGTCTTGTCGGTCCACAAGCACAATATCCTGCGGCTTGAGCGTCGGGACCATTGAAGTCGAATGCTTTCCGAGCATGACGGCGATCAGATCGCGCTTGTGTAGAATGGCCCGCTGGTGACGCCAGACGAGGAACCACGAGATGAGTTCATTTTGCGGAATGATGCCGGGCCCCGCGCCGACTTCTTCCACAAGGGGAACGGCGAGGTAGTCTTCATCCGGGGGAGGGGGAAGGTCTTCTCCTGCTGGGGCTATACGCGCATCGATGAAGCAGACGTTTTTAGAAGGTGTAGTCTCCGATTCGAACTTGCCCCCAAGTCGTTCAAACCAATCTAGGACGGCCTTATATTGCGTGTCTGAACCTTTCAAAAAATTGAACAATTTTGTCTGTTGCGTTGGGGACAACCCTAAAAACCTCGCCATATCAACTCGTGTGGCGAATTCCTTCCCGTGCCCAATTTTGGACTCAAAAAATTTAATGATCCAGTCTGTTTTACCCATGGTTACACCATTAGCATACGCGCTAATAAAAGCAATTTTTTAATTTGCAAATTCGCTTGACCACTGAATAGTGAATGAGCTAATATTTCCACATGAATATCGAATACGCTGCAAAAGAACTGATGAAGAAGAGAGGATGGACGCAAGTAGCCCTTGCCAAAGCCGTAGGCATCCATCCCGTTACCTTGTGTCGGCTCTTGTCTGCTCCAAAAAGGCGACAGAGCGCCTATGATAAATTGCTGGACTTTTTAGTTAGAAATGAAGAGCGGCTTACAGCCGCCCCCAGCACTCCCACCGAACCCGAAGAGGCACGCCATGTTGAATAACTTTTTCCTCGCCGTTGCCGTGGGACTCGTCATGCTTGTCGTCTTCATGCCCAGAGACTAGCCCCGCAGCGCACCGCCGGGCCACGGCTTCCGGCGTCGGGTACTCCGCGACGCGGTACGCCCGCCAGCGTATCCGGGGATCCCCATGGATCAGGATGCGGACGCGCCACACGGGGCCGCGAAGGGTGAGGAGTAGATGAACAAGTTCCATGCCCCCCAGAATAGGGCGGCACACAAACAGGATGAACGGTGAAAGTATGACAATCCCCACACTTGAACACGTTATCGAAGCCGTACAGACGGCGGTGAAGAAGTATCCCGGCGGCGTCCGGGCAATGGCGGCGGAAATGGATATGGCTCCGTCGAGTCTCGGCAATGTCCTCAATCCCTACGCCGACCGCACGTCCGTCAAGCTCGGGTTGGAACAGGCTGCGTTCATCATGCATCAGACGGGCGACGTGTCCGCCCTCCAGCTTCTTGCGGCGGATCTCGGATTTTCGCTTCTTCCGATGTGTGCGGAACCTGACAAGGGCGTGGAAGGCGAGCAGCTCGATGATGTGGAGTGTCTTGCAGGCTTGCAAAAGGCCATACGCAGGAAGGAGCCGAAGAAGGTGCGGGCAAAGCTGTTGGGGGCCCTGATCATCGACCTGATGGAAACGGAGACGGCTGTGCAGCATGAAGGGAGGAAGGGAGAATGCCGATCCTGATTTGCCAACAGTGCGACCGGATGTTTGAGGTGGCTCCCAGCCGTGAGCATTCGGCAAGGTACTGCTCGAAGGAGTGCCAGCTTGCCGCCACCCAGAAAAAAGAGGCCAAGTGCGAATGCTGCGGAAAGGAGTTCAATCCCCTCAACCGCAATAACCCGCGCTTTTGCTCCCGCATCTGCGCTAGCGCGGCGCAAAGCGGCTTGAGCCGGGAAGCGTATCTCGCAAAAAAAAGCGCGGACAAGGCAGACCCCCGCGAGGGCAAGCACCTGTGCGCTGGGGTTGCCGGCAAGAGCTGCGGGCGGTGGATCACCGACTACAGGTGCCCGGCCTGCTGGGAAAAGCTGCGTAAAGGTTCCGACACTGAGGGGCTTCCGTCATACGAATTTCACGGAAGAAGATCCAGGGGCATGGAATGGGACTTGTAGGTACGGGCCCCTGCCCCCACGGTCGGCTTCACCGCGACGGGCGCCGCGTCCTGTGCTTTGCGGACTGGTCGAAAGAGTACGGAGTCCCGGCATGGTTCACGAAAAACGGCTACGTCAAAGATGTGCGGTTCTGCCTGAACTCCTGCGAGAAGAGGCCGGGCATTGTTGAAGTGGAACTTGAAGGTTTCAAGGCATAGGCAAAAGAAAAGGCCCTCTGAGGAGAACAGGGGGCCAAACGAAGGGGAATATGATGCGGATACATCAAAGGACTGAATGGAGCATCTCATTAATATGCCGTTCCGTCAAGGGAAAGGTGTGATATGGAACGCGGTTTTTTCAAAATTTATCGAAAGATAGAGGACTCAAAATCGTGGAGCCGGGGTGCGCTGTATCGCGGCCTTATGATCACACTTCTCGAAAAAGCGAACTGGAAGCGCGGTTTTTTCCATGGGCAGGAAATCCTTCCCGGTCAGCTGGCGTTCAGCGGGGAGTGTCTTGCTGACGAGCTGGATATACCCAGAACATCGGTTGTTCGCATGTTGCGGAATCTTGAGCTTGACGGATTCCTGACGCGCTCAAACATGAACAACCGATATACACTTATAACGATAACAAATTGGCACAGTTATCAAGGTGTAGAAAACGACTGTGGTCAACCGATGGTCAACCAACGGTCAACCGATGGTCGACCAGTGGACACTATCAAAGAAGGTAAGAAAGAAAGAATAAATACACCCCCCCCTCCCCCCCCCCGGGGGGGACGCCTCCGGCGTTGCGGGGGAGTGCTCCTCTGGCGTGATGCCGCAATCCGGACAGGCACGGGAATCACGCAAGCGTTTTATGCCTCCCAAGGCAAGCGAGGTGGAGGCGTACTGCCTTGAGCGTGGGAACGGCATAGACCCTGTAGCATTCGTCGATTTCTACGAGGCGAAAGGATGGTGTGTCGGCAAAACGCCGATGAAAGACTGGAAGGCCGCCGTTCGGACGTGGGAACACGAACGGCGGGAAAAGAGGGCGATGCAGGAACAGGCTTACGCGATGCCGTTGAACTAGCCGGAAGGAGAGGCCATGAAAAGCAAGACGTTCATCGATTTTGGGATCGTCATCGAGCGCGGAGAAAGCCGGACGCTCTGCCCCCAGTGTTCCCCTGGGCGCATGAAGAAGTACGACAAGTGCCTGTCCGTTGACCAAGAGCAGGGCGTGTGGTTTTGCCACCACTGCGGCTGGGCTGGCGGACTTGGGGAAAGCTCCGGCGAGAGGGAACGGGCTGAAAAGACGTTCTCCAAGCCGCACTTCGTGGCTTCGGAAATCGACGACCCCAAGGTGCTGGATTGGTTCAAGCAGCGCGGCATTTCCGCGAAGACGCTTGCCGCGTTTCACGTCAAGTCCGGTCCCGCGTGGATGCACGGGCCGAATGGCGGGGGAAACGTGAACACGATCCAGTTCCCGTTTTACCTGCATGGGGAAGTCGTTAACGTGAAGTACCGTACCGGCGACAAGCGGTTCCGGCAGGAAAAGAACGCCGTCAAGTGCCTGTACAATTTCGACATGGCCGAGAAGAGCGTTTCCGAACGCCTGCTGGTCACGGAAGGGGAGATGGACTGCCTCGCCTTGTACGAGTCCGGGTACACGGCGGTGGTGTCCGTTCCCGACGGCGCTCCTTCCCCTGAGACGAAGAGCTACGCCAGCAAGTTTGACTTCCTACACGGAGCGGAGGCGTTGCTTGACCGCTTCAAGTTCATCGTGCTTGCCGTGGATAACGATGCGCCGGGAAAGAAGCTCGAAGAAGAACTTTCCCGGCGCATCGGGATGGACAAATGCCTGAAAATTCTGTGGCCAGAAGGATGCAAGGATGCCAATGATGTTCTGATCCGGCATGGAGCGGATGCTCTTCGCCGGTGTATCGAGGCGGCGCAGTTTTTCCCCGTTGATGGGGTGCAGTCCGTCAGCGACCTGTGGGACGCCGTATTCACCCTGCACGCTTCCCCGGAGCAGCCCGGAGCGGACATCGGGTGGGAAAACGCGGCGGGGGTGTTCAATGTCGAGCCGGGGCAGATGACGGTGGTTACG
>OOAM01001347.1_pt1 | contig 16492 bp, 12 predicted proteins | sample 1671131 | NCBI WGS metagenome assembly OOAM01 (sample SAMN06348125, study PRJEB24527) | human gut metagenome | biome: human gut; feature: ankylosing spondylitis patient; material: feces | host: Homo sapiens | place: China | collected 2015-10 | reverse complement strand
ACTAAGTCTCAATTAGTAGCTTAATTAATATGTCCAATATTTTGGGTGCATATCATACCTAACTTCTTTTTTTTATATTCATTTATAAGTTATTTAATAAGCTAAAAAATATCCAAGAAATATCTCTATTTATCTATAGAGATATTTCTTGTTTGTGTATAAAGATATTTCTTTCATTATACTATATAGTCAAATTGACTACGCTTATTATTCAAATTGACTACGCTTATTATAATGAAGGAAATTAATCATGCTTCATCATCTGTGATAGCTTTATCACCCATTGTTCCTGTGCGAATACGCATAGCATTCTCTACATCATAAACAAAGATTTTACCATCACCAATATGACCTGTCTGCAAAGCTTTGCGTGCTGTTTCTAAAACTAATTCTACAGGAACTGCACAAACAATTGTCTCAATCTTTACTTTTGGTACAAGATTTACGCTATATTGTTTGCCACGATATACTTCAGTATGACCTTTTTGTAAGCCACAGCCGTATACTTGACTTACAGTCATACCCTGAACACCGATTTTATTCAAAGCTTCTTTTAATTCTTCTAATTTACTAGCACGAGTTATAATTTCTATTTTCGTTATTTTGCGCATAAAATCTACCCCTTACTAATGAAAATCTATAAATTCTTTTTCTTATAATAATACCACTAAAACTTTTAAATTTTAATTTTATTATTTTAAATCAACAGGTTTTGTAAAATTTTCACTAGCAAAAGCTTCTGCATTACTGGAAAGCAATGTATTGGCACTCATGATAGATTGATTGTATGCACGTTCACCATGTTCGCAGATATCAATACCAGAAACTTCTTCATTTTCACTTGCACGAACCTGCATAAAGCAACTAACAACTTTAAATAAGATATAAGAACCTACAATAGCAAGTACATAAGCTACTACTATAGAAATCAACTGAGCGATTAAAGTGTCTGCACTGCCATAGAATAAACCATCTGCACCAGCTGAATTTATTTCTGTAGAGCACCATAAACCTGTAGCTACAGCCCCCCATGTACCACCGATACCATGAACACCGAAAGCATCTAAGGAATCATCATAACCAAATTTTTCTTTAACAACTGCTACTGCAAAGTAACAAACAATACCACCGATTAAACCGATAATTACAGCTGGAAGTGGAGCAACAAAGCCTGCTGCTGGAGTGATGGCTACAAGACCTGCAACACAACCAGAAGCTGCACCTAAGATAGTAGGTTTGCCATGATGCATCCATTCACATGCTACCCAAGATACAGTCGCCATAGCTGCTGCTGCCTGTGTAGTAATAAAAGCATTTGCAGCCAGTGCATTAGCACCGAGCGCAGAACCTGCATTGAATCCGAACCAACCAAACCATAAAAGTGTTGCACCAAGTACAGTCATTGGTAAATGATGTGGAAGCATTGGAACTTTGCCATAACCATGGCGTTTGCCAAGTAAAATACATACTGTAAGACCAGATACACCAGATAAAATATGAATTACTAATCCCCCTGCAAAATCTAAGGCACCGAGTTTAGCTAAGAAGCCACCACCCCATACCCAATGAGCCATAGGGTTATAGATTAAAATTGCCCATAATAAGATGAATACTACAAAAGCGCCAAATTTCATTCTTTCTGCGAAAGCACCAGTAATAAGTGCAGGTGTAATAATAGCAAACATACACTGAAAGGCTACGAAAGCAAGTTCAGGAATTGTGCCATTTGCCATTACCTGCATGCCTACACCAGTCAAACCAACTTTGTCTAAGCTACCAATAAAACCACCAATATCACTGCCAAAAGTCATTGCATAACCAATAAGAACCCATTCCACAGAAATCATCGCTACAATGAAGAAACTGTGCATTATGGTACTCAATACGTTTTTACTTCTTACCATACCACCATAGAAAAATGCAAGACCTGGTGTCATGATAAATACAAGTGCTGCACTGATTAAAACCCATGCTGTATCACCTGTATCTATTGCTGCTGTAGTATCGTCAGCGGCGAAAGCCACAGATGCCATCATCGCTATGAACATAGCAGTCATAGATAATATAGACGCTAATTTTTTCATAAATTACACCCTTTCTTCATCACAAAATAAGCCAAAAATATATAATAATTGCTAAAATAAAAAACGCCTTGTCAAAGGATATACTGCTTTGTATATCTTTTAACAAGACGTCTTTGTCTTATTTTGCTATTAAATTACAAGATAATATCAACAATTTTTTATTTAATTCCGATGTACATCACTGTTGATATTTTTTATTATATGACTGGACATTATATTTGTCAATTAAAAATATAAAAAAATTTTGTATACAATCCATAAAGTAAATCTCCCTTATATTTATTGCAATATTTTTCTTATTTATAGTATATTTGTATTATTTGTAGTATACACATTTACATATGTACATATTTTACTTATCATGATACAATATTAACCATATAATTAAACATCAAAATTAAATAGGAGGTATCTTATGTCTGATAATATATCTATTATCGTCGCTTTTTTACTTTATTTGCTATTCATGATGGCAATCGGTGTTTATTTTTATTATCGCACTCATAATATGTCCGATTACATCTTAGGTGGCAGAAAACTTGGTGCTTGGGTAACTTCCATGAGTGCCGAAGCTTCCGATATGAGTGGTTGGATGCTCATGGGACTTCCTGGATTTGCTTATCTGGCTGGTCTAAATGCTGGCTGGATTGCCGTAGGTCTTGCACTTGGTACATGGGCAAATTGGCAGTTTATCGCTCGTCGATTACGCAAATATACAGAACTTGCCAATAACTCTCTTACTTTGCCAGATTTCTTGCAAAATCGCTATCACGATAAAAGCCCTTTAATTCGTGTTGTCATGGCAATTTTTATTTTAATCTTCTTCATCATCTACACTTCTTCTGGATTTGTAGCTGGCGGTAAATTATTCAACACCATTTTTGGCATTCCTTATGAATATGCTCTTTGTCTTGGTGCTTTCGTTATCGTCTTTTATACTTTTGTAGGGGGATTTTTAGCCGTTTGTTGGACTGACTTTATCCAAGGCGTAATGATGTTCTTCGCTATCTTAATCGTCCCTATTGCTGCTGCTTTCACATTAGGGGGATTTGGTGATACATATACTGCTATCAGCATCACTAATCCAGAATTTTTCAATCCATTCACTAAATCAGATGGTTCTTATACTACAGTATTAGAATTGATTTCTCTACTTGCTTGGGGTCTTGGTTATTTTGGTCAACCTCATATCTTAGTACGTTTCATGGCTATCACTTCTTCTAGTGAATTGAAAAAAGCCACTCGCATTGCTATGACTTGGGTAGTAATCTCTCTTACTGCTGCTGTATGTGTAGGTATGGTTGGTAGCGTATACTTAACAACTCCACTCAACGGCACTAATTCTGAAACAGTATTCCTCGTTATGACTGACCATTTATTTAGTCCTTTCTGGGCTGGTATCGTGCTTTCTGCTGTACTTGCAGCTATCATGAGTACAGCTTCCGCTCAATTATTAGTAGGTGCTTCCGCTGTAGCTCAAGACTTATATAAACAATTCATTCATAAAGATATTAATCCTCGTGAATTAGTACTTGTTACTCGCTTATCTGTAATCGGTATCGCCTTGATAGCTATCGCTCTTGGTCTTGACCCTAATAACTCCATTTTAAATATCGTTGCTTACGCTTGGGCAGGATTTGGTGCTACTTTCGGCCCTGCTTTATTATTCTCTCTCTTCTGGCGTCGCACTACAAGAAATGGTATCTTAGCAGGTATGATTGTCGGCGGTATCACTGTTCTTGTTTGGAAACAAATCACCTTATTAGATATCGCAACTGTATATCCAATCTTACAACTCTATGAAATCGTTCCAGGCTTTATCTTATCCTCTTTAGCTATCATCATCGGTAGTAAACTCGATAAAGCACCATCCAAAGAAATCACAGATATCTTTGACTCCGTAAAACATAGCAATATCTAAATAAATGTTCATTTCTTTGATGTCAGAGAGATGTTCATTTCTTTGGTGGCAAAGAAACGAACCAAAGAAACCACCCGCTCACGCACTTTTTACTTTGTCAAAGATAAAAATATGTCGACAACGTTCTAAACTCGCAAGGCTCAAACAGTAGAACTAAAGACGTAGTCATATTTTTATCTTTGCCAATAGCCTGATGGCTACCATAAAAAGATGCTAAAATGCGGGAAAAAATAGGTATTATTAGAAAATTTTCCACATAAGATGTAGGAGTTCATTTCTTTAATGGTAAAGAAACGAACCAAAGAAAGTTACCGCAGATAAAATTTTAGCTTTGAAAAAATATATAGGTATTCATTTTCTTTAGTGGTAAAGAAAACGAAGCAAAAGAAACCACTCTCTCACGCACTTTTTATGATAACCTGATGGCTACCGTAAAAAATGCTAAAATGCGGGAGATATTTGGTGTTATTTAAGATTTCTTTTTATAAATAAGTATTTACCTATCATTTTGAAGTAAATAATATATTTTACTTATGAATGCATATATGATAATATAAGGTAAAGGTTGAACGAGATGTTAATTAAGAAACTATAAATAAGATAATTTATGAAAGAAGGCTTTATATTATGATTAGAAAAGTTCCTGTACCTACTGCTGGGGTGATGCTTGGACTAGCAGCTCTTGGCAATTTGCTTGCACCATATTCCATGATTTTGAAATATGCTTGCGGTATTAGTTCTGCGTTTTTAGGGGTGTTGTTATTTAGCAAAATTATTTTACATCCGCAGATGATGAAAAATGATTTGAATGGAAATTCTATTTTTGCCAGTGTGTTTGCTACTTTCTTTATGGCGATTATGCAACTTTGCACTTATACTTTTCCGTTTGCACCTATAGCTAGTGAAGTAGTTTGGTATGGGGCGATTTGTGGTCATTTTATGTTGATGGCATGGTTCACTTATCGCTATATCATCAATTTTGAATTAAGAGATGTTTTCCCAACATATTTTATAGCATATGTAGGTATCGTGGTAGCGTCTGTTACAGCGCCTACTTTTAATCACCACAATTTAGGTGAATATATTTTCTGGTTTGGTTTCACTATGTATATGATATTATTTGCGCTTGTTACTATCCGTTATTGCAGTAAACATGCAATCGCTGAACCAGCAAAACCTTTATTTTGTATCTATACTGCGCCAATGAGTTTAAGTTTAGCAGGATATCTTGCTTGTGTTGCTGATAAATCTTTAATCATGATTGTGATTATGCAGATATTAGCTCAAGGTTTATTTGTGGCAGTGCTTACACAGATGCCAAAACTTTTAAAATTAAAATTCTATCCAAGCTATGCAGCATTTACTTTCCCATTTGTTATCACTGCGATTGCACTTCGTCAGACTGTTAGTTATTTAAATGAAATCAATATAGCAGTACCTAGCATTTTAAATTATGTAGTAGGAGTAGAAACTATCTTAGCTACAGCAATTGTAACTTATGTGTTCATCAGATATTTGAAATTCTTACATGAACAAATGATTGTAAATATGGGGGATAGAGCAAAAACTGTTTTGGGTACTATAACTAATATTGTTAAATAATGAAGCCTTCAAAATTCTAAGAATATACCTTAATACTATTTAGGTTTAGATTTTATATCTAAACCTATTTTTTTTATTTTTATGACAAAAATAAAAAGACAAGTAAAATACTTGTCTTTATGATATAATTCTTGGCATAGGGAATAAATTGATGTGTCATGCCTCTCTTTTAGGGAGGTGGTAAATATGACGAATTATGAAGTATTGTCTTTGATAATATCTTTATTAACGCTTGTATTTACTATACTTTCTTATTTTAATTGATTTTAAAATAAAAAAGAAGCCATCTTGATGGACAGCCTCTTCTTCAACAATAACACTATAAGAAGAGGGCTGACATCGGCAAACATCAGTTTATTCTCTTCTTTGTTTATTATACTACAATGAATATGGCAAAACAAGTTGAATTAATTTAGATATTATATTAGGTATTATAATTGATTTGTTTTACTAAGGACAGGATATGTTATCAAAAAGCATTTTGCCAAATAGTACATAGATGGTATAATATAGCTATTGTTTTTAACTATTTATAATTTGTATATATAAGAAAGGATGGAAATGAATGGTTGAATCAGCATGGTCGCTATTGCCTCCGATAATTACCATAGTATTGGCTTTGGCGACAAAAGAAGTATACATGTCGTTGATTGTGGGTATCTTTGTAGGGGCTTTAATGTTCACAGGCTTTGATTTATTAGCTGCTATTGATACATTTTTTGCAATTATGTCCGATAAAGTTGGCGGAAATGTATATATTTTAGTATTTTTGGTCTTATTAGGTATTATTGTAGCAGCTATTGCTCGCTCTGGTGCTTCTCGTGCTTATGGTGAATGGGCAGCAAGTGCAATCAGAGGAAAACGCAGTTCCTTACTCGTTACTTCTATCTTAGGGGTAGTTATCTTTATCGATGACTATTTTAACTGTTTGACTGTAGGTACAGTTATGCGACCTGTTACTGATAAATTTAATGTAACTCGTGCAAAACTCGCTTATATCATTGATGCTACAGCAGCACCAATTTGTATTATCGCTCCAGTATCTAGCTGGGCAGCAGCAGTTAGTTCTTCACTTCCTGAAGACAGTGCTATTGATGGTTTCTCCTTATTCTTGCAGACAATTCCTTTTAATATGTATGCATGGTTTACTATTATCTTTATGTTGTTCTTGATTTGGACAGGTAAAGATTTTGCTGCTATGAAAACTTTAGAGAAAAAAAGCGGTGGCAAATTAGTAATTCCTGAAGAATATAAAGAAGAAAAAATGGAAGCAGTAGGTAATGGTAAAATCTTAGATTTATTATTGCCACTTATCGTTTTAATCGGTGGCTGTATCTTCGGTATGCTTTATACTGGTGGTATTTTAGAAGGTGCTAGTGTATCTGATGCTTTTGCAAATTGCGAATCTGCTAGAGGTCTAGTAATTGGTTCCTTTATCGCTTTAGTATTTACATTCTTACTCTATGTACCACGTGGGGTGCTTCGCTTTGGTAAATTCTGCGAATGTTTTAACCAAGGTTTTAGAGCTATGACTCCAGCTATTTTTATTTTATGTCTTGCTTGGAGCTTATCTGGTGTTTGTGGTGAAGATTATTTGAATATCGGTGGTTATGTTGGCGGTATCGTTTCCAACAATGCTACTGTAGGTATGTTCATGCCAGCAGTATTCTTCCTTGTTGCTATTGGTCTTGCTTTCGCTACTGGTACATCTTGGGGTACATTCGGTATTTTGATTCCTATCGCACTTGCTGTAGTATCTACAGATCCACATCTTTTAGTAGTTACAGTAGCAGCAGTATTGGCTGGTGCTGTAGGTGGTGACCATGTATCACCAATATCTGATACAACTATCTTAGCTTCTGCGGGGGCTCAATGTAGTCATATCGACCATGTAAGTACACAGGTTCCATATGTAATCGTAGTAGCTAGTTGTGCATTTGTAGGCTATTTAGTAGCTGGTATTGCTGGTAATGGTTGGATTGGTGTAGTATCTGGTTTTGTTTTATTAGCTATAGCTATGACTTATATTTATAAAGTTTTAATGAAAGATTAATAAAGATTAATTAAGAAAACTCTAGGATTTATATTCTAGAGTTTTTTTATATCTAAGATTAGATTTGATATTATTAGGAAAATTATATTTTTTGAAAAATATAAATATAAAATAAGGAAATAATATAGTAGTGGATTTTTACATATATATGATATAATATAGAATTAGTTAAGAATGGATTTATAAATTAATAATAAAATTTGTGGAGGATTTTATGGGAAGATTTTATAAAAAAGCGATAGTTACAGCTTTATTAGTATCAGCATTATCAACTACTGCTTTTGCGGCACCAGAAGATGTATATACAAATATTGCTGATAGTGCAGTGATTATGGATGCAGCAGATACTTCAGTGTTTAAACCAGCATCAATAAAATCATTGGATGATTATGATGAACATTATCGTTTATATAAATATGATACGATATCAATTAGAATTATAGGCTACAAAGATGCTCAGGGATTGGATAGCATTATGATCGGTACAGATGGCTATGTAAATCTACCTTATGCTGGTAGTGTGAAATTAGCAGGTCTAACTATTGAAGAAGCAAAACAAGTATTGACTGCAAAATTTGGTAAATATATAAAAATACCAGATATGTCGATAATCGTCACTAATTATGGACCTAGAAAGGTGCAGGTATTAGGAGAAGTGAATGCTCCAGGTACAGTGGAATTAGCTTCTGATGATATGAATGTATTAGCAGCTATCTCTAAAGCTGAGTGGGTGACTACATATGGTCGTATCAAAAAAGTACAAGTCATTCGCATAGATGATGGTGTTATGTATGTGAAAGAAGCCAATATTAAAGATTATATAGAAAAACATGATATCAGTCAGAATTTTGCCTTAGAAGATGGAGATATTATATATATTCCTAAATCTAATAAAATTGATTTCCATAAAGACGTGTTACCACTTATCAATGTATATAGTACGTATAGAGCATTGACTGATTAATTAGGAGTGAAATAATGGATATAAATAATGCAAAAGATAATGATACAATTGATTTAAGAAAATTGTTTTCTTTAATACTCGAAAAGAAAAAGATAGTTATAGCGATAATAGTAATTTGCACTATTATTGCCACTATAGTGGCTTTTATTTTACCTAAATCTTATCAATCAACTACACTTGTGCGTGTAAAATCTAGTGGAAGTAGCTCAGCTATGGCTGGTTATGCAGCTATGGCTGCTGGTTTTGGTATAGATATAGGAGAATTAGGAAGTAGTTCTTCATCTCCAGAATCATATATAGAGCTTATGAAATCTCGTGAAGTTTTAAATCCAATTATAGAAAAAGTCGATTTAACTGATAAAGAACGACAGGAATTGGAAATAAAGGATTTTATTAAAAAATATTTAGTGATCACAAATACAAAGAAAACAGATTTAATAACTATAGTGGCTTATGGTAAAACACCAGAAGAGGCACAGATGATTTCTCAAGGGGTAGCAGATAATTTCTTAGCTTTAATGACTAAATTAAATAAGGAAGATAATTCTTCTACTTTGAAATTTCTTGATGAACGTATAAAAATCGCTAAAGAAGAAATGGAAACAGCAGAAAATAAATTAGCTGCTTATCAGCAAGAGCATAAAATCTATGCACCTGATGAACAAGCCAAAGCTATTATTGCTAATTTAAATAATTATGATACAACGATTGCTCAACTTCAAGCGCAAAGTGAAGGAGATAGTGCGAAACTCGCTGGTGTGACTAGTCAATTGGAACAGCAAAATGCTTCTTTATTAGAATATAATGTATCTGATAATACAAATATCGGCAATATTCGTGAGTCTATAGTCAATAAACGTGTAGAACTTGTAGGACTACAACAACAGTTCACTGATGAACATCCCGATGTGATTAAAGCCAAAGAAGAATTAAATAGTCTTGAAAGATCTTTATCTGATGAGATCACAAAGGCTGTAAATTCTCAATCAGTAACTTTAAGTCCAGTGCAATCTAATCTTTTAAAAGATAAAATCAGTACAGAAGTGCAGATATCTGTAAATAATGCTTCTCTAGAAGCTTTGAAAGCAAAACAAGCAGAAGCCCAAGAAAGTATAGCTACATTATCTGCTGATAGTGTGGAATATATGCGTTTAGAACGTAATGCTAAAATTACAGGTCAAGTATATACTTCTCTTGTACAAAACTATGAACAAACTAGAATTCAAGAAGCAAAAGATTCCATGGATATCCAGATCATTGATGCAGCAGATTTACCAAAAGAAGATATGCCAGCGAAGCCAAATAAAAAATTAATCGTAGCTATTGGCTTTGTATTGAGTATAATGATCAGTTTTGGCTATATTTTATATAATTATAGTAGAAGATATGGTTTATAATAAAAGATGAAGATAAAAGGATAGGTAGAAATCTAAATGAAATAACTTCTCCTTTTATATTATAAATAAATGAAAATATATGCAATGTAGGTGAATTTATTGGCACAAAATTATAAAACTAAGCTAAAACAGAATATCCGCATAATTTGGTCCGGTATATCACTGATGGCAGATTATCTAGCGGTATTATTAGCTGAACTGATAGCTATATATTTTAGTGAGGAAAATCTTTATTATATAGATTTATTTATCGTTATACCATTTATTTATATAGCTTTTATCGCTGCTGCAAGGACTTATCGTCGTATTATTCCTTTTTGGCAGAGGGTGGAGTCACTTTTTTATAGCAGTATTTATAGTATTATCGCTGTCTTATTATTCTTTTTTGTGCGAGCTAATTCCACTGAACATAGTATAGCTTTTTTAGCTTTATTATGGTTATTTAGCTTTATTTGTCTTATAATTATGCGATATCTATTAAAACGCATCTTAGATGAACGTAAGATATTTAGAATACCATTGTTAATAATTGGTGCTCAAGAAGAAGCATTAGCTTTTATTAAGAGTATAAATAATGATATAGGGATGAGTTCATATAAGGTAGTAGGATTAATCAGTGATAAAAATCCTGTAAAAGGATTAGAAAGTTATCCTTTATTAGGTGATTTTAAGGATATTGAAAAGATAATTAAAACTACAGGTATAAATAATGTATTAATAGCTATTCCTTATTTAGAACAAGTAAAAATGCAAAATATTATTCATCGTGTACAGCCATTGGTAAAAAATATCTGTATCATTCCTAATCTTACAGCTATTCCTATGGGGGGGATAGATGTAGAAACCTTTTTTACAGAAAAAATTATGCTTATTCGTGTACGCAATAATTTAGAACGTAGATTAAATCGCATTATTAAATATTTATTTGATATGATATTGACTATAGTGGGAACAATTTGTATTTCTCCATTATTAGTTATTATAGCGATATGGATATATAAAGACTCTCCTGGACCTGTGATATTTAAACATATGCGAGTGGGTAAAGATGGAAAAGAGTTTCCTTGTTATAAATTTCGTTCTATGTGTGTAGATGCTAAGGAAAAATTAGAAGAATTATTAAAAAATGATCCTAAGGCAAGAGCTGAATGGGAACGAGATTTTAAATTAAAGCATGATCCTAGAATTACTAAATCTGGAGCTTTTTTGCGTAAGACTAGTCTTGATGAATTGCCACAGATTTTTAATGTATTAAAAGGTGAGATGAGTCTTGTAGGTCCAAGACCTATAATTAAAGCAGAGATGGAACGTTATGGTAATTATATTAATGATTATTTAATGGTACGACCAGGGATTGCAGGAATGTGGCAATGTAGTGGTCGTAATGATATAGATTATACAGAGCGTGTGCATATGGACAGTTGGTATGTACGTAATTGGTCTGTATGGCTTGATATAATGATTTTATGGAGAACTTTTAAAGCTGTATTTGCAAAAAAAGGAGCTTATTGATAGATGAAAATTATTATTTTAGCAGGTGGAGGAGGTACTAGATTATTTCCACTATCTAGAGATTGTTATCCTAAACAATTTCTTCATGTAATAGATAATAAATCTTTACTTGCGCAAACCATAGAGAGATTTTTAGGCTTAGTTGAAGCAAAAGATATTATTATTGTGACTAATGAGCGTTATATTTTTCATGTGCAGGCAGAATTAAAAACTATAAATGCACAAGAAGCGCATATTATCACTGAACCTATGGGAAAAAATACAGCTCCCGCTATTGCCTTAGCACAGAGTTATTGTCAAGATGTATTGCAATGTGATGATGATGAGATATTATTTGTTAGTCCATCGGATCATTTAATTAAACCGATAGATGTTTTTCAAGATTTAATTAGAAATGCTCAAGATGTAGCTAAAGATAATATAGTGACCTTAGGGATTAAACCTACAAAACCAGAGATTGGTTATGGTTATATTGAAGCAGAGAAAAATAATAACTTAGCTAAAAAAGTTATTTCTTTTAAAGAAAAACCAGATTTGGCTACAGCTAAAGAATATATCACTTCGGGTAATTATTATTGGAATGGTGGTATGTTTATGTTTAGTATAGCTACTATGCAGGCTGAACTCACTAAATATATGCCAGCAATAATAGACATTACCCAGAGTGGTTATCAATATGCAGTAGATAATTTTATAAATATGCCAGATATATCTATTGACTATGCAGTAGCAGAAAAATCACAAAAAATGATGATGATACCAATGGAGAATATTTATTGGAATGATATTGGCAGTTTTGATGCTATTGCAGAAGTGCTTTCTGATAAAGATAAAAATGTATTAAAAGGTGATATTTTAGCGGAAAATTGTACAGATACGATGATTATTGGTGATAATCGTTTAATAGCTGGTATTGATTTGGAAAATTTAATGATTATAGATACACCAGATGCATTGCTTGTAGCTAAAAAAGGTGAGAGTCAAAAAGTAAAAAATATAGTGAATAGGCTTAAACAAAGTAAAAGAAAAGAAGCAAAAGAAAATGTTACTATGTATCGCTCGTGGGGAAAATATACTTTACTTACTGAGAGTGAAGGTTATAGAGTGCGTAAGATAGAGATGAATCCAGGGGCATCGCTTACTATGCAGATGCATTATCATCGCAGTGAACACTGGACAGTCATATCGGGTACAGGAAAGACGATTATTAATGATAGAGAAAGTATTTTTACAGAAAATCAAAGTACCTATATTCCTATGGGAGTAAAGCATAAATTATCTAATCCAGGTAAAATACCTTTGATTATTATAGAGGTACAATCAGGTAAATATATTAATGATGATGATATTGTAGTTTTTGAATAAAGGATTTTATTATCAATGATAAAAATTGCATTTATAATTTTAACGTGGAATTCTGAAAAATATATAAATAATTGTATAAAATCAATTTTGGATTTAAATTTTTCAAAAATATATATATCAATAGTAGATAATGGTTCCACAGATAGTACATTAGAAATATTAGAAAATTTAAGGAGCGATAAAAAAAATGTATATTTAAATTTAATAAAATTAAAAAATAATTTAGGGACAACAATTAGTAGGAATTTAGCAATAAAAGAAGTAAAAGATAAAGTAGATTATATTTGTATATTAGATTCAGATACAATAATAAATCAAAATGCTATTGAGCATATGATAATATTATTAAATAAAAGTTTAGACGGGACAATACAACCATCAGGAAGAAATATTCCAACTTTAACAGTAAAGGTTTTAAAAGTATTACCTTTTAGTTTTATAAAAAAAATAGGAGAAGATTTAGAGAAAATAGATATTAAGTATGATAATAATATATTAAAGGTAGGATATTTAATGTCTGCATGTTGGTTAATAAAAGTAGAAGTAATAGAAAAAATAGGATTATTAGATGAAAAAATTTTTTATGCACCAGAAGATGTAGAATTTTGTTTGAGAGCTTGGATAAATGGATATAATGTTTTATATGATAAAAATATAGAAATAATACATGAATGGCAAAGAATATCAAGAAAAAAATTAATTAGCAAACATAATTGGGAACATATTAAAGGATTAATATATTTATTTTTCAAGTATAAATATATGTTTAGTACAAAAAAATTTGAAAAAATAATATTAGAAAATAGATAAGAGAGGTTTAACATGAAAGTATTTTTTATAAATCCACCATTTAAATCAGAATATGGAAAATTTTCTAGGGAAAATCGTAGTCCAGCATTAACTAGAAGTGGGACACTATATTATCCATTATGGTTAATATATGCAGCAGCAGTTGCTCAAAAAGATGGATTTACTGTAGAATTTTTGGATGCACCAGCAACGCCTTTAAATGAAAAAAAATCGTTAGAAATGATAAGAAAACATGGAGAAGGTACGGAATTATTTGTAATAGAAACAAGTACACCATCTTTATTTAGTGATATAAAGTTTTTAGAAGAAGTAAAAAAAATGTATCCAAAAGCTTTTTTCGTGATGGTAGGAACACATCCATCCGCATTACCAGAAGAAACTTTAGGTTTTAGTGAAGCGATAGATGCAATTGCTCGTAGAGAGTATGATTATATAGTAAGGGATATAGCAAGAGCGATAAGAGATAATAAAAATGTATATGATGTAAAAGGTATAACTTATAGATTAAATTGTGAAATAAAAAGTAATCCAGATATGGAATATATTGAAGATATTGATGAAATACCGTTTGCATCAAAATTTATAAAAGAATATCTAAATTATAAGGATTATTTTTTTGCGGCTTCATCTTATCCAGAAATTCAAATATTTACAGGACGTGGATGTATGGCACATTGTAATTTCTGTGTATATCCACAAACTTTACATGGGCATAAATATAGATTAAGAAGTCCAGAAAATGTAGTAGAAGAATTCGAATATATAGCTAAGACATTTCCTGATGTTAAAGAAATAGTAATAGAAGATGACACATTTACAGCTAAAAAGCAAAGAGTTTTGGATATTTGCAAATTATTAATAGATAAAGGTCTTAATAAACGTTTAAGTTGGCTATGTAATGCAAGGGTTAACTTAGATTTAGAAACTATGCAAATGATGAAAAAAGCTGGTTGTAGATTAATTATTCCTGGCATAGAAAGTGGTAATGAACAAATTTTAAAAAATATAAAGAAGGGTTCAAATTTAAAACTCATAAGAGAATATATGAAAAATGCTAAAAAAGCAGGATTATTAGTACATGCTTGTTATATGGTTGGTAATGAGGGAGAAACTAAAGAAACGATGGAGCAAACTTTGAAGTTAGCATTAGAATTAAATGCAGATACAGCGCAATTTTATCCATTATTACCATTTCCAGGAACAGAAGCTTATTTTTGGGCGAAGAATAACGGATATATAACAGGAAAATATGATGAATATTGTAAAGAAGATGGAACAATAAATTGTGTATTAAACTTACCAGGATTATCATCGGAGGAAATGGTAACTTTTTGTGATAATGCTAGAAAAAAATACTATTTAAGACCAAGTTATATTTTGCATAGAATTTGGTTAGGTTTAAGAAATCCAGAGGATTTAAAACGTTCTTTAAAAGCTTTTATAAAAATAAAACAATTTTTATTTAAATAAGAAGGATAAAATAATGCAAAAAATATATATAAATGGACGTTTTTTTACCCAAAAAATAACAGGAGAACAAAGATATGCTATTGAAATGATAAATGCGTTAGATGAACTTTTATATAAAAGTTCATCTAATATATTTACATGGATTATATTAATTCCTAAAAACATGGAATTATTTCAAGAGATAAAAAAATATAAAATTATAAAGATAAAAAAAGTAGGAATACTTAAAGGGCATTTATGGGAACAGATTGAGTTGCCATTTTTTTCAAGAAGTGGTATGTTGTTAAATTTTTGTGATATGGCACCTATATTAAAAAAGAATCAACTTGTTACTATTCATGATATGGCGATTATGGCACATCCAGAGTATTATACAAGAAGTTTTAGATATTGGCATTTGTTTGTATATAAATGTGTAGTAAAAAGAATAAAGAAAATATGTACAGTATCAAATTTTTCTAAGAGTGAATTAGAAAAATATTTAAAGATAGATGGAAATAAAATAGAAGTAATAAATTGTGCATGTGCAACTCATTTAAATAATCAAAAAGTATATAATAGAGATTTTATAGAAAAAAATAAGATTGATTTAAATAAGCATGTAGTATTGGCGGTTAGTAGTTTAAGTCCAAATAAAAACTTTAAAACAATTATTGAATCCTTAAAATATATTAAAGACAAAGATTTAGAATTAGTAATTGCTGGTGGTGTTAATAGTAAAGAATTTATTACTAGTGACAATGAACATTTAAAAAAGGCAAAATATGTAGGATATGTATCAGATGAAGAATTAATTACATTATATAAAATAGCCAATTGTTTTGTATATCCATCTTTTTATGAGGGTTTTGGATTGCCACCAATAGAAGCAATGTCTTATGGATGTCCGGTAATAGTATCTAATCAAACTGCTTTGCCAGAAGTTTGCGGAGAGGCTGTAGAATATTGCGATCCCAATGACCCGGTTAATTTGGCAAAAATAATAGATAAAGTTTTATCAAATAAAAATTTACAAGAAAAATTAAAAGAGAAGTCTTTAATTTGTGTAAGTAAATATTCATGGGAGAAGAGTATAAGAGAATATTTTAATTTAATTATGAGGATATTAAAAGATGAGGAATAATATTATTGACATAGCAAAAGGAATAGGTATTATTTTAGTAGTAGCAGGTCATTCTATGGAATGGCCTAAAAACTTTATATATTTATTTCATATGCCATTATTCTTTTTTTTATCAGGATATTGTTATAATAGAGAATATAGTAATAACATTTATAGTATAAAAATATTATTTATAAAAAGAATAAAAAGTT
>OOAM01001299.1_pt1 | contig 16878 bp, 13 predicted proteins | sample 1671131 | NCBI WGS metagenome assembly OOAM01 (sample SAMN06348125, study PRJEB24527) | human gut metagenome | biome: human gut; feature: ankylosing spondylitis patient; material: feces | host: Homo sapiens | place: China | collected 2015-10 | reverse complement strand
CCCCGCCGCTGGGCCGCTCCCACAGCAGCCAGCCCAGCAGGGAGCTGTCCTCCAGGGGGCACCAGAGGATGCGGCCCAGCAGGTAAAAGACAAGATACCCCGCAGTTACCGCCAGAGCCGCCAGGACCCGGGGACGCCGGCGGCTCCGGGACCACAGGGGTGGAGGTGCCTCTGCCGCCGGAGCGTCCGCCTCCTCTGATGGGAGCAGCAGGTCCACCGTGGTGCCGAAGAGCTCCGCCAGGCGGAAGAGGTTCTCCGTGCTGGGGGCGCTCTGGCCGGACTCCCATTTGGTAACCGCCTGGCGGCTGACATCCATCCGGCGGGCCAGAGCCTCCTGGGACAAGCCTGCCCGTCGGCGGTGTTCCTTGATCCGCTGACCCAGCGTGGTCATGGACACACCTCCTTTCAGACTTTATGCTACCAGAATTCAACTCCTTTGACCACCAACTATCCGGCAACAATCGGTTGCGGCGGCGGAAAAGGGCAGCTTTACCGCTTCAGCAGCCGCCGTAGAGAAGCGGTGTCCAGCAGGTTCACCGTCTGGAAGGCACCGCCGTAAAACACGGCGTAGTTGTTGAACACGCAGGGAAGGGCCTTGGCCTTCTCCAATGTGTCCACAGGCACCAGAGAATACGGAGCCCCGGCCTCTCCACACACCTGCCGGATGATCTCCAGGCTGTTGACCGCATAGGGACACTGGTCACTGTAATAAATCGTCAGCGCCTTTTCCTCGATGGTCCCCGCCCTGGCTTGGTCCGTAAAGCGGGGGAGGGTACCGGCGAAGGATCGGGCCAGCAGGGTGTAGCCATAGCCCGTTTCATCCACCGTCTCAAAGCCGTACTTCCGGGCGAAGGACTGGTCGGAGAGCCAGGCCTTCTGTTTTTCCGCCCCCAGCATGCAGATGCCGGATTTTCCCCGGTCCCGGGCGTCCGCCAGGCAGTGCTCCATCAGCGCCCGGCCGTACCCCTTGCCCTTGTATGCACCGGCCACCCAGAGGCAGTAGAGGTACAGATAGTTGTCCCCCTCTACAGGGACCCAGGCGGTCTCCAAAGGGGCGTACTCGATAAAGACCTTTTCCTTGACATCCAGTTTCCGGAAGACGTGCCCCTCCGGCAGGCGGTCCACCAGCCATCGGCGTTTAGCCTCCACGCCGGGGTGGGGCTTTTTGCTGCGGATGATGCAGCACAGGTGCTGATCGGCGATGTTTTCCGCCGTCAGATCGATGAATCCCGGTTCCATACAGACGCTCTCTTTCCGCCGGAGACGCCGGCCTTTTTTTCGTATCGTACCAGATCCGGCGAAAGAACGCAACTGTCCTGCCGGTTCGCCAAAGGCGCTGCCAGCGGCAGGTTTATCTTAATGATACGGTGCCGGCGCATCCCGCTTTTGGGCATTGAGGACAGGTCAATCTCCGTTTTGTGAATATGTGATCGCTTTTGACATATTCCCGCATACAGACAAGTTTTTGCTGTCCCCATGCCGCCAATGGCCGTCTAAAACAACGTATTGCATTTCCCCGTCAGATTTTGTATAATAAATATCCTAACGTGTACGCATACCAACGATACACTGCGCGAGAGGGAGGAATGACAGCGCATGGCAGAGGAGATCAAGCTGACGCAGGACGAGGCGCCGGAGAGCCGGAACTTTATCCACGCTTTCATCGAGGAGGACATCGGCCCCGGCGGCCAGTTCGAGGGGATGACCGTCCACACCCGGTTCCCGCCGGAGCCCAACGGCTACCTGCACATCGGCAGCGCCAAGGCCATCTACATCAACTGGTCCATCGCAAACCAGTATGGCGGCAAGTTCAACCTGCGCCTGGACGACACCAACCCCGCCCGCGAGGGTGAGGAGTATGTCAACAGCATCATTGAGGATCTGCACTGGCTGGGCGCTGACCCCAACGGCGGCATCTTCTATGGCAGCGATTACTTTGACAAGTGTTACGAGTACGCCGAGAAGCTCATCTTGGAGGGCAAGGCCTACGTGGACGACCTGACCCGTGACGAGATGCGCGAGTACCGTGGTGCCGATGCCGGCAAGCCCAGCCGTCCCTCTCCGTGGCGTGACCGCACCCCGGAGGAGAATCTGGACCTGTTCCGCCGGATGCGTGCCGGTGAGTTCCAGGAGGGTGAAAAGACCCTGCGTGCCAAGATCGACCTGGCCAGCCCCAACATGAACATGCGTGACCCGGCCATCTACCGCATCAAGTATGCTGAACACCACCGCCAGGGCAATAAGTGGTGCATCTACCCTATGTACGATTTTGCGCATCCCATCCAGGATGCCATTGAGGGCATCACCCACAGCATGTGCAGCCTGGAGTTCGAGAATCATCGTCCCCTGTACAACTGGGTCATCGAGAATATCTTTGGCACCGAGTTCCCCAAGCAGCGCGAGTTCGCCCGCCTGAACATGACCAACACCGTGATGAGCAAGCGCTACCTGCGCGAGCTGGTGGAAATGGGCATCGTGGACGGCTGGGATGATCCCCGGATGCCGACCCTGTGCGGCCTGCGCCGCCGCGGCTACACCCCCACCTCCATCTTCACCTTTGTCCGGGAGGCCGGCATCTCCAAGTCCGACAACCTGATCGACATGCGTCAGCTGGAAGCCTGCATCCGCAGTGAGCTGGACCTGACCGCCCAGCGCCGGATCGCCGTACTGGACCCCGTGAAGCTGGTCGTGGACAACTACCCCGCCGACAAGACCGAATTCTTTGACGTGGCCAACAACCCCAACCGCGAAGCCAACGATGCCTCCACCCGCAAGGTCGCCTTTACCCGCGAGCTGTGGATCGAGAGCGAGGACTTTGCTGAGGTGCCGCCCCCGAAGTTCAAGCGTCTGACCATTGGCGGTGAAGTCCGTCTGATGGGCGCTTACATCGTCAAGTGTGAGAGCGTGGAGAAGAACCCCGACGGCAGCATCGCCGCCATCCACTGCACCGCCGACCTTGAGACCGGCAACGGCAACCCCGCCGATGGCCGCAAGGTCAAGGGCACCATCCACTGGGTCAGCGCTGACCACGCTGTGGATGCTGAAGTCCGCCTGTATGACAAGCTGTTTACCGAGGCCAACATGAACGCCATCCCCGAGGGCAGCGACTACAAGGACTACCTGAACCCGGAGAGCGTTGTGGCCTGCACCGGCTGCAAGCTGGAAGAGAGCCTGAAGGACGCCAAGCCCGGCGACAAGTTCCAGTTCGTGCGCACCGGCTTCTTCACCCCGGACAGCAAGAACCCCGGCGTGTACAACCGTGTGGTCACCCTGCGCGACAGCTTCAAACCTGCAAAGTGAAAAAAGCAACCCGTCAAGTCAAAAGGAGCATCTGATTTTTTATGAAAAAGACAATGACCCGCAACATCGTCATCATGGCCATCGTCACTGTCATCATGGCAGTGGTGCTGAGCCTGTACATCAAGAACACCGGCACCGTGCCCGCTGCCGACAACACGGCTTCTCTGGCCGACGGCACCTACACCGCCAGTGAGCAGGGCTGCCTGAGCGAGGTGGCCGTCACCGTCACCGTCACCGGCGGCAAGGTGACCAATGTGGCCATCGACGCTTCCGGTGAGACCCCGGAGCTGGGCGGTGCTGCCGCTGAGACCCTGGCAGATGAGCTGACCAAGGCCGGTTCCACTGCCGGTGTGGACGCCGTTTCCGGCGCGACCCTCACCAGCAATGCTGTGTTCACCGCCATGGACAGCTGCCTGGCGCAGGCCGGCACCGGCTCTGCAGGCGCAGAGGACCTGACCGACGGCACCTATACTTCCAGCGCTAAGGGCTGCCTGAGCGATGTGGAGGTCACCGTGACTGTTTCCGGCGGCAAGGTGAGCGAGGTGGCCATTGATGCTTCCGGCGAGACCCCGGAGCTGGGCGGCGCTGCTGCCGAGACCCTGGCAGATGCCCTGACCAAGGCTGGTTCCACCAACGGCGTGGATGCTGTTTCCGGCGCGACCCTGACCAGCGAGGCCGTGTTCACTGCCATGAACGACTGCCTGAGCCAGGCCCAGTAAGACAAGAACGCAGAATGCCCCGTGGGTGACCGCCCACGGGGCATTTTTTGATGGGTGCACGCACCCGGATGCAAAAAAGCCGTCCGCAGGGAGATTCTCTGCGGGCGGCACTGGTTTTTTATGGGGTCAGGGGTTCAGGCTGCATCAGACCGCACGGCCGGCGTCGTTGCCGCCGCGGATGGCCAGAGCGATGTTGAAGGGATTGGCGCAGTCGCCGATGGTGTACACTTCCTTGCAGTCGATGCCGTCCACCAGACTGGTGTTGGGCAGCATGTCGGCACCATTGACGATGGCATCGCACTTGATGCTCATCTCCACACCGCTGTCCAGCGTGAGGGTGGCCACATTGCCGCTGACCGTCTTGATGGCGGACTGCGGATAGGACTTCACGCCCAGAGCATACAGGGCGGTGGTCATCATGCGCATGGCGTGCTGGGACTGCTGCATGTCGAACTCGGAGGCCGGGTTCGGGGTGACGATGGTCACGTTCTTCTTGTGCACGGTCAGCCACAGGGCGGCGTCAAAGGCCTGCGCGTTGGAGCCGTAAACGATCACGTTGTCGCCCATCTCGGTGAACATGAAGTTGTCCATCTCCACCACGGGGGCGCTGCCGTCACCGTCCACGGTCAGGGTGTCGCGCAGGCCGCCGGCGGCCAGGATGACGGCATCCGGTGCTTCGGAGTTGATGAGCTCCTGGGTGACCTCGGTGCCGGTCTTGACTTCCACACCGTTCAGCTCCAGCTGACGGATCAGGTAGTTCTTCAGGTCGGCCAGATTCTCATGGGGGCCCTTGACGGAAGCAGCAAAGTCCAGCATGAAGCCCAGGGCACCGCGCTTCTCGTACAGGGTCACGTTGTGGCCGCGGGCAGCTGCGATGCGGGCAGCCTCCATGCCGGCGGGGCCGCCGCCGATGACCATGACCTTCTTGGGGGTGGCTGCAGGCTCCAGCTCGTAGGTAGCGGGGCCGCCCTCGCGCATCACGCGCTGGGTCAGGGCGTTCACACGGCAGTAAGCCATCTGTGCGTTGGCCTCGTTGCTGCCGATGTGGCAGTGCAGGCAGCGGGTGCAGGGTGCGATCTCGTCAATGCGGCCTTCCTTGAGCTTGTTGACGTACTCCATGTCCACGGTCAGGGGGCGGGTCATCAGGAAGAAGTCGGCCTTGCCGTCCTCCAGAGCCTGCTCGAAGAAGTCGGGTGCGTGGGCAGGATCGTTGTAAGTGACCACGCCGCAGGGGATAGACAGCGCCTTTTTATACTCGGCGGCAACGTTCAGGCCGATGCCGCAGCCGCTGGTGTTGCCGATCAGCATGCCCTGCCAGTTCTTGCTGAAGTCGTACTGGGTGCCGAAACCGGTGCAGCCCTCGATGCCGTTCAGGATGAAGTACAGGTCGGCACCGAACTGGGCAACGTGGTGGCCCAGGGGTCCCAGACGCAGGTGCATGGAGTCGCAGCCGGCCTGCTCGAACAGCTTGGCGGCGGCAATGCCTTCTTCCATGGTCATGGCCAGGGTGTGCGGGGTGGTGACGGCAGAATCCAGCGTCATTATGGTGGGGTTGTTGGAGATGTTGTCGTTCTCTTCGATGCAGTTGATCAGGATCTGCATGTTGAAGTCCGGGCCGCACTCCTTTTTCACACCCTCGATGATCTCGGTGATGAAGCGGGCACGGTTTTCGATGGAGCCGATGCCGTACTCGTCGGTGCGGGTGTTGTGGAAGCGGGACAGGAAGTGTGCGGGCATATTGAAGCCGGCGCAGTTCAGTTCCACGCAGTCAAAGCCCATCTGCTGCAGACCCTTGGCGATCTCCACAAAGTGTGCCTGCTTGGCGTGGATGTCATCAATGGTCATGTCATTCTCGCCCATGCCGAAGCCGGACATCTGGTAACCCATCTTGGCACCGTACTTGTGGCACTCGTCCACCAGCTTCTGGCCAAAGGCCAGGGTGTCGGCGTCGTAGGAGCCGCCTTCCGGGACCTCCAGCGCTGCGATGGTCTCCACATAGATCAGGGCCACGCCGCCCTTGGCCAGGTTGACGTAGTAGGTGAGCAGCTCATCGGTCAGACCGGCCAGATAGGTGGCGGAACCGGCAGCGGACTTGACCATGCGGTTGGAAATTTCCATAGAGCCGATGGTCAGGGGGCTGAACAGGGTGGTCAGCTCCTTGGTGTTGGAGCGGAACTCGCTCTCGTCCAGCTGGGGGTTGATGGAGGCGGTGTAGAGTTTGTCGGTCGCCGGAGCGGCGGCAGCGGGGGTGGTGCCTTCGGCGGCGGACCCGGCCGCAGAGGCAGCAGCGGAGGAGGCGGGGGCTTCGGTCTTGGAACAGCCGTTCAGCAGGCCCAGACCGGCGATGCCGGCGGCACCGGCAGCAACCTTCATGAAGTTGCGGCGAGAGATGTTTGCCATGATGTGTTCTCCATTCTTTTTCATTCTTCTGTGTTTGGTACTTCTTCTTTCGCGGCACATTGATTGTGTTTTCACAAACGATGTGGTATAATTATAAACCCTGTAGCAAATACATGGTCAATACAGAAATGGTGACAAAAAGGTGACGAAATATCTATGAAAATCCACGAACTGGCGCGCCTGTCCGGCGTCAACCCGGAAACCATCCGCATGTACCGGCAAAAAGGCCTGCTGCACCCGGCAAGGCTTGCCAACGGGTACTTTGATTATTCGGCCTGCAATCTCTATGAGCTGATGTTTGTGCGCAAGCTGCGGGGCGCGAATCTGGGGCTGGAGACCATTGCGTCCTTTTATGCGGAGGATGGGCAGGCCGGTGCGCTGCGGAACATGAAGCAGGAGATCCGTGCACTGGAGGAAGCCATCCGGGAGTTGGAGCAGCGCAAGAAGCAGCTCATGTCCACACTGGGACACTATGTGCTGTTCTCCAACCAGCCGCAGCAGGTGCAGGAATTGACCCTGCGTTCGGAGTGCTGGTTCGTGCCGCTGGAGCTGGAACCGGCGGACAGCGTGTGCCGACGGTGGATGGAACACGCGGATGCTTTGTTCACCGGCATCCGCATCGCCCCGGCGTATCTGGAACAGCCGACGCAGCAGGTGCCTTATACGATGGAGCTGGGAGCCTACACCGAGGACCTGAAGCGTCTGAAGCTGCCCTTGCCGCCGCAGGCCCGCCGGATGCCCGGCGGCACCTACCTGAGCAGCTTTCTGGAAGCGGAGACCGACGGCACCCTCCGGGGCGGTCAGCTGCAGCCGGTGCTCGACTATGCAGCGGCCCACCACTACCGGTTCTGCCCGGAACAGGGAGCCTTCCTCTACTGCCTGAATGGTGGGGAGGAGGCACTGCAGCTGGTGTTCTGCTTTCAGGTCCGGGTGGAACCGGAAAACGGATAAAACAAAAGCGCCGCCCGCAGGGAATGCTCTCTGCGGGCGGCGCTGGTTGTTCAATGGGGAGAAACTGCGGACAGGATCTGCTGAATGAGTTCACGCTGCAAGGAGGTGACACGGTGGCTGCGTTTGCCATAAATGAAAAATTCCCATTGGAGCTGCAGGTCCGACAAAGGCCGAAAACACTCATTTTCGGCCAGAGAGCTTTCTTTGCCGGCATAAAAAGAAACAAAGCCTTTTTGCAGAAGATCGGAAGCAAGTTCTCCATCGGCATCGCCCAGAATGCTGTCAATCGTCAGGCCTTTTGCTTGCAGGCCTTCCAGCAGACGGGTCTGTGAGCGATTTTCCGTGTTCAATGTAATAAGCGGAACGGTTTTCAGATCCTCTGTAGTCAGAACGTTCTTTTTTGCGAGGGAATGATCGCAGGACAGGATCACGCCAATGGAACTTTCTGAATGAGCCAATTCAATGAAGTCGCTGCTGGTCAAGGGCGAAGTTGTGATGACAAGGTCACAGTCGTAATTACGATAACAGCGGCTGTGTTCGGTATCGGTATAACTGTGGTAATGCAGCTGGACTTCTGGATGGAATTCCTGGAATTGCGGGAAGAAATGCGGAGGGAGCTCCTGCAGGAATCCCATGAAATATCCGATGTGAAGCTGCTGCTTGGAGTGAAAGCTGCGCATCTGCCGTAAAATTTCGTCCCGCTGGTTCAGATGCGGCCGTGCCAGTTTTTCAAGCTGCTGACCGGCTTCGGTAAGGGACACGCCGTTTTGATTCCGCACGAATAATTGAACACCAAGCTCTTGCTCCAGGTTGGAAAGCGACTTACTGATCGCCTGCTGGCTGACGTAACATCTGGCGGCAGCATTCCGGAAACTTTGTGCTTCGCACACGGCAAGAAAGAACTGTAGCTGTTTGTAATCCATAAAGACCTGCCTACAACTGAAATTTGGAACGGGTAAAATGATTGATGTTTGCCAAAATCTTAACAACAGACTAAACTATACATAGTATAATGCTTTTGTGCATACGACACAAGAGCGGATAAGCTGTTGGGAAGAGAAAGGAAGTACAATACAATGAAAAAAATCTCTCGTTCCGGTTTTTTGAAGCTGGCCGCCGCGGCTGCTATGAGCGGTGTGACTGCGGGTGCATTGACTGCCTGCGGGAATTCGGCAAGTTCCTCTTCGGCTGCCGCTTCGAGCGCTGCTGTTTATACGCCGGGCACTTATACCGCCAAGGCTACCGGTATGGGTGAGGTGACGGTCAGCATGACCTTTACCGAGAATGCTATTACCGACGTGACGGTGGACACCGCCAACGAGACCATCGACCTGGCCCGCAACTCGGCTGAGGATTTCCAGAAGGCTCTGATGGAGGCCCAGAGCGCAGAGATCGACGGCGTTTCCGGTGCGACCTACACTTCGGGTGCCGTGCGGGAGGCAGCTGCTTCCTGCATCCAGCAAGCAATGGGTGTGGCCGTCGAAGCGCCTGCCGAAGCTCCGGCGGCTGCAGAAGTGAAGAGCGGTTTCCCTGCCTGTGAGGAAAACCTGGGCGGTGCCACAGCTGCCGGTCAGGGCGAGATCGCTTTTGTGGCAGACCCCATCGCGGACAGCGAGATCAAAGAGACCGTCAATGTGGATGTACTGTTTCATACCCAAATAGGTGTAGGAAACCGGCTCGATGGCGGGCGGCGGCGTGTCAAGAAATATCTATGGAGTTTTTTAAGAACCGCCCCGGCGGGGCAGGTCAGGCTGTGACCTGCTCCACTTCCGGGATGGGTTTGAGATTAAAATGAATTTCGATAGAAATGTGTCTTGTCTTATCGCTGTCTATGCTCTCATGGACAACGATTTCTTTAATCAGGCGGTTGAGGGTGGCGGCGTCCAGTTCCGTGATGTCGGCGTATTCCTGAATGGCTTCTACCCATTGGCGGGCGTCATACGCAAGCCGGATTTCATCGGCCAGCTTCTTCCGGCCTTCCTCAACCCTTGCCTTCAACTCGGCCTGTTCCTTCTGCGTCTTTTCCATCAGCAGATTGAAGTTCGCTTCGCTGATACGTCCGGCAACCATGTCCTCATACAGCCGCAGAACCATCTTTTCCAGAACGTCAATGCGTTCCTCGTCTTTGGCAAGGGAGCGTTCCAACGCTTCCCGCTGGCCTTTCTGCTCGGCTTCGCAGGTGTCGGACAGCTTCCCGGCAACGGCTTCCCCGTCCATCAGGGTGGCTCTGGCACACTCCCGGATTTTGTTCAGGACAAGCCGGTAAAGGGTGTCGTACTCAACCCGGTGCTGGGAACAGTGCTGTTTCCCGTAGGCGTTGTAGGTCTTACAGGAATAAATCTGCTTCGGGTGCTTCTCATTGGTATAGCGGATAGTCAGCGACTTCCCGCACTCGCCGCATTTGATAAGCCCCGCAAACAGGCTGATTTCCCCGGTCTGCCGGGGGCGCTGCCGGGATTTCAGCTTGCGCTGCACGATGTCAAAGGTCTTGCGGTCAACAAGCGGCTCATGCTGGTTCTCCACGACAATCCATTCCTCCGGTTTCTTCTCCCCGATGGTGCCGATTTTGAAGCGGTATTCCTTCTTCTGGGAAGCGATAGCGCCGGTGTAGACGGGGTTCATCAGGATGTCCTTAATCACGGTAAAGTCCCAGATATACCGCCCGTTTACCGGGTCTTTCTTTTCCCACTTGGTTGACACGTTCCGCAGCCCCCGTACCCGGTTCCAGTAGGTCGGGCATGGGATTTTTTCTTCTTCCAGCCTGCGCCGGATGTAGTTGGGGCCGTGTCCTTCCAGCGCCCACGCAAACAGACGCCGGACAATGGGAGCCGTTTCCTCGTCAATCAGCAGGTGGTTTTTGTCCTCCGGGTCTTTCTGGTAGCCGAAGGGGGCAAGGCAGCCGGTAAACTGGCCTTTCTGCGCTTTCAGCAGATAAGAGGAATGAACCTTCTTGGAAATATCCTTGCTGTACATCTCGTTGAGGATGTTCTTGAACGGCGCAATGTCGTTGTTGTCCCGCATGGTGTCGATACCGTCATTCATGGCGATATAGCGCACGCCGTGGCGGGGGAAGAAATCTTCAATCAGGAAGCCGGTCTGCAAATAATTCCTGCCTAACCTCGATAAATCTTTCGTTATCACAAGGTTGGCCTGCCTGCGCTCGATGGCTTTTAACATCCGTTTCAGGTCGGGGCGCTCCATGTTCAGCCCCGTGTAGCCATCGTCCTGATAGACTGCAACAACCTCCCATCCCTGCTTTTCGCAGTAGGTTTCCAGCATATCCCGCTGGTTTGCAATGCTGGCGCTCTCCCCGTCAAGGTCATCGTCCTTGGAAAGCCTGCAATAGATAGCCGCCCGGAAGCTGCCCGCCAGTATTGCGTCTACGCCTGCATATTCAAATCCGTTCATCATAACCGTTTACCCGCACAATCCAGACGGAACACGGTCACTCTGAACCTTGTCTTTATTATACTCTAAATCTTGCTTTTTCGCAAGATATTCTTTCTCGTTTCTCTGGCTGTATTTCTGTGCAATCAGGCTCACGAAAACGTCCGTAGCGTCCAGTTCGCCGTCAAATACCGTTGTGACATGGATTTCAGTTTTGTTTTTTGCCATAGGCAGTTACCTCCATAAATGAAATAAGCCAGACAGGAGAAGGTCGGCAACGAAGTCCGGCAACGGGCTTCAAAAAACCTCGAAAACAATCTCTGTCTGACGGGTTACTGTTTATTTACTTTTTCTTTTATTTTTCTGTTGCTTTGGTTGTCAGAGGGGAGAAAATCCCGCAGTTACGGGCTTTTTCCCGACAACCGGCTCGGCAACGGGATAGCAACGGGGTCGGCAACCGGCTGTGATTCCTCCGGATTTTTCAGAAGGGAAGTTCCATCTGCTCCGTGACTTCCACAAATCCGTCCGGCGTTTTTTCACGTCCGTTGTCAGCGCCCGTTGCCGGGGCTTCCCGTTCCCAGCCCTTCTGCCTGCCGTATCCTTCAAATATCCGGGGATTGGAGAAATACTTCCATCCCGTGATACAGTGGTTCATGATGTCATTGACCTCCCGGATTTCCCATTGCTTCGGCTCGTCAAAGGGGTGGTTCAGGGCTTCTTTGAAAAGCTGCTTGGAGCAAACGGCGCTGCCGGTGTAGTGATCAAGGTACGCCTGTATCATCCCGGCCTTGGTGTCCTCCGGCATGAAATCCCGCTGGTGTTCTTTGAGGTACTGTATCATTTCGGGTGTAAAAGACAGCTTAAAATCGCCGCTTTTGTAGGTTGTCATGGCTTCCGCCCATACCTGTTCAATATAGGCTCTGGAAGCGGCTTCATCGTCCAAAATGTGTACCTCGGCCTGTCCGGGGTAGACCATGACCGGCAGGAAGCGCCGGTTCCCGGAACGGTCAAGGGGCAGGAAGTCCAGCGCATTGGAAGTCCCGCCAAACACGCATTGCCGCAGCCTGTCCTCCGGGTGGGTTTCGTAGGGGATTTTATAGACCTCCTTCTGACGGCTGAGGAAAGACTTGATTTCCTCTATGCTCTTGGCGTTGGCGGTGGCAATCATCTCCGACATTTCGATTATCCAGTGGCCTTGTAACTTGCGGTACACGTTATCATCGTCCAGTTTCCGCAAATCATCGGAAAACCACTCGTCCTTTACGGCCAGCAGCCGGAAGAAGGTGGATTTCCCGGCTCCCTGACCGCCTACCAGACAGAGCATGACCTCAAACTTACAGCCGGGGCAGAAAGCCCGGTGGATGGCTCCCAGCAGGAACAGCCGCAGGGAATGGTAAGTGAAGTTGTCCGTGTCGGCTCCCAGAAAGTGCCGCAGGCAGTAGCGGATACGCTCTTTCCCGTCCCAGACAAGGCCGTTCAGGTAGTCCCGGATGGGATGGTAGCTGTTGGCGTCTGCGGCCAGATCAGCGGCGTCTGCTATCTTTTTCTCGCTGGTCAGGCCGTAGGTATCTTCCAGATACAGCCGGATATATTTCATGTCCGTGTCGGTCATGGCCTTGCTGCCGGTTCTGCGTTTCCTGCCGATGGGCTTTAGAAGGTCAATGCGCTCGGTCAGGAGATTTTTCGCAACCGCCCCGGAAAGGACGGGGTCGTACTGGAACACGGTCAGGCAGTTGTGGATACTGTTCCGCACGCCGCCTTTCTCGGTGCTTTCCAGCATGGCTTTTACTTCCTCAACGCTCCGGGGCGGGGGTGCGGCTTCGATGGTGTCCGTCACGGCCTGCCGCAGTTCTGGCGGTAAGGTCTGCCATTCTCCGCTCAAGGTTCCTCACTTCCTTTCCGTAGCTGGCAATCAGGGCAGCCCGTTCCCCTATGTCGGAGAACAGCAGCACATCCAGCAGATATTCCACATGGGATTGTTTCTGCAAGGCTTCCACGAAAAGCGGGTGCCATTCTTCCTCCGGCGTCTTGGGGGCATAGTCCCGCTTCCAGCGGCGCAGCAGATTGTGATAGTCGGACAGTACCCGGAAACAGTGGCGCTCCATGCGCTTAAATTGCTGTTCCGGGCTTTCCTGCCGGGGCTGGGGGCGGCGGCTCCTGCCGGGTGGTTCCTTATCCTCATAGGGGATGGAGAAGTCCTGCGCCAGCATAAGGGCGGCTTCCTTGGGGCTGACGTTTTCCAGACGGGAAACAAAGTCAATCACATCCCCGTCTGCCTGACAGCCGAAGCAATGGAAGCGCCGGTCAACCTTCATGCTGGGGTTTTTATCGTCATGGAAGGGGCAGACGCACATCCCGTTTCTTCCTACCCGGATACCATAATGCTCGGCAGCCTGCCGGGTGGTAACAGACTGCTTCACGGTTTCAAATACGTTCAATAGGCAAATCCTCCTGAAAATAGAAAAAGCGCCTGTCATTCTCACGGGGAAAATGGCAAGCGCCTGATTGGTTAAAGTTCCATATCCTGTTTTTGCTGGTGGCGGGGCGTCTGGCGTTTCTCTGCCTGTTCCTCCCGGATACGCTGCTCCCGGCCTTTGACCGCCTGCTGGATGGACGGTTTCTTTCCCGGCTCTGCGGTCTGGCGGTACTGCTCGGATGGCAAAACCTGATTGAGCCAGTGGCGCACATCCTGCAAAATCTTTACATCCTCCTGTACGGCAGTCAGTGCTTCCGTCTTGGAAGCGATATTCTCTGAAAGCTGTGCCTGTTCTCCGGCCAGCTTCTTCGTGCTGTACTTCGTCCCATCAAGGTGAACCTTGAAATACCGCAGGGCAGCGTTGTAGGCGTCCAGTTCCTCCTTATGGTCGGCGGCATATTTCTCCTTGGGTTTCTTCCAGCGGATAGCGGCATATTTCGCATGAACCGGCTTGTTTGCTTCAAAGTTCCCGATATGGAAAAGCAGCCGGTCAATCTCTTTCACACGTTTCTCCATCGGCCTGATTTCCTCACGGATGGAAACGGCCTGTGCGCTGGCTTCATCCAAATAGGCGTCAAGGCTCTCCACGGTGGAAATCTCTTTTTGCCGCAGGAAGTCCAGGGCTTCCATGACCTTGTTGAAATCGCCAACGGTTCCTTTTAGCTTCCCCTTGGAAGTCCAGCCGGTACGTTCCTCGCTCCGCTTATCCAGATACCGGGAAAGCAGTTCGGGGATGGTCGGCTCCTTTGCCTGTTCCAGCGCTTCCAGCAGCGCCGCCTTTTTCTCTTTCAGGCCTGACAGCCAGCCTTTTAAGCTGCGTACCATCTGCCGGATAGACTGCATGAGGGAATTGGCGGCTTTGATGTCCCGGTTCAGGTTGCCGATGTTGGTCTGTATGCCTTTCTTCTCCAACTGGCTGACCGCTGGCCCCATGTGGACGGTGGGGATTTTATCAATTCCCTGTCGGGCATAGGAACGAAGGTCAAGGCGTTCCGGGCTGCCGATGGCTTCCAGATAGCGGTTTGCCGTATCAGCCCAACCCTGCCGCCATATCTCGGCGTACTTCTGGTCGTTCCAGTCCACGGTGTCCTCCTTGTGGCTTTTCCATCTGCCGGACGCAAGCCGGATACGCTCGCCGTTCTCGTCAAGGTCGTAGACCTTCCGGCTCTTGGAGAGCCATTTCCCGGTTTCGTCCATCGCCCGCATGGTAAGAAGGATGTGGGCGTGGGGATTTCCGTCCCCCTTGTCATGGATGGCAAAGTCGGCAATCATGCCCTTGGAAACAAAAAACTCCCGGCAGTAGTCCCGGATAAGGTCGGCGTACTGTTCTGGGGGAAGTTCCCTCGGAATGGCAAGCACGAACCTCCGGGCAAGCTGGGAGTTCCATTGTTTTTCAATCGCTTCGGCGGCGTTCCACAAAGTATTCCGGTCTGCGTACTCCGGCGGGGCATGGGGCGGCAGCATGATTTCGGTGTGGACGATTTCGCTTTTATGGGAATAGTATTTCTGCTTCTGGTCGTATTCAGAAAACAGCCGTTCCCCGCTCTGATAGGCGGCAGACGCAACGGCTGACTGGCGCTTGCTGCGCTGGATGATTTTCACATCAAAGTGCGGGCATGGTGGCATGACGGATTGTGACCTCCTTTCTCCCGGCGTCCGGGCAAAGAAAAAGCAGGAAACCGTTCCATGATTTCCTGCTCGGTGGTGCCGCCGGTGGGCGGCTGGTATTTAGTTTTGAAAGTTCGAGTCAGGTTGACCCGATGATGGATAGCACGATAAATGGGAAGTTATCTCTTACTTAGAAAATAGTATGAAAAACTATAGGAACAATGAGAATTAAAATTGCACCTACTACACATACAGCAATTACTTTTTGAAAACTTCGTTTTTCTTGTTCAGACATATCATTATACCATTTCATAGGCAAGCACCTCCTCAACTTCCAATTTTTCGCTGACTCTATTTTTGCTACTTGCTACGGAACTTCATTCTTCTCTATTTTGATTAGGGCGTTTCTTATTACAAAGCGAACCTACCAACATACCGATTGCAGAGATTATCGCTCCTGCTACAATCATTCCAAAGTCTGGGGCGTTCAGTTTGTTAAAAGCAATGTTGTTTGCCATTTTGAATGTACCATATTCAGCAAGCATATACATTGCGCCAAAGAAAATTGTAAATGCCCATTTTCCTTTTCCCCAGAAATTGTTTTTACCAATAACAACGGACACAATAAATGTTGTTACAGGAAGAATAATCCAAAGAAACATCAAACTGTAACCCATAGCGTCGCTTCCGCTTGTAAAGAACCAGAACACAATCATTGCAAATGCCCAAATCAACAGATAAGCGAGAATTGTAATAATTCTGTTTCTGTTGGCGTTGCTTTTCACAACATTTGTACTTTCTTCGAGATAATCATAATAGGTTTTCATTTTCTGTTCTCCCTTCAATAAATAGTCAAGAGAGACATCGTAGCATTCGCTCATTTTTATGACACTAATGATATCCGGGTAGGATTTTTCATTTTCCCAATTTGAAATGGTCTGGCGACTCACTCCTAATAATTCAGCAACTTGTTCTTGTGTTAGTTTTTTCTCGATTCGGGCTGCCTTGATTTTGCTTCCAATATCATGCTCCATGCCACTGCACCTCCCTTGCACTTTTATTATAGGAAAACCACCACTTGTAGTCTACCAAACGGCTTTGACATCGCAGAAAATACGTGTCAAAATGCTTTTACATTTACTTTTTTATTACTTCTTCGCCTTTTCCTCTAATTCAAGCAGATACCTGTCATAGTCCGACATGAACAATCTGTCTTGAATGATACGATATTTTTCAAACTCAGTTTCGGCGTGGAGTTTGGCTATTTCAGCAGAAACCTTTCCGGCATCCTGCAAAATGCCATAATCAAACATTTCAATAAAGCTGTTGAGTCTCTTTTCCCAATCCTCCATAGTAAGAGGAATACGTCTTAAAGTCATGTTTTCAGCAAAATCCAAATACGCCGTTACCATACGGTTCATTTGATGCAATTCATTTTCACTCAGATAATTCTTTGCAATCGTCACATCACTTTTCTTAATCTTGCCGTCCGGAGCATCTGCCCAGGTGGTAAGTCCCATATGTTCCTTTTGGTGGTCGGCTCGCTCCACAATCAATTCAGCAGCCGTGTGACCGTGAACTGCAAAATGCATTTTGTTTTGAACGGTTGCATAGAACCTTTTCGTTGTTGCCGATGTTTTGTCATAATCTATCGCAGTAGCATAAATATCTGTGATTTTCTGATAGAACTTTCTTTCGCTTGCACGGATTTCCCGGATGCGTTCTAACTGCTCATCGAAATACTTGTCCGTAAGATAAGTACCTCGTTTCAGACGCTCATCATCCATAACCCAGCCCTTGATGGTGTAGTCCTTTACGATACCGTTTGCCCACTTACGGAACTGCACGGCACGTTCATTGTTTACCTTGAAGCCGACAGCAATAATCATCTGCAGGTTATAATGGTTCACTTCTCTCTGAACCTGGCGAGAACCCTCGGTTTGAACTATCCGAAATTTTCGGATAGTTGCCGTTTCTTCCAACTCGCTATCTGAATACACCTTTTTGATATGGTCACTAATTGTACGCACATCAACA
>OOAM01001294.1_pt1 | contig 16914 bp, 10 predicted proteins | sample 1671131 | NCBI WGS metagenome assembly OOAM01 (sample SAMN06348125, study PRJEB24527) | human gut metagenome | biome: human gut; feature: ankylosing spondylitis patient; material: feces | host: Homo sapiens | place: China | collected 2015-10 | reverse complement strand
TCCGCCGCCTCAAGGCCCGCGCGCTCGATGCCCGCCACGTCCCGGTTCATATTGTCGCCGCTCCGGTCGTGCTCCAGCGCGTGTATATGCGCCACAAGCGGCTTTCCCGTCAGCTTGCGGACAAGGATGCCCGCCGGATAGGTCATCCAGTCGTGGACGTGGATGACCTCGAAACGCGCCTTCCGGGCAATGGCCACCGCCGCGCAAGCGTAGCGATAGACCTCGCTCATGAGATCCGGGCCGTAGCCGCCGTGCAGACGCAGGATCGTTTCCTGCGTCGAAGAAAAACCGTCCGCGTTCCGTTTCACCGACTGGAGACGTTCCAGCTCACGCCGCCGCTCGTCATAGCTTTCCGGCGTGTCGTAAGGGAGCAGCAACGAGTCCACGTGCTCGATGTGCAGCTTTTCGCGCCACAATTCCCGCACTTCCTCATTGATCCTGAGGTTCCGGGCCGTCCGTTCCACCCGCGTGCCGGATGCCGAGCACAGCGACAGGCGTTCCCCCACCCGCACCGGGGCGTCCGAGGGGGTCTGCGGCAGGACGAACAGGATTTCCGTACCTTTCTTCGCCAGAGCCCGGCTCATGCCGTAACACGCCGTCCCAAGACCGCCGCTCTTGTAGGGCGGAAATTCCCAGCCGAACATCAGAACGCGCATCAGTTCCCTCCTTTCCGGGCGTTGGCCTCCCACTCGGCATATATGCCGGGAGCGGCCTCTTTAAGCAGGTACAGCAAACGCAGGCATTCGGCGACGCTCCAAGCCTGAGCGATGCAGCCGTTGGGAAGATGGGGGGGATCGCCGTCAAAAATTTCCGAAACGGACCCGATCCCCGCGTCGCCGAGGTGCTGGGCGAACAAGGGCCGTATGGTCCGCAGCAGCTCCCGTACCGAGCCGGGCACGTCCCATGCCGCCCGCAATACGGCTTCCCCGTACGCCCCCAGCAGCCACGGCCAGACCGTGCCCTGATGGTAGGCCTCATCGCGTTCGGCGGGGCCGCCTTCATACAAAGGACGATAACCGGGCGCGCTCGGGGCCAGCGTCCGCAAGCCGTACGGCGTAAGCAGGCACCGCCGCACGCGGGAAAGCACGCTGACATACCTCTCCTCGTCCAGAACCGGATAGGGAAGCGAAAGGGCGAAAAGCTGGTTGGGGCGCACGCACGTTTCCACGCCGCCGTCGCGCCACACGTCCGCGAGGTAGTCGCCCCGCTCGTCCGTGACCCAATACCGCTTGAAAAAGACGGCGCGCATGGCGTCCAGCTGCTTCGTCCGCCGCCACTCCGGTTCGCCGAACGCTTTGGCGAGGCTGTCCGCGAAGGCCAGCGCGTTGTACCACAAGGCGCTGATTTCCACGGGCTGCCCGTGGCGCGGGGTCACCGGGCGACCGTTGGCGACGGCATCCATCCATGTGAGCTGCGTTCCGGGATTCCCTACGGAAAGGAACCCCTCGGCGTCCGGCGTCACAAAAGGGACCTTGCCGCCGCCGTAGTGCTCAATGATGTTCTTGATGACCGGCCAGCACCGTTCACGGACCAGCCTTTTCCGATCCGGCAGCGCCTTGAGCATCTGCTGCACGGCCCAGACATACCAGAGGGAGGCGTCCGCCGAGTTGTAGGCGTGGTTGCCGTCGGCGGAGAAGACGTTGGGGATGAGCCCGTCCCTGACGGCGGAACCGAGGCCGAGCAGCACATCCGTACCCTCTTCGGGCCTTCCGGCATAGAAGGTCAGGCCGGGCAGCGCGATAAGCGTATCCCGCCCCCACGATCCGAACCAGTGGTAGCCCGCCGTCACGCCAAGGCTTCCATCGGGCCTCCGGACAAGAAAGCGTTCCCCTTCCCGGGCAAGGTGGCCCTCCAGACTCTCCGAGGAGGCCGCCAACCCCATGCGGCGTTCGGCTTCCCGCCGCCAGATCCCACCGATGACGTTGTGCCCGTGCTCCGTCTGGAGCGCCTCCGTCGAAGCGGTGAGGAACACAGGTTTGCCGGGAACAAGCCTGATCTCGAACCGGCCCGGCTGAAACAGATCTTCCTGATAGGCAAAGCCGCGCTCCCGCTCCACCAGATACTCCACATTGAAGCACCAGTCGGGAGCGGCGTTGAAGATGAAGCCGCCCTCCACCTGCATGAACAGGGGCGGCAATGCCTCATATGGCCTCAGGCCGATCCCGGAGGGGGCCGAAAGCGTTTCGGGACGCAGCGCGGGGTTCGCGCGGGTGAGGTCATGGGCATTGCGAAAGGCGAGCAAAGGCTTCACGCGCAAAACCACCGGAGGCGTGTCGGGAGCGGTACCGCGCACCTCATACCTGACGAGCAGCAAACGGTGTCCGGGAATCAGCATCAGTTCCCGCGTGAGCGTCACCTCTCCGAAACGGTAACGGAACACCGGCCATTCTCCGGCGTCCATTTCCTCAAGATGCTCATTCCCGCGCGGATAATAGACGCCGGGGTGCTTACGGCAGGAAAAACACAGTTCCCGCCCGCCCACGAGCAACGATTCCTCAAGAGACGACAGCAACACATGCCGCCCCGCCGGGCTTTCCAGATCGGCCACGAGCAGGCCGTGATACTTCCGCGTATTGCAGCAGATGAGCGAGCTGGAAGCGTAATCACCGAGGCCGTTGGTTTCGATCCATTCTTTCCTCAGGGATTTTCTGATATTCTGGCACGTGGGCTTATCGAAACGAAACTTCATGTCCACTCCTTCACGGCAAAAGGGGAAACACACCCGTAAAAAGCGACAAGGCAAGAGCACCCTGCGGACAGGGTTAACGAGGTCTCTTTAGAGATGGTTGACGATAAGCAAGCGCCCTGTGCACGGTGGCACAGACGGAGGGAGGAATTGAAGCGGCGGGAGGGGCCGCCCGGAACGGGCTGGCCAGCCGGAGTGCTTCTACGGCCGATCGCTTCAACTTTCGGTATGCTTACCTTCCTGAAACGGAGGAGCCCGTTTGGGAAAGAAGACTACTGACGAACGTAGGATACTACCATGATTAAGCTATAGCTTCCTACTTCTGTAATAATCATTTTAGGCCGAAAATCAAGGGTACACCAGAAATCTTATTATTCTTCACAGCTACAATACAGTAGACTTACACGCCCGCAGCACACGACGCCCCATCAGCCGAAGGGGACGTTTCAGTCCCGTTCCGGCAACGGCGGCGCTTCTTGTGTTCGTACATGTCGGCATCGGCCAGCCGCATCAGCGCTTCCAAGGAAGCGGCCTCGGAGGGGTACAGCGCCAGTCCCATACTCACGGCGGGGTTCAGGTCTATGCCTTCAAGATGGTAGGGTTCGCTTCCGATGGCTTCCAGCATACGGCGGAACCGCTCCCCGGCAATGCACCGATCGCTGACGCCGTACAGGATAGCGATGAACTCGTCGCCGCCCAGACGGATCAGCGTGCCCGCCGTCGACAGGGCGCTCTGGAGCCGTTCCGCGAACCCGTTCAGCAGCTGGTCGCCGCAATCATGGCCGTACGTATCGTTGACCTGCTTGAAGTCGTCGAGATCCATGTAACAGAGCGCAAAGGGCCGCTTCGCCTCCATCGCCTTCTCCAGTTCACGGAACAAGACACGGCGGTTGGGAAGCCCCGTCAGGGGATCGTGCTCCGACATCAACTCCAGCCGCTTCTTTTGGTGGGCAAGATCCACGGCCAAACCCACCACGCATGAGAACAGGATGCTGATAAAGGTGGCGATGCCGAAAGAAGCGTACCGGATGCTCCAGTTCCACCCGCCCTTGGGCGTCACGCTCAGGATCCAGTCCGCATTGGGCAGGTGCACCTTCCTTTCCACGGGCTCGATCAACGTTTCGGCGGAACGCAACAGCACGATCCGTTCCCCCGTATCGGGGTGGATGCGGGAAAGCTGGTACATGTAGTTCTGCTTGTCGAGGTATTCGAGTTTCACCGGATCCAGCACGTCCGGAAAAGCGAAGGTCACGCAGATGAGCCCCCAGAACTTCTCCTGCGCCGGGATATCCCCTTCCGGCTCGCCCATGAACACGGGAAGCCTGACCGCCATCGCGTAGCCGCCCTGAATCAGATTGAACGGACCGGCAATGGTGGCCTTGCCCGAATCACGCGCCAGCAGCGCCTCGCGGGAACGCTCAGGGTTGGCGAACAAATCGTGCCCGATGGCTTTCTTGTTGCGCTCAAACGGATATACTTTGGTAACGACGCCGCCGGGGGCCAGATTGATGTTGATGGTGCTCGGGTGCATCTTCACCAACTCTTCGGCGTAGGAATAGAACTCCGAGATCCGGCCCTCCCCCTGCCGCAGCAGGGCTTCCACCAGATAGGCGCTCGAAAAGGCGTTGGCGACGACGTATTGGATCTTCGTGGCGTAGCTGTCGACGACGTACCGGGCTTTTTCCCGTTCCTGAAGCACACGGACGTGTTCCAGACGGAAGAGGAAAAGATAACTCCCCAGCAGACAGACCAGCAAGACGCCGAGGGCGTACAAAACGCTCCGGCAGTTCCCGCCTTCCCGCAAGACGCCGGTGTCGAACGTCCTTCGTTCTCCGTGCCGTATCAGTCGCTGCATCGTCATTCCTCAAGCGCACTCATGCGGGGAAAAGTTCTTCAGGCAGACAAACATATTCTTTAACCATCCCACGAATCCCCTCTTTCGGCAAGGGGTTCCGGATTGCCGAAAGAGGTCCCGCCGCCGTTTGGCGCCCTTTCCCCTCCTCTCTTCAGCAACTTCTTGCCGAAGTGGAGAAAAAAGCCCATCAGCCGTGTCGGAATCGACTGATATTTTTCAACCTTCTTATACTCTGGACTTTTTTCACACAATCGTCATACTACTGTAACATACTTCCAAGGCCCGCCTGCTACAAGACCTGCATCCATGCCGTCATGCGAAGGAGGAGCGAACGTGGTTTCCAAAGATTCCGAAGGGTACCCGGAGCAACTGTGCGCCACAGAGGAAATCAGTGAACTGGCCTGCCCCAACCTGTACCTGAACCGGGAAATCAATTGGCTGGACTTCGATGCGAAAGTGCTCGACGAAGCCACGGATGCCGGTCTTCCGCTCCTTGAGCAGCTTAAATTCCTCTCCATCTTCTACAACAACCTCGATGAATTCTTTATGGTCCGGGTGGCGAACATCTATCGCCAGTACCGCAGCGGGGCCGTGTCCTCGTCGCCGGACCGCATGACGCCCGCCAAACAACTCGCCGAAATCCGGCGCAAGGTGCTTATTCTGGTTTCCCGCGCCCAGGAGCATTGGCGCAAGCGGCTGGCCCCGCAGCTGCACGACAAGGGCGTACGCCTGATGCGCTATGCGGACCTCTCGGAAAAGCAGCGCAAGTTCCTCGACGGCTACTTCAGGAACGAAATCTACCCCATCCTGACCCCGCAGGCCATCGATCCGGGCCACCCCTTCCCCACGATTTCCAATACCAGCCTCAACTTCATCATCCAGCTGCGCAGCCGTGACGGCGTGACCCGGTTCGCCCGCCTGAAGTGCCCCAACAACATCTCCCGCTTCGTCTTCATCCCCCGGAACAAGGAGGCCAAAACCTATGCCTCGCTCGGCTTCAACGCCAACGTCCGTGACAGCGACATCATCCTGCTGGAAGATCTGATCGCCGAATACCTCGGCGCGCTGTTCCCCGGCAACACTGTCGTCAACGCCGGGCTGTTCCGCATCACGCGCAATACCGACGTGGAGATCGAGGAGGACGAAGCCGACGATCTGCTGGAAGCCGTCAAGGATCTGGTGGAACAGCGGCGCTTCGGCGACGTGGTGCGCCTTGAGATAGCCCACGGCACGGCCAAGGAACTCAGCGCGTTCCTGACCGAGCGGCTGGGGATGCAGCCGTTCCAGATTTACCGGGTCAAGGGGCCGCTGGCCTTTTCCGAACTCATGGCCCTTTACGGCGTGGACAGGCCGGGCTTGAAAGAATCCCCCTTTTACGGGCGCACGCCGAGCGTGTTTCAGGAAGGCGACATCTACGCGCACATCCAGAGCAGGGATGTTTTCCTCTTCCATCCTTACGACAGTTTCACCCCGGTTCTGGATTTCATCCGCCGCTCCAGCGAGGACCCCGGCGTCATCGCCATCAAACAGACGCTCTACCGCGTGGGCAACGCTTCGCCCATCGTGAAAGCCCTCATTGAAGCCCGCCGCTGCGGCAAACAGGTCACCGCCGTGGTCGAGCTGAAAGCCCGTTTCGATGAGGAACGCAACATCACGTGGGCCGAAGAGATGGAGAAGGCGGGCGTCAACGTGGTCTACGGGCTCGTCGGCATGAAGATACACGCCAAGCTCTGTCTCGTGGTACGGCGCGAACCGGAGGGGGTTTCCCGCTACGTGCACATCGGCACAGGAAACTACAACCCCTCCACCGCCAAGATGTACACCGACATGGGGCTGATCACCGCCAACCCGAACATCTGCGCGGACGTCACCGATCTCTTCAATGTCATGACCGGATACGCCCACCGCGAGCAATACAGGGAGCTGCTCGTCTCCCCGCTGTCCATGCGCCGCTCCCTGCTGGATATGATCCAGCGCGAAACGGCCCTGCACCAACAAAACGGAAACGGCGAAATCATTTTCAAATGCAACCAGCTGGTGGATAAACACGTTATCCGGGCCCTGTACAGGGCTTCCATGGAGGGCGTGCGCGTCCGGCTTCAGGTGCGCGGCATCTGCTGCCTGCGCCCCGGCGTGAAGGGCATCAGCGACAACATCGAGGTGACGTCCATCGTCGGGCGTTTCCTGGAGCACACCCGCGTCTACTGGTTCAACGCCAATGGGGAAGGCCGCCTCTATATCGGCAGCGCCGACATCATGCCCCGTAACCTTGATCGGCGCATTGAAGTGCTTGCCCCCATCCTCGATCCCGGATTGCGGGCGTGCCTGCGCAACGATATTTTGGAAACACACCTCCGCGACAATCAGCAGACGTGGTGCCTTCAGGAAGACGGCACCTATTGCCGCATCAAGCCCGGCAAGGGAGAAGAACCCGTCAACGCACAGGAAATCATGATGCGCCGCAGCCGGGAGTGTGTCTGATCCTCAAACGCTCAAAAGGAAAAACCATGACCATGCATACGGAAGACCAGTTGCAGGAACCGCAGGCCGAACCCAAAGCGACCCCGGCGAAACGCCCCGCCAGAACGGCGAAAACCGCTCCCGCCGGAGAATCGCAGCCCAAGCCGAAGCCCGCCCGCAAGAAGCCCCAAAGGGCCCAGCCCGAACCGGTACAGGAATCCGCCCCGGAACCCGCAGCCGTGGCGGAACTCGTAACCGCCGCCCCGGAAGCCTACGACCCCGCTCCGGCATTGTCCGCCCCCTGCTCTGAACCGTGCCCGGAAACCTGCTCCGCCGCCCCCGCCGCCGAAGCGGCTGAGCTCGCCGAAGAGACGCCCCTCACCACGGCGGTCATGCCCGAATCGCCGGTTATGGCCGATTCGCTGACGCACGGGCAGCGTGTGGCCGCCATCGCGGCGACCCTGTTTCAGGATCTCGCCGAACTCCACGGGCTCGACGACGTCTGGGGGCACAGGCTCCACCTCGCGGCGCAGCTGCACGACATCGGGTTCGCCGAAGGCCGCAAGGGGCATCATAAAATCAGTATGCGCCTCATTGAGGAAGATCTCAGCCTGAACATCCACGAGGACGATCGCCCGTGGGTCGCCCTGCTCGCCCGCTACCACCGCAAGGCGTGGCCCTCGCGCCGGCACGCCCGCTTCGACGCCCTGAAAAAAAGCGACCGGAAAGCGCTGCGCAAGGCGGCGTCCCTGCTCCGCATCGCGGACGCGCTCGATTACACCCACACGGGAGTCGTCGGGAACCTTGCCGTCGCCGTCAAGAAACATAAGGTTATCATCGCCGTCCAGTGTTCCGGAGACTGCTCCGCAGAAATGGAACGCGTCATCAAAAAGGGCGATCTGTTTATGCACGTCTTCGGACGGGAGCTGGAATGCGTATGTCAGGAGAACTAGAGCGGACGGAAAAAGCCATCGGCATCATCGATCTCGGCAGCAACTCGGTGCGCCTGCTGCTCGTCCGCGTCCATTCGGACGGCTCCACGACGATCCTGAATCAGGTCAAGCACATGGTCCGGCTCGGCGAAGGCGGGTTCACCCACAACCGCCTTCAGGAAGAGACGATGGCCCGCACCATCGCGGTGCTGCGCGGGCTGGCGGAAATGTGCGCGGTCTATGAGACGACGGAAATCATCGCCATCGCCACGGCGGCGGTACGCGACGCCGTCAACGGCCCCGAATTCATCCGCCGCGTGCAGGAAAAGACCGGGATCGACTTCACGGTCGTCTCGGGCCGCGAAGAGGCGCGCCTCATCTATCTCGGGGTTTCCAGCGGGCTGGAGCAGAGCAAAAGCCTCCGGCTGTTCATCGACATCGGCGGCGGCAGCACCGAGCTCATCGTGGGCGATTCGCAGTCCTATGCGAACCTCGATTCGCTCAAGCTCGGCTGCGTGCGCCTGACCAATCTGTTTTTTGAGGACAACAAAGGGCCGGTTTCCGCTTATACCTACGCGGCGCTGCAACGCTACGTCCGCAACGAGGCCCTGCACTCCTTCCAGCGCATCGCGGGTTTCGAGATCCCCGAAGCCGTCGCCAGCTCAGGCACGGCCCAGAACCTCGCGGAAATCGCCGCCGCACTGGAGCAGCAGGACGCCGCGCGCACGGGCAAACCCTCCACGGCTTCCAAGCATGTCCTCAGCTATGACGGCCTGCGCCGCGCGGTCAAGGAACTGTGTTCCCGCACCCTTGAGGAGCGCAAATCCGTTCCGGGCATCAATCCCAACCGGGCCGACGTGATCATCGCGGGCGCGGCCATCCTCCAGACCATCATGGAGGAGCAGGGATTCGAGAGCGTGACCATCAGCAACCGCAACCTGCAAAACGGCATCCTCGTCGACTACCTCATGCGGACGCATCCGCAGAAGGCCGGTTCCCGCCTCTCCGCCCGCGAGGAAAGCGTCCTCCAGCTGGCACGGTTCTGCCGCTTCGAGGAAAAACATTCCCGGCACATCGCGAAGCTGGCCCTTGAACTGTTCGACAGCGCGCGGGCCATCGGGCTGCACGACGCCCCGCCCGTATCGCGCGAGCTGCTGTACTATGCCGCCCTGCTGCACGACATCGGGATCTTCATTTCCTTTGCGAACCACAACGCGCACAGCCACTATCTGATCCGCAACACGGAACTGCTCGGTTTCACGGAACGCGAAATCGAGCTTATAGCGGCGCTGGCGTTCTTCCACCGCAAGCGGCCCTCCAAGAAAATCCCGCTGTTCCTCCAGCTTGATGAAGGTATCCGGGAAGAGGTACGCCTGCTGTCCCTGTTCCTGACCCTTGCGGAGCGCATGGACAAAAGCCACCGCCAGATCATCCGTTCGGCCCGTTTCGGGCGCACGCCGGACGGGGAACTGGAGCTGTGCCTTCGTGCTTCCGAGGTCTGCCCCATCGAAATCGAAGAGATCGGGCGTAGCCAAAAGCTGATCAAGAAGACCTTCCACACGCATTTCACGCTTTGCCCCTGTCTCGAAAACGGGGCGCCTATTGTCTGAAAAGCTGGAGGAATGAATATACCGGGGGAGGGGAGAGGAAACCCTTTTGGAGAAGGGCTTTCCAGCGTTGCTATCGATGCCCGCAAGTCTCGAAGGCTCGCCAACGGGCACGGCCACTTTGGGCCGCCATCCGACCGTCCTCCCCTCCCCCGGCCCCTCCTCTCTCCTTCCCAAGACTTTTGACTGGTGGGGAGGCGGCGCGGAGGGAGTTCGTTCCGGCTGAGGCGGGGATTTCTCCGCACCGTCAGCCGTTTTTGCTTACAGCAGTTCACCGTACTTTTTGATGAAGATGCCTTTAAGGATTGTCGTCAGCAGCATGTAGGCCGCAAGCGTGGCGAACAGCCACGGGAAGAACGCGCCCGGAAGCGGCATCATGTCGAGAGCCCCGCCGACTGTCGTAAACGGGATGCACGTTCCCGCCAGAATCCCGAGCGAAGTCAGCCCCGTCACCTGCCACGAGGCCCGGCTGCGCAGGAACGGAACCTTGGGCGTACGCAGCATATGGAGTACCAGCGTCTGCGTCCACAGCGATTCCACGAACCACCCGGCCTGAAAGAGGCCCACGAACGCGACCTGCATTCCCGCGCCCAGCGTCTCATACGCCCCCCCGAACACCAGCGGGCAAATGTAGGTATACAGCAGAACGAACGTCGTGATGTCGAATACCGAACTGGCGGGCCCGAACCAGATCATAAACCGGCTGATCGATGAGGCGTCCCATGTTTTCGGCTGCTTCAGGAAATCCGCATCGACGTTGTCCCACGGCATGGCCGTGCACGAAATGTCGTAGATGAGGTTCAGCACGAGGATCTGCAGCGGGGCCAGCGGCAGAAACGGCAGAAACGCGCTCGCCGCCAATACCGAGAACATGTTGCCGAAGTTGGAACTTGCCGTCATCTTGATGTACTTGATGATGTTGGCATAGATCCTGCGGCCCTCGATCGCGCCCTGCTCCAGCACCATCAGATCCTTTTCCAACAGGATGATGTCGGCGGATTCGCGGGCGATGTCCACGGCGGAGTCCACCGAAATCCCCACGTCCGAAGCCTTCATCGCCGCGGCGTCATTGATGCCGTCGCCCATGAAGCCCACGGTATGCCCGCTCTCGCGCAGACACGTCACAATGCGCGCTTTTTGCTGCGGGGTCAGCTTGGCGAAAATGTCCGTACGCTCCGCCGCCGCGCGTAATTCCGCGTCATCCATCGCCTCCACATCCGAACCGAGCAGCAGGGAATGGGACCGCAACCCTACCTGATCGCACACGCTGCGCGTCACCGCGTCGTTGTCCCCGGTCAGCACCTTGACCGCGACGCCGTACTCCTTCAGCGCGGCAACGGCAGCCGCCGCGGAATCCTTCGGGGGATCGAGGAAGGCGAGATACCCGATGAGCACCATGTCCGACTCGTCCGCCACAGAAAACGCTCCGGCGACCATCGGATTCGTCTTGTGGGCCACGGCGATGACGCGCAGCCCGGCCTCGTTGTACCGCCGCACCGTGGCGAGGATCTCCTCGCTCAACGCGCTGGTGAGCGGCTCCACATTCCCCTTGTATTCCGCGTAGCTGCAAATGGAAAGCATTTCCTCCACCGCGCCCTTGGTGATGATCTGCGTCTTGCCGGTCTTGTCCGCCACAACCACGCTCATGCGCCGCCGGGTAAAATCGAACGGGATTTCGTCCACCTTCCGGTAATCCTGCCACAGCGGGAGCATGTTCGTCTCGTAGGCGTGATCCACGATGGCCTCGTCCATCAGGTTGCGCAGGCCGGTCTGGTGATAGCTGTTCAGGAAGGCGTGGCGCAGGACACGCTCATCCACATTGCCGTGCACGTCGAGCGGATATTCCAGCACGATGCGATCCTGCGTCAGGGTCCCGGTCTTGTCCGTGCACAGGATGTTCATGGCCCCGAGATTCTGGATCGCATTGAGATGCTTGACGATGACCTTTTTCCGGGACATGGCGACCGCGCCCTTGGCGAGGTTGGCGGACACAATCATGGGCAGCATTTCCGGGGTCAGGCCCACGGCCACGGACAGCGCAAACAACGCGGCCTGCACCCAGTCGCCTTTCGTAAAGCCGTTGAGGAAGAGCACCACCGGAACCATGCCCACCATGAACCGGATGAGCACCCACGACACAGCGTTCACGCCCTTCTCGAAATTCGTGCGGACGCGCGTTTCCGCGACGCGCCGGGCCAAAGCCCCGAACAGCGTATCCTTGCCCACGGCGATCACGAGGGCCAGAGCCGAACCGCTGACCACCGTGCTCCCCATAAACGCGAGATTGTTGCATTCCAGCGGATTGCCGCCCGTCTGCGGCTGCGCGGCGGTCCACTTCTCCATCGGTTCGCTTTCGCCGGTCAGCGATGACTGGCTGACGAAAAGGTCTTTGGTTTCGACGATGCGCACATCGGCGGGGATCATGTCGCCCGCGGCGAGCCGGATCACGTCGCCCACAACAAGCTCCGAAATGGGGCGTTCCCGGCTCTCGCCGTTACGCAAGACCGCAATGGTGGTCTTGACCATCGCCTGCAAACGTTCCGCCGCGTTGCCCGAGCGCACTTCCTGCACAAACCGCAGGGTGCCGCTGATGAAAACCATGATGCCGACGATGAGAACGGCGGTAAGATCGCGATCCTCCGGCTCGACGATGACGTAGTCGGTGATGAAGGAAATGACCGCCAGAACAATGAGAACGACGGTAAACGGGTTGATGAAGGCTTTAAACAGACGCTTCAGGATGGAGTCCGCCTTTTTGCGGGCAAGCTCGTTCCGTCCGAACAGCGCCCGCATGATGTCGGGCCGGGGCTGTCCTTGGGGCGTCGTTTCGTAGGCTACAAAGACCTCTTGCGGCGTCTGGCGGGCCGCCTCAAGAAGCCGGGCGGACGCATGACGGGCGGCCAGTTCGCGGACCCCCTGCGTGACATTCAGGACCTTTTCCGTTTCGAGCTGCTTTTTAATCATAGTTTCAACCTCATGAATGCTTTTCGGATCAGGCGGGAACCGATCCGACGATGGCTCAGAATCACGGCTGCAAGGCAGCCTTTCCACGCGCGGGGAGCGAACGCCGCATGAGCGGCGGGGTTCCCGGCGAACAGCCTGCGGCAACAGGCAATATCCACAACACACCTCCGATGTTGTCATTGATAAAACGAAGCGGCGACGGAGCGCAGCCTCATGAAACGCTGAGTGAGAAGCCCTGAAAAGGACACGGCGAGAGACGAACGGCGGTTAACGGCCGCGTTCGTGAGGAGAAAAGCGCAATCCGAAGAGGGTGCGCCGCGAGAAGGACGGGCGAAGGGAGAAAGCCCCGGCCATACAGAGACAGCCGAAAGGCGCAAATAAAGACGCCGAGAGCTGGAATTCCCGGAAAAAGCGGACAAGGGCACGCGAGACGCCGCCCGCATATGAAGACGGAGAAAAGAAGGACATGGAAACCTCCTGAGCCGCCGGGGGTGCTCCCCGGACCCGTCAGAAGGTCAGAAGAAGCACGCCGGCAACGGTTGCTGTGGCACTATCAGTTGACGGGCAACTGTGACTACTGTCGGACGACATGCTTTTCCTCCTTGGCGAGATGTGGAAGTGCCGCTTTCGCAGCTTCCGGGGCGATCCCTAAACAACTCTCCCGTTAAAGTCAACGCATGATATGCGATCGTACAGCTTCCAATGCGGCACCCGCGGCGGCAAACGGGCTTTTCCGGTTTTCGATGCGGAACAATGTGATTTCAATCATTGTCTTCCCCGAACCCCGGCGTGTACGGGTAGGAAAAGGCCGCCGATTTCAAGGCGGCGCAAACCGCCGGAGGGGTCCCATGACCACAGCTACGGACACGTTCAGGCAGCATCTGCAAGAAACCCAAGCCATCCATTTCCTCCCCTACGTGGGGGACGGCTACGCCGACGCCAGCCCGCGTATCCTCATGATCGGCGAAGCCAACCACGGCACGGCGCCGGACGGAGCCGACAGAACGTACACTGACTGGGTCGTGCGCCGGGCGCTCCAAGATGCCGCCGAAGGCAACGGCAACCACTGGGTCCGCTACATCCGCAACATCTCCGCCATGCTCACCGGGAAAGCCTACGGCGGCCCCAACGCGGTATGGGATACCGTGGCTTACGGCGTGTTCTTCCAGCATATGGAAACGGAAGCGCACCGCAACCGGACCCGCGCCACGCCGGAAGAAATCGCGCTCGGACGCGGGGCGTTTTTTGCCATGCTCGACGTTCTGAAGCCCGATTTCGTGATCGTCTGGGGACTGACCTTGTTCAAACAACACTGGTTGTCCTCCGAAAGCGGCATCACCATGCTTGATCCCGGACTCTGCGCATATGCCTTCACGGATCGCCCGGATGTCCGTATCTGGCACTGCCACCACCCGTCGCGGGATTTCAGCCATGTTTCCGAACACCAGAAATGGGAGGCCGTCCGGAAACTGCATATCCGCTGATGCCCCTCCCGGCCTTATTCAGGTTACCCTTACGCGTCCGGATGCCGCCTCCCGGATGGGGCCCGGCCTTGTAAGCCCGGAGGCTTTGGGCTTATAAGATGCCGTATGCGCCGCACGGACAACCCGTTGCGGAAAACGGCGCATCTTTTTCGGCATCCATTGCGAGGCGGGCCATGTCCATTCGGATCGATTTCTTGAGCTACGAGGGGGAACGCAACAACGAGCGGCACCCCCACGCGCAGTTTGTCCTGCCCATCGCCGGTGAACTGGAAATCTCCATCGGCGGCGCGGAAGGCAGGCTTACCCCCTCCTGCGCGGCGTTCGTCGCGCCCGGCGTCCCGCATTCGCAGCTGGCGACCGTCTCGAACGCCTTCCTTATCGTCAACTGCGATCTTGCCGAATGCGGCGTCCCTGCGGCGAAACAACTGGCGGAACAAATCTTTCTTCCCGTTTCCGAAGCCACCCGACACCTGATCGGGTTCGCGGAGCTGTCCAGAGACCGCTTTTCGCAGCCGGGCACCACGCAATGCTGGATGCCCCTGCTCCTCAATTCCTTCCTTGAGCGCCCGGTATGCCGCCCTTCCCGGCTCGCCGCACTGGAAAGGCTGATCGATGCCCACCCCGGGGCGCCGTGGACTGTGGGTGAAATGGCCCGGCGCATCGGCATCAGCCCGAGCAGGCTGCACGCGCTGTCCCGCTCCGAATGGGGCCTCAGCCCGCAGGCATGGCTGGCCGAACGCCGTATCAGCCACGTGCGGAAATGGCTGGCGGAATCGGATCTGCCGATTGCGGATCTGGCGCTGCGGGCCGGGTACGCCGATCAAAGCGCGCTCACCCGCGCCATGCAGCGTCTGACCGGCCTGACGCCCGCCGCCTACCGGAGGCAAACGCGATTGGAACAAAAAAACAGGAGCCCGGAACAAGACTCCCGGACCCGCCCGTGATATTGTCCGTTCCGGCATGAGGGCGAGGCGGCCGTTTCGCCCTCGGCAATCCCCATTGCACAAGGAGCGGACATGTCGGCCCTCAACATCTCCATCGATCCATCCATCAAGGGCGCGTGGCCCGAAGCGCGTCTGGGGTGCTTCATCTACACGGCGGACGTACGCGCCCGCGAAGACTCTCTCTGGACCTGCCTCGAAAACGAGGTTGCCCCGTACCTCAAAACCATGCTGGAGACCACGCCGCTGGCCCAGATCCCCAACCTCGACGAATCCCGGAAGGCGTACAAGGCCTTCGGAAAGGATCCCGGACGATTCCGCGTTTCATCCGAATCGCTGTACCGCCGGGTGCGTCAGGGCAAGGCCCTCTACCAGATCAACAGCGTCGTGGACGCCAACAACCTTGTCTCGCTCGAAACGGGTTTCTCCCTCGGCTCTTACGATACGGCCCGCATCGGTGCGGACATCGTTTTCCGTCTGGGCAAGGCCGGGGAAGTGTATCCGGGCATCGGCAAGGACGACATCGCGCTCGAAAACATGCCCCTGCTCGCAGACGGGGAAGGCGCGTTCGGAAGCCCCACCAGCGACTCCACCCGCGCCATGATCACGCTGGAAACCCGCTCCTGCCTGACGGTCGTGTTCTCTTTCTCCGCCAGATCCAAGCTTGAAGAAGCCCTTGCCCTGACCGTCAAGCGTTTCGGCCAGTATGCGACCCCCTCGGACGCGGAATCCTTCATCATAGAATAGCATTCAGGCTTGGGACAGAACGCGGCCAAACTCCGCGCGGAACCGCCGACCCTCTGGAGGAAACCGTTTATGGCAAAGGATTCGAAGCAGATGACGGGCTATCTGTATGTGCTCGCCGCCGCCGTCCTGTGGTCGCTCATCGGCCCTTTTTCCAAAATCTGCATGGAAGAAGGCCTTGCGCCGCTGGAGGTGGCCTTCTGGCGCGCCCTGCTCGGCGGCATCATGGGCTTTTCGACCGATGACACCCGCATCCGCAATTCGTTTTCGATTGCGACCGAGCGCGGTCTGTCCTACTCATTCACGCCGTGTGAGACCGAGACCGATGTTCTTCTGCCTTTTCGGTGTGTTGAGCATCAGCGTGTTTTTCAGTTCGCTGCAAATCTCCATCCAGCTGAGTGGAGCCGCCATGGCGATGGTGCTGCTGTATACGGCTCCCGCATGGGTGGCCGTATTCTCCCGCATCCTGTTCCATGAAAGCTTCTCCTCCCGTAAGGGCATCGCTCTGGCGCTGGCCCTCTTCGGAACGGCGCTGGTGTGCTTCTCCGGCGGAAGCCTGAACGCCGAGCCGTCCGTGCTCGGCATCGTCTGCGGGCTCATATCCGGCCTTTGCTACGCCTCGCATTTTCCCTTCTATGTCTGGTGGCAGCCCCGCTACTCCACCGCCACCCTGTACGCCTACATGCTGCTCGGGGGCGCGCTCGCCCTGTTCCCCTTCGTGGACTTCGCCCCCACCCGCTCGTGGACGGCATGGGCCAACCTGCTGGCGCTCGGCGTAGTCACGAACTACGGGGCCTACCTCGCCTACGGGCGGAGCCTTCAACTCATCAGCCAGGTCAAGGCGGCCATCATCGGGAATATCGAGCCCGTGCTGGCGACATTCTGGGTCTGGCTGTTCTGGCATGAGAACTTCTCCGCCTACGGGTGGGCGGGCAGCGCGCTGGTCATCTCGGCGGTATTCCTGCTGACGGCGGATCGAAGCTGATACGGTTCTTCCCGCGTTACGGCACACGGCATGTTCTTTGGACATGCCGTTTTTTTTTGCGTCCCCCCGCAACACGTTTTTTCAAAAATACATTTATGATTTCAGCGTGATATAATATTTTATATCTACCATATTCCATTGAATAAACAAACAACATCCTTTCCTTGAACCAGATAGGAATGCAAACATTCAGGTGCTGTAAATCATGAAAGTTGAGTGCACAATCTATAGTATGCCTTCTTTACGTTTGAGCAAT
>OOAM01001289.1_pt1 | contig 16939 bp, 13 predicted proteins | sample 1671131 | NCBI WGS metagenome assembly OOAM01 (sample SAMN06348125, study PRJEB24527) | human gut metagenome | biome: human gut; feature: ankylosing spondylitis patient; material: feces | host: Homo sapiens | place: China | collected 2015-10 | reverse complement strand
GATGCAGCAAAATTTGCCGAAAAGACACTTGTATACGCTTGTGAAGACAGGTTCTTATACTAAAAGCACGGATTGTGCTTAATAGCCTCCGCCATATGCATAGTTGGAGATGATATCCGACAGATACCATTCCTTTCCGTTATAGGAATAGGTCAAATATGCCTCTCCCGTGGATTCCTCCGGATCGCTGGTCAGAACATCCACCCATTTTCTCGTGCTGCTCTGGTACTGCGAGTCATAATAGCAATTGTCATAGGTATAGTCATAGGCGATACCGCAGCTATAAGTAAAATCGCCGTCAAATACCGTTTGTTCGGAGATATCCCGATAGGAGGTCACCTTCACATTGTGCATGCCAGTTTCCTCTTTCTCATAGAAGGAGTCGTAGAAATAATCCTCATAGGCATCCGACATAGTGTTGTCCTCCAGCGTTGCCCCCTGACAAGCTGCGGTGATCATCTGATCCAGATCGGATTTCGCCGTCTCGAAAATGGTGTCAACGACAGAATCCAGAATCGGCATGTCAGAACTGTAAATATCCACTGCCTCGGAACCCGTCGTCGTATATTCCTCGGTCAGCTCCGAAGATGCCGACACCTCGTGTACCCCGGAGAAGATGGCGTCAATGCTGTAGTACTGGTAGTTGTTCTCCTCATCGGCATCCGTCTTGTAGCTGTCAATGGGAATACCGTCCACCGTGACTTTGGCGTAGCCCGGCGCACTCACCGTAAAGCTGCCCAGCATGCTGGAGGCAGAGATCTGATACTCCGGAAAGAACAGGAACTTCTTTTTCGAAAGCTTCACCACTTCCACACTCATCTCATTAGAGGTGGAACGGTCGGTCACGTAGTCCACCGTATAGGTGCGCATCAGGCGTTCCGCATCATCCTTGCTGCCTTTGCTCTTCTTGGTGCCGGAAGATGCTCCGTCCTCGTAAATGCGGTAGGAACCGATTCCCGTATAGAGCTTTGCCTCTCTTTCCATCATGGCTTCGTAGGCATCATAGTTGACGAAGTCCGACTCCTTGACATAGAGCTGGCTGTACGCCTTTTCCCAGTCGCCTTTTTTCAGCGCAGAAAAGTACTGGTCTACCACCCGCTTGGGGTTCGACAGATAATTCCCTACCGAAATGCCCGTAATCAGAGCCGCCAGAACCACCAGCAGCAGAATCACCGCCAGCAGATGCTGTTTCAAAAATTGCAGCGCACGCATAGCAAAAGGCATCATCCGCTTGGGATTCGGAATAGAAACCGTTACCGTCTGCCCAGCACTGGCTGCCGGCTGTCCCTGCGGTGCGCCGGCAGGCTGTGCCGGATTGGGCGCAGGCGGTACAGGCGGAGCAGCTCCAGCTGTCTGTGCCGGATTCGGTGCGGGCGGTACGGGCGGCTTTCTCAGATCCGCACCGCACTCCTCACAAAACATACAGTCATCGGCGTTATTTGCGCCGCACTTCCAACAATTCATCTTATTTCTCCATCCTCTCAATAATATCCATAGTAATAGTCATCACTGGCGCTGTTGTCTTTCCCGTTTTCCCCAGTGTTCCCCGTTTCAAAGCGGCTCCCCGAACCTCCGGCGTTTCTCGCCGAGGGCGCAGTTCCCTCCGCATTGCCGTCAGCAGATTTGGCAGCACCTGTCTTTGCCGTGCCCTTTGCATCAGTTTCTGAGGATTCCGGTGCCGTTCCCTTGGATTTTTCCGGCGCAGCAGATGCTTCTCCGGCATTGCTTTCAACAGGTTTTGCCGCATCCGACTTTGCCATGTCCTGCGTGTCTGCCTCCGATGACGGCGCATCCGCTTTCTCCTGTTCCGGTGCAGACTCCCTTACGGATTCCGCTGGCATCTGCAACTCCGGCGCAGTTTCCTTGGATGTCTCCGCAGAAGCCTCCTCCGTTGCCGGTGTTACCGGTCTCGAGGTTTCTGCACGCTCGGTTTCCGGCATGGCGTTTTCCTGCACTTTGTCCGGCTTTTCTCCGTCCTCCAAAGCTCGTGCCGATTCCTCCGGACGCTCCCACGCAAAGGTGGCGATGGGCTCCATTTCTCCGGTCTTCGCATTCTTCACAGCAAGCGTTCCCATGTCGCTGCCGTTCTCCGGCGGAATAATCATGGTTCTTGACGCAATATCCCTGTCCTCTCCGCAGGCATAGGCGGAGATGTTCATCATCGCATCGTTCTCGTCGTGATTCTCAAAGGCATGGCTGCGGTTTTCCCGGCTCGGCTCTACCTGAAACTGCCCCGGATTGCTGAACATCTGGTTGTGCGCCTGCTGCGTCAGCCCCGCTTTCTCAGAGTACTTCACCTCGTACTTGTTCTCGAAGCTGTTGACATGGCCGATGTCCGTCTGGACATTCCCGTCAATGACCTGCCCCGTTCCGTTGGGACTGACGATCTGTCCGTTCTCGTCCTGCTGGGTAAATGCCGCATTGGCACGCACCTGTCCGCTGACGTTCTTAGTCATGGGCGCACGCTTGATACGCGCTGCCTCCGCCCGTTCCCGTGCCGCAGCTTCCTCCAGTTCCACTGCTTTCCGGTCGAATTCCGAATAGTTGCTGACAAACTCCATCGGTCTGCCGGATTCGATCACATACTGCTCCGGCATACCGCCGTCCATAAACACCTGCACACAGCCGCCAGTCAGATCCCGTCCGTACGGCATATTCGCCTCCCCGCCGGCAAGTTTGGCGTGCTGCCAATAACTGAAGCTTCCCTGCGGTGCTGCAAATCCAATTTGGATCTCTGTTCCGATCGGAAGCACCGCTGTCTGATAATACTGCCGCTGGTTCCACTCCGGGCGCACCGCCAAAGACATCTTAGCCTCCATGCGATCTTTTGGCAGCTCCGTTGTCCAGTAAGGCCCGCCTTTGACCGGCGCTGTCGTCACCCGAAAAAGCACAACAGGCTGTGTCGTTCTGGCAGTTTGGTAATTCCCCATAGCAAACGTAGAAGCCACTGACATATCCAGCTTTTTTTGCGGCACGGTAAAATCCAGCCACGGAATATCCTGAATCCGCACGAAACATCCTCCTCTCGAAACTCTGAAAAGTCACTCAAAATCAAATAAATTGCGACATTTTTCCATCATTTTTTTGCACAGCAGCGCAGACAGAAAGCGTCCTGCCGCTTCATTTTTCCGGTGAAAAAGCGCAAAACCGACTCCAATTGTACGTTTTTTCCATTATATCACAGAACCGATATCAAGTCAAGCACCACATTTTCCCGCAGCACATAAATAAAATCCAAAAAACGCCCAAAATCACGTCAAATTTCAGTGCCAATCGTTTTCCGGATTCTCTTGACGTTATCGTGATTTCATGCTACAATGATAATGTGCACAAATTCAGCACTTTGGAAAGGAGCAAATTAGATGAAAATCACAAAATTTCTAGCTACTGCCATGGCGATGCTCTGCGGACTGACGCTGTCGGCACAGCTTCCCGTCAGCGCAGAGGAATCCGAGCCGGCACTGGTGGATTCCGGCATTGACTACACCGAGTCCGTGGGGACGATCCGCACGCCGGGCGCAGGCTACACCTCCCCGCTGGCGTTCCGCTGCAAGCCGGGGGAGACAAAGGCGTACAACCCCACCGGCGATCTGGTCGTCATGTTCGTGGACATCGGCGGATTCTCCAGCGGTTCCAACGGCACAACCGATTCCGACGGCAACTACACCGAGGGCACGGACTACGATCTGGACGGTGTGTTTTTCTCCAGCATGCGCCAGACGCTGGAAAACAGCCGCAGAAACGGCTGCATGGTTGGCATCCGCTTCCGCTACGATGCCAATGGCGTGCGCAATCCGGAGCCTGCCACCTTTGACCAGATGGTCAGGCACATCGAACAAATTCGGGCGGACGGCTTTCTGGAGGACTACAAGGACATCATCTGCTATGTGGAGAGCGGTTTTGTAGGCTGCTATGGCGAGCAATGGGGCGGAAAATACTGCTCCCTGGAGGACAAGGCAAAGCTGCTGGATCTAATGCTGGATGTCGTACCGGACAGCATCCCCGTCACCGTGCGTACCCCCAACATCTTCGCCAAGTGGGCTGGCATCGAGGAATCTGATCTGGGCGATTATGTTCTGGAAGCCGGCAGTCAGGCAGCCCGTGTCGGTCTTTATAATGATGGCTATATGGGCTCGGACTCCGACCTCGGCACGTTCCACGACCGGACACGTGACCTGAAATGGCTGCGGCAGCAGACGCTCACCTCTTACTACGGCGGCGAGTTCTCCGGCAATCTGGACTTTGCCAAGAAGTACGACACCTACCTGCCGGAAAACGCCGTGCCGGAGATGTACTACTCCCACCTGAGCTATATCAACTCCAACATCTACAGCCTGTACAAGGACTATACCTTCGGCGAGGCATACGATGTGGATGGCGTGGACAACAGCGCCTACTACGGACAGACCGTCTTTCAGTTCATTCGGGATCACCTCGGCTACCGCTTCGTCCTGCGGGATTCCGATCTGAGCGGAACGGTTTCGCAGGACGGCGTGCTGCGCATTGCCACCAAGGTGGAAAATACCGGATTTGCCAATCCCATTCCTGCACAGAAAGCCGAGATCATTCTGGAAAAGGACGGGAACTACCTCAAAACAGAAGTGGATGCGGACACCAGAACGTGGTACTCCTGCACCACAGTTTCGCCGGAGTTTAACCTGAAGCTTCCCGCTGCCATGGAGACCGGCGAGTGGAATGTATACCTCAAGCTCTCCGCCGGCGACAACGAGCTGGGACAGATGAGCTTCCGCTCCGTTCAGTTCGCCAACAGCGGCATTTGGAATGCCTCCCTCGGTGCAAACTATCTGGGCAGCTTCACCGTGACCGCAGATGACAGCGATGTCAAGTCTGCAGACAACAGCTTCTACCAGACCAACGCTGCACAGGAGGTCTCCCATTCTGACGGCACAATGTACACAGCGAAAAATCTGGTCACCGTAGACGGCGCAGCCAGCAGCGACACCGAATATACCGATGAGATGGTCTGCACCAGGGACGAAAACGGCAACTATCTCTCCATCACCAACGACGACCAGTACCTCTACATTTTCGCCGATCTGAAACAAGACGCACAGACACCGGTGTACAACCTCTCCTTTCAAAATGTCACCACCGGAAAGAGCTACTGGATGTATTACCAGAACAACGGCTTTGTATACTTCAACGGCACTGGCGGTGTTCCGCTGGGATGTGTGCAGAAGCACAGCGGAAACACCATTGAGTTTCGCCTTCCGCTGGGGGATTTTCTGGGCATGAGCGCCGGCACAGAGCTTGCCGATATCGCCTACACGGTACAGGATCAGGCGAACTCCTGGAATAAGACCGGTTCCCTGAAAGCGGACAGCTATACCGTGACCGGCAACTTCAACGTCTACTCCGCCAAGCAGACTGTGAATCTGACGGAGGGCGACACGATGGAGCTGGCACCGCTGACCTCCGGCAGCGGCCTCTCCTACCAGTGGTATCACGACGGCGAGCAGATTGAAAACGCCACGGAGAAAAGCTACGCCATCACCGCCGATTCCAAGGACACCTGCGGCATCTATTCCGTCACAATCACCACGCCCTCCGGCATTGCCAAGACTGTGGAGGTCTGCGAAGTTGCCGATGTCATTTTGCAGCCAGTACAGCCGGTTTCCGGCGATATCAATCAGGATGGCACGGCAGATCTTGCCGATGTGATCCTGCTGCAAAAGTATCTCCTCGCCCAGGCTTCGCTCACGCAGGAGCAGACACAGCTGGCAGATCTCCAGAGCGATGACACCGTAAACGGCTTCGATCTGGCGCTGCTCCGCACCTCCTGCCTATCTGCGGAATCGTAAGAGCTCGTGTTCATAGGCGTCTATCTACGTCTTTTCGGCAAATTTTGTTGTATACTGCGTTAAAAATTCTTGCCATACGAAATCCATCTCGAAACGGTTTTGTCACTTCGGCAAAAACAGCGATGCAGCATCCAGCATCCGCTCCCACAGCAGCAGTTCCTGCTGGTTGTACTGTTCCAACTCCTCTTCCCCCAATTCGTTGTATGCCTCATAGCTGAGCAGCATGGGGAATATATCCGGCATCAAAAACTGTATCTTTCGTTCCAGCGTCATGGGAATCTCCCAATCCGGCCGGCAGTTCAAGTAATACCACTCGCTCAGCGGTGAGAGCGCAGCAAAGCAATAGTCACAGAGCGCCATATCTACCCCCTCCCCGTCCAGATAACTCTGCCGGAGGTGGTAGTATAATTCCAGATTGGACTGATATTGGTTGAAATTCTTGCCGTTGTCGTGGAGGATGTTATACTCCTGATATTGTAACACCGCCTTGAAATTCGGCATGAAATACGCCCGTGTCTGCATCATGCCGGTTTTCCTTGCGAGCACAGCAAAGAGCAGATACGGTTTCACGGCTTTCAGCTGCACATTGCCGTTCAGACAGGCGAGCAGTGCGTACAGATTCTTCCGGTACACCGAATTTCCCACACTACCGTATAAAAATGTGTGCTGAATGGTCAGGCGGTACAGCCAGTCCGCCTCCTCGCTGCAATCCAGCAGTTTCGGCTGCACCGGCTTTTTCAGGTAGGCTCGGAGATCGTGCAGCTTTTCCGCACACGCCTGCTGCTGCCGGAGGAACTCCGTCAATTCCTGCACGCACGCCTCCTGTTGAATTCCCTTGCGGACATTCTGCTTTTCGTCAAACGTCTCTCTGCCGCTTTGCAGCAAGCCGTTGTCTGTTACCACGCAGAAATACAAATGCTGCAATTCCGGATTCTCCGGATGCTGATAGATCTGCGCCAGCAGATCCTCACAGGTTTCTGCAAGGGGCTGATACCGAATGTGATAGCGTGAAAGCAGCTTGCAGTAATTCTCCCAAAATGCACGCACACGCTTTCGTGCTTCGGAAAGTGTCAAATGATGCTGTTTCAGAAAAGCAGGCAGCGACACATACTGATCCGCCTGCGTCTCAAGATACCGATTGATTTCATCGTCCAATATATCCACAGTGACTGCACCTCTCTGCTGTTCCTTGCACTCGTCTTTCTGCATGATTATAGCATATTTTCCTGAGAGATGCAACGGCTTCGCAGAATTTTCCTACTTACGAAAGCGATGCCGTCAGCTTCACATGTGTCTGTTCCAAGCCCTCACACTGATAAAAGCGGTGGGCATTTTTTCGCTTCTGATTGCTGGTCACCTCGAACTGCACGCACTCGTTCCGCAGTGCCAGCGCATCTGTGCCATTTGCCTGTCGAATCATTAGTTTACACCCTCCAAAATGGCACGCACACCGCCTGGCTCTGCCAGATAGTCCCCCACATCCACGGAAACGCCCTCATATCTGCCGTGGAAGTCGCTTCCGCCAGTCAGGAATAACCCGTACTCCTCCGCATACCGCCGGATGATAGTATAATCTTTGGCGTGATTGGCGTGGTGGTTCAGTTCCAGTCCGTCCAGACCCTGTTTTGCCAGTTCCGGAATGATGCAGAAATTCTGCTGCTGTCCGCTGTGCGCCAGCACAGCCAGACCGCCGGCGTCCTTGATGGCACGGAGCGCTTCCAGCGGTGAGGGATAGCGAATGTCGAAATCACAGATACCGCCGTGCTTGAACACTGTCTGATAGAATGTGCCGAACATCTCCGGCGCTTTTCCACGCTGCACCAGATCGTCCATGATGTGCTGCTTGTAGATATACTTGCCGTCGGCACGGTGCAGCCTGTCCGCATCAATGCCATAACCGTGCCGGTTCAGGATCTCAATCTGCCGGAGGGAGTTGGCGTGGCGTGCCTCCAATGTGGGATGCACCAGACATTCCGTCACCTCTGGTCTGGCAATGCTGTATCCCAGCATGTGCACCCGAAAACCGTTCTTGTAGTCGTATTCGGAAACTTCGATTCCCGCCAGCACAGCGCCGAAAATCGTGGACAAAATCCCCAGACAAAAGGTGACCAGAAGCTGGTACAGTACATTTTGGATGGTGTCGGTAGAGAGCTTCGGTTCCAGAAAGACGGTCTTCATGTTGTGCAGCGTCGCTGCGATTGCCTCGCCCAGCTGGATTTCCTTGTAGTCAAAAGACCAGAATGCATAGACGGTCAGAAACAGCAGCACGCTCACCAGAATCTTCAGGACGACTGCACTCCGGTTGACTGCCCCGACCTTGATTTTTCCGTTCCTGCTCCGCTTGGCGTGAGTCTGTGCAGCACGCTGCGGCAGCAGCAATGACAGTGACCGCCACAGAGAGCAGCACGGTTTCCAGCAGCTTGTCCAGAATCTTCGGAAAGCGGCGAATCGCCAGCTCATCCGGAATCAGATTCTCCCCGATCCAGACAAACGCCTTGGGAAACGACAAAACACCCTCGGTCAAATGAAATTTTGTAATGGCGGAGGCAAAAAAGTAGATGCCAACCACTGCCGCAATGAGCAGCGTGTAGGTGAGCTTGCGCCTGCGAAATACAGCTTGAATTTGTGCGTTCATATGGCCTCTCCCTGCATATCCAGCATGAGATCCTGGGCATTGGACTGGTAGATCTCGTGAATTTTCTCCTGCGTCAGTTCCGACGGCGCACGCCGGCAATTTCCGCTGCCTCGGCGTACAGGGCACGAACCGCCTGTGCAGCGGACTGCTGTTCCACATCGGGATTCCATTTCACCAGAATATAGTGCAGCATTTTATGTTCCTCCGTTCTCATTTCGTTCCAGTGCATCCAGCACCTTATGATATACCACCTGATTGGGATAGCGTTTGTAATCGGCAAAAACCGAAATTCCCGTATGATAAAAATATTCCAGAATCGCAGCTGCACATCCGGCACTGCGGCTCTGCCCGTACTCGCACTGACAGAGGATGTCCATTCCCTGTGCGTGCGCCGTCAGAATGAATTTTGCCAGATCATCCGCCTCCGGAAAATACGCCTTGTAAGAAACGCCACGCCGTTCCAGAACATCCAGATCCAGATCATCCAGTTCACAATAGAACACGTGATCGCACACCCTGCTGTAATCCATACGGGTATATGCCTTGTCAATTTGCCTGGTGACAGGGTCACAAAGAACATGAACCGGCCCCTGTCCACATCCGCCGGAATCTCCGCAGAGCAGTTGATGGAAAAGCTCTCATCACACAAAACTCCGCTGTACCGTTTCCTCCTCCAGCGCCTTATAGAAATACGCCTGCGTGGGATTGTGGCATTCGAGGAACAGACGGCTCAGGTTGCCGTAGACCTTGGCAAGTTCCCGTTCGTACCGCTTCCCCTGCAGCGAGGTACAGAGTTTCTCCAGACAGCGGTTTTCCTGTATCTGCATTTCCAGATCTCCGTCCTCCTCGTAAAAGGCGAGCAGACTCTGATGCACCATCACCATCTGTTCGGCGTACTGGCGCTCTTCTTTTTCGCTGGGAAGCGTGGGCGGTTCCTGCGCCTTTTGAAGCCACCGAAGCTGCGCTGCTCTGTCCGATTTCCGGTAATAATCGTGCGCAATATCGGTGCAGATCTCTATATGCTTCACCGGATCGTGCAGCTTCTGGCACACCTCGTACCGCTTCCTGGCGTACTCCAGTGCCGTGTCCACATCCTTCGAGAAATAACGTTCCAGCTGAAGCAGCGCATTTTCGTGCACCGCAGCATCTCCGCTGAACTGCGCCACATCAGAACGCACTTGCTGAAGAATCTGTTCTCCACGAGGCGAATGGATTCTCTGGTAGTTCCGTGCGACGCTGAGCCGTTCTCTCACCATCTCATCAAAGGTGCACGATGCATCACCGCCCGGCTGTTCCATCTGGCTGAGCAGTTCATAGTCGATCTTCGAACGGAAATGTTCCAGGAAATAGGCGAAGTCGCAGTTCTCTACTTGCTGATACACCAGTTGGCGATAGCACGCCTTGGTTTCCGGCGGAATGTCCCTCTGCGTTTCCAGTGCAGACAGCATGGCAAAATACCACCGCATCGCTGCATCTGCCCGCTCGGTTCTCTGCCAGTATCTCGCCTGATAGAATCTGATCCAGAAGAAATCCTGCGCCGTTTCGCACTGTTCCAGCGTATCTGCGAATTTCTCATATTCCTGTGCCTCTACGAAATCCACATCCCGAAATCTGGCATACAGCTTCAGGAACCGTGCTGCTTTCTCTCCGGCGGTCTGATTCGTCCACTTGAGATACTGCCCCAGAAAGGACACGGCCTGTGAGATCGATATTTTCCGCAAATATCTCTGACACATGGAACGGCAAAATTCCGCCAGCTCATCGGATGATTGCATCAGACTGCATCCGTAGTACTTTTCCGCCTGGGTGAAAAACGTCTGCTCCGATTCTTCCGCCGTATGTCCCATTAGCTGGCTGGCAGCCAGATAGCCCAGAGAGAGCAGGTAATCTTCCGTCTGTCGGTTCAGCTCTTCGCTTTTGTCCTTTGCGTAGAACCGGACAGCCTCCTGCAAGGTGGCAGCTGCTTTCGGGTAATTCTTCATATGATAATATGTTTTCCCCAGCGAGAGCAAATTGGAGTAGCCCTCAATTTTCCCGTCATCCTGCACCAGACGCAGATGTCTCGTCCACCAGTGCGTTTCCCCGTACAGCTGTTCCATCTGGAAATGGAGGTAGGCATTCAGGGGGATGGATTCGTTCTGGTATTTTTGATACCACTTGTTTGCAATGGCAAGCGCATCGCAATACTGGTGCTCTATCCGCATGGCAGAGATCAGGTTGGCATCCTGCTCTTGCGGATCGCTGTCTACACGTTTCCCGCCGATTCGAATGCCAATCTCGCCGATGTTTCGGTATTGCTCCGCCTTGACGGCATCTTCCACCGGACTGAAGCACTCGTTATAACAGCGGTACAGCTTTTCGGCAATGCGCTTTTTCTCGGTATCCTCGTGGCATTGTGAGAATGCCTTTTCCAGAAACTTCACCTGATACTGCGGGAACATGACGGATTTTTCCGAGTGGGCACATGTCATGTCCTCGTGGAAAAGCGTTTCGCACACTTCGGCGATCAGTTCGCAGTTCAAGGTCAGCCCGTATTCCGGCAGCTTCCGAAGTGCAGCCTCGCAAATCGCAGCGAACTGATCCATCAGCTGTTCCTTTTCCGCTGCCTCTTCGTCGTCAAACCACATCAGCCCGGAGAACCGCACTGCAATTGCTTTCAGCTGCAAAAAGTACGGAACTGCATCTGCTCCCATCACTGCGGAGAACATCTCCTCCGCCTTTTCCATCCACGGCTGCACCTGTTTTCTCGGCAGACGAGCCGCAAGCGTCTGATACAGCAGAACAAGACTCCGGTTCGTTCCCTGGAGATGGGCAGCATAGTGGGTTGCCATAGCGAGAAGTGTCCGCCGGTTGTGGCTATCGGCATTCAGCAGTGCCCCTGTCAGTTTTTCCGTAGGAAAGGAAAATTCCCCTGCCTGCGGCGGGTAATTGAAGAGCACTCTGTCCGCAATCAGCGGGTGCAGACGATAGCTCTCCTCACCGCCGGACTGAATCACGCCCAGCGCTTTCATTTTTTCCAGCGCAGAGGTACAATCTGCCTTGCACCACGTTTCCAGAAACGCACGGGACACCGATTTCAATGCCGTCAGGGAAAGGAATTTCAGCAGATACTTTTCCTCCGGCTGGAACGAAAAAACGGAGAACAGGATGTCCATGTGCATCTGGAGGGAATGATTTTCCGGCATCCAGTCCTTTACCTGCCTGACACGTTCCGTCCCCACATGCGCCGTGCGCATCTGCCGAAAGGCATCACACACCTCCGCCAGATTAGAGTGCTCATGTGTTGCTCCGTAATGGCAGCAGAACTTGCCGAGAAGCTCGGTCATCATGGTATGGCTGTTAATGGTATAGAGCAGCTCGTCCACGATGTTCTTTTCGTCCGCTGTACAGGGCAGCGTGTAATAGTGATAGAACAGCGTCTGCGCCTCCCGCAAACCGGAGAGCGAAAGTGTAATGTCACGGTATTTTTCCGCACTGCCTCTGGCGGTCATGATCAGATGGCACGGCAGAGAGAGCCAGTCCGCTTCCAGCTCTGCGTGCTCCATGCCGTCCAGATTGTCCAGAATCACCAGCGTTTTTTCGCTGCAAAGCTCCCGCAAAATCTTTAGTTTTTCTTTGGCAGACAGATTCTGGGAAACGCCGTCTATGGCGATGTCCTCCGCCATATCCGCAAAGGAACCGTGGTATTCCAGATACACAATGGTCTGGTACGCCTTTCTGGCAGCATCGGCATAGTGCAGCGCAAGGGAACTCTTTCCGATACCGCCGACGCCCTGCAAGATCACACGCCCACACTCCGAAAGCTTGCTGCGAATCGCCTCGGTCTCTGCGGCACGTCCGGTAAAGAACGTTGCCGGCGTGGTAAAATTGGAGATGATGCTCCTTGTCTTTTCCTTAGAGAGGGCACAGAGATTGTCCAGCGCCTGCCGAAATTCCGCATCGGAGGAAAACCGGCTGCGCACATTGACCGTGAGGGTGTGCTTGAAAAAGTCCTGTAAGGCAGCCAGAAGCTCCGGATTCCGGCAATCGTTTAACCGGCTCTCCTCGAAGCGATACCGGCAGAAGCCGGAGATCTCCGTGGATTTCGGCAGCCGTCCGAACCCCCACGCAAAGAGCATGCAGCCAAAGGAAAAGAAGTCAGAGGAGATGCCGATCTGGCTGCGGTTGCCGCGCACCAGTTCCGGCGCTGCATACTCTTTGGAACAGGAGAGCACCTGCGCCGGATCGGTAACCTGTTCCAGCGGAATCATGCTGTCGAAGTCAAACATGGACACGGCATACTTGCCATTGCCCTCCGAACGGCAAAAGAGGTTAGACGGCTTGAGATCCAGATACAGCCAGCCCTGTGCGTGATAGGCGCAGACGATTTCCGCTGCCTGCGACAAAACCGAGAGGAAGCCGTGGAGGGTGTCGAAATGAATGTGCTCGAGAGATGTGCCGGAGAGCTTCTCCGAAAACTGAAAATAGAGGGAATCCCGATAGGAAAAGACGGTGCGCAGCATGGAGGTGGCATTGACCGTTTCGGCATGCTGTCCCACATTTTTTTGTAATGCCGCTGCATCCAGAAACCGCTTCAGCATTTCCTCCGACACCTGCACCTCGTCCCACCTGCAGGGCGACTCCGTGCCAAGGGGATGGAGCTGCTTCAGGACACCATCGTGGCGAATCCCGTATGCATCGGTATAAAACGCATTATAAGCAATACAGCTTCCTCCGCATCCGATGACATCAGCCACCGAAAACGTGATTGCTTTTCCCGCATGATAATCCGTGATCTCCGTTCCAGCCGGAATCGGCAGACGATTGTCATTCATCGCAAATTCTCCTCTCCAAAAGCTTCGTTCGCAAACAGATTCTTAAACTTCAAATACCGGAAATCCATACTCCCCGTAGTCCTGCGGTGTGAGCAGCAAAATATCTGCCGGCAGCCGGAGCATCTGGCGGAACAGCGGATCGTTCTCAATGTCGCAGTTTTCCACAACCAGCAGCATTCCATCGGCGCACATGCCTCTCATGGCGGAAATTCGTGCGGCGACAGACGATGCGCCGGAGTGGAGCGCAAACGCCTCCCCTTCCAGCATCGCCGAAAGTCCATTTTCTGCCGTTCCCTGCGCAGTGTGCAGATACCGCCTGCGATTCTGAAAACGGTAGCTGTCCGCCGCCTGCCGCAGCCGGAGCACATTCTTACCGGAGAGAAACACCACATGATTGCCGGACTGAAATTCCCGTTTGATCTCCTCTGCAATCGGAAACGATGCCGTCCGCTTTGGCACACACGGCCGGAGAAAATAGTCCGGATCGGATTCCAGCAGATCGCATAGTGCATGAGCTATGGCAGAGAGCGTTTCCCACCGCTGCGCATTGCTGCGAACCGGCGCAAGTTCCTGAATCAGCTGACACACCAGCACAGAAAACCTGGGGTGATGGTTCGGAACAGCACCGGATGCCAATTCGAAGATATGGTCGGAGATTCTCGGCGCTCTGCCGAAAAACTGCCGGACCACCAAATTCCTGAGCTGGAAACAGAGGGGCGATTTTTCCGCTGAAACCACATCCAAATGCAGCACGTGCAGTGCCTCTGTGCTCCCCTTTTCAAAAATGATGTCGTCCCACTCCGCAACCGGCTCTTTTCCAAGCTCGGCGATCAGCTGCTTCATCCAGTCGCAGACCGCCGCAAGCTTCCGGCAAAACTGTATGTCGTCCTCCGTCTGCAAGACCTCATAGGAATAATACCGGCTCTCACCACAGAGCACGCCGCCCTCCTCGTGAATCTCCACATAATCCGGCAGTGTATTACCCGCAGAGGATGTGCGCCGCAGTTCCGCAAGTGTCCGGAGATTATTCAGGCATGCTGCCATACGATGTTCCAGCACATGTTCCAGTCCGCGGATCACCTGAAACTGTCCGCCGCACCGCCGCACCAGATCGTCCGGCGCAAAGACCGTGAAAAAGCGGTGGGAATCCGTGTAGATGGAATGGGTGTAGTGTCTGGAAATCTCCGTCATATTTGCAATGCCAAGCATCTGCTACTCCTTTCCTGCGGAAGCCATATGTACCGGATTCAGCTAAAAATCTCCCGAAAACAGTCCAGCGGAGAATAGCCATCCTCACTGCAAAATACGCACGTGAGGAACAGGCGGTCATAGGGATTTGCCGCATAGAGAACGGGAAATCCGCACTCCTCCAGCTGAAAGCTAACGTTCTCATAGAACATGTCGAACTCCATCGGATTCGATTCCACGCCAGCGTAGGTGTTGAAAAACATCAGCAGAATCAGGCACTTTCTCAGGATGTCACCGTTGGTGACCGCATCGTGGGCACACCGGCGGAACTGCTCCTTGGTGGGGAAATTCTCCCGAATGAGCACCTCCCAATCCTTTTTGGGTTTCAGCGCTTCGCTCCCGCCAAAAATCATCATGAGGAGAAAATCAATGGAGTTTTTCTGCCGCCGATAACCAAGGGAATCCTTTTTCTCCCTGTCATCTTTTTTGATGCCGTCCTCGATCTCGCCGGTGAAACACTGCATCTCTCGATTGCGGTACAGTTCATACTCCGCTTCCGCTTTTTCCTTTGCCTCTTCCAGCAAATCTGCAAAAGCTTCCTTTGCCCTGTGAAAATACACCTCATCCGGCAGGACGTTGTTGGCGATGTAAATGACGGCTTCGGATTGTGTTTCGATCTCGCTGAGGGATTTTCCAAGGCGAACCGTCTCTCCGGAAAACGAGTGCAGCTCCGGCAAGGTGCGCTGCATCTCGGCGATCTGCGCTTTCATTGCCTGCACTGTCTCCCACGGGCACCGGTTTTTCAGGCACCAGTAGTAGATGCACTCATGGATGCTCCTGAAATTGAACGGCTGGGAATAGTATGCCTTTTGGAAAAATGCAGCCGCCTGTTCCAGTGTCACATTCAGCGCAAACATCAGCTGAAACACCGATTCCCGTGACTTTTCAGAGTGATCCGGACTGCTCTCTCCGCTGAGCCATCTGCCAAGAGTCTTGTCTGTGATGACATCGTCTGTGCCGAGTCCCTGGAATGCCCTGCGCAAAAACGCTTTCATCTGCCGCAGCGCATCCTTATCCGTTCCTGTCGCACCCGTATAGCCGCAGTCCTGCATGAGTTTTCGCAGGCTGTCGCAGAACTGGCGGGCGATTTCCCTATCGGTCAGCATCGCCCCGCCAATTTTGCACGCCTGATAATCCGCATCCCCGACCGTCCCGCTTCCGGCAAAACCAAAGATCTTATCCTCTAAAATCTGCTCCGTATAGCTTCCGCTGTTTTCGTAGATGTCCGCCTCATAGGCTTCCGGTTTTTCCTTCATGGCAATCGCCTCCTGTGGATTCATTATATCACACAGAAGGCGATTTTTCAAGTCTTTGTCATTCTATGCCAATCCGATCATCTGCGGAACAATCCGCCGATGCCGCCGAGAATACCACCGAGAATACCGCCGACAACTTTGCCTACGGTTTCGCCAACCTTTTCGCCCGCAGAGCCAAAGATGCTGCCAATTGCACCGCCGATCTCTCCGCCACGGGCACTGCCGCTGGAAGCGCCCTCGCACACCGAGTCGATGAGCGAGTTCTTGATCTCCTCCTGATAGTTTTCCAGCTCGTCCGACTTCTTCCACATCTGTTCGTCGCAGTTGGCGTGCTGCGCCACCACCAGACGCTTCTTCGGCGGAATTGCCTTGAGGATGTACAGCATCAGCTTCGAGAGGTTATACGGCGGTGCCTGATCGATTCCCTCCTCCTTATATCCGGCGCTGTAGAAAATCGGATCGACTGTGATGCCGGTATTTGTCTGAATACGCTCCCTGATGGAACGGACTTTATCGTTGAGGAATGCCGTGAGCACCTCGTCCGGACGGCAGTTCACGCTGTCCCAATGCTTGCCCTTCATGGCAACATCCGCCTGATTGACAGCGATCAGCAGCCGGTTATGGCGTTCCTCCCCCAGCGAGGGAATGATTACGTTCTCGATCAGTTCGTATGTCGTTCCCAAATCTCTGGTGCTTCCGTCCACAATGACCAGAACAAGGTCGATGAGCGCATTGCCGTTCGCATCTCTGCGGTGCAGCAGCTCCACGATTTTCTTGGAGTGCGCAATGTCCCGCTCCTTTCCATCGCCAAGTCCCGGACTGTCAAAGATTCGGAGATTGTCCAGCTGGTACTCCTGAATCTCCATGGTCTCCGGATCCACGCCGACACCAACCTTTGCCACCTCCATGTTAAACATTGCGTTGATCGTGGAGCTTTTTCCGCAGCCCGTCGGACCGGTGATCAGAATGTTGACAGGTTCTTCCTTTGCCCGCATGATGTTGGAGATTAGCTGACGCTTTGTGTCCTCCGGGATCTCGCTGCTTGCGTTGATGTTCTCTGCAAGTCCATCCAAAACATTTTTTTCGTTGCTCATTTTCAAAAATCCTTTCTCAGAGCTTGTGTTCATAGGAAATATATGCGGATTTTCGAGCAAATTTTTTTGC
>OOAM01001283.1_pt1 | contig 17005 bp, 10 predicted proteins | sample 1671131 | NCBI WGS metagenome assembly OOAM01 (sample SAMN06348125, study PRJEB24527) | human gut metagenome | biome: human gut; feature: ankylosing spondylitis patient; material: feces | host: Homo sapiens | place: China | collected 2015-10 | reverse complement strand
CGGCGACAGCTTGTTTATTATATCTTATCAAGTCTGTTTTGTCAAGAACTTTTTTTCATTTTTTGAAACTTTTTCTTTCAATCGGTTTTGTCCGATCTGTTATCTCAAATGCGACAACTCTGATATCCTATCATGTGTTGTTCTGTTTGTCAACAACTTTTTTGTTGCCCGCTGTCAGATCATGTCATGTCCCGCGGTCAGCTTGACTATGTTACCATCTGAGTATTATTTTGTCAACCCATTTTTTCCAAAAATTTCACTTTCTTATGTGTACTTTCGCAAAGTGAATTTTACTGTTTCAGTTCATCTTTCCAGAAAAGATATATTTCCACCGTATTTTATTTCAATATCGCATCCATCGCATCTTTCACTGACCTCACACCAGTCAGGCGGATTCCCTTTGGCACAGATCCACTGTCCTTCATGGAATCCAGGCTGACCTGTGGCAGAATGCATTCATCAAATCCAAGTTTTTTTGCTTCTGTCACGCGCTGCTCTGCCATACTGACGGCACGCACTTCTCCGCTTAAGCCCACTTCTCCGAAACAGATCGTCTTCTCATTGATCGGGTTTTCACGGTAACTGGATATAATGGCAAGCACAATGCCAAGATCGATCGCTGGCTCATTCATTTTTACGCCGCCCGCGATATTCACATAAGCGTCACAGTCTCCAAGTTTTAATCCCAGCCTTTTTTCAAGTACTGCCATCAGAAGATTTACCCTGTTAAAATCGGTGCCTGCAGCCGTTCTCCGCGGAATTCCAAAATTACTGTGGCAGACTAACGCCTGTACTTCCACCAGAATCGGTCTGGTTCCTTCCATAGAACACGCAACAACCGAACCGGATGCACCTTCCGGTTTCCCGCTCAGCATGTATTCCGAAGGATTTTCCACTTCCATCAGTCCGTTCTGTCTCATCTCAAACACGCCAATCTCATTCGTTGAGCCGAACCTGTTTTTGACACCGCGCAGTATACGGTATGCCGCATGCCTGTCCCCCTCAAAATAGAGTACCGTATCCACCATGTGTTCTAAAACTCTCGGACCCGCAACCACGCCCTCTTTCGTCACATGACCGACAATAAAGATGGAAATTCCCATCCCCTTTGCAATCTGCATAAATACCCCTGTGGATTCCCGCACCTGTGATACGCTGCCCGGTGCAGAGGAAACTTCTTCGTTATACATGGTCTGTATGGAATCTATGATCACGATCTGCGGTTTTTCCCGGTCAATCACCGTTTTTATCGTGTCTAAGTTCGTTTCACATAAAAGTGTCAGCGAATCGCCAAAGGTTCCGATACGTTCTGCCCTTATTTTGATCTGCTGCAGGGATTCCTCTCCGGATATATATAATACGCGCACACCTTTCTCCGATAAATTCCGGCATACCTGCAAAAGCAGTGTTGATTTACCGATTCCCGGATCACCGCCCACTAACACTAAAGATCCCTGTACGATTCCGCCGCCAAGTACACGGTCAAGCTCTTTCATATCCGTCGACATGCGTTTGTCCTGTGTCATCTCGATCTGTGAGAGCGGAACGTTCTTCGCCTCTGCCGCTTTTGCCGCTACCCTGCCGCCTTTTGCTGCACTTTTTTTATCGATCATCTCCTCAACAAATGTATTCCATTCCTTACATGCAGGACACTGTCCCATCCACTTTGATGATTCGTAACCACATTCCTGACAAAAAAATACTGTTGTTTTTCCCTTCGGCATATTCCTTCTCCATCTCTTTTTATTGTTTATCAGTATACTTACTTTATCTGTAAAAAGCAACTTACTTTCTATGACAAAAACCGGAAAAAGCAATCCGCTTCTTCCGGTTTTTATTATTATTGCAGAATTATTTTTTTACTTTAATTTTCACTGCTGAACTCTTGATTGTAAAGTCTGCAAGTAATTCATTCCTGCCATTTACAACCACTTTGTAATAATTTGCTTTTTTATCTGCAAAAGACGTCTTCTTTGTGGTTCCAATCAGAGTATACTTACCGTTCTTTTTTTCTGCACGGTAAATCTGATAAGTTTTGGCACCTGTTACCTTATTGTAAGAAACAGTAACCGTTCCTTTTTTGTTATTTTTTACTTTTGCAGCAACTTTGACACCATATATGATGACTGCCGGCTTACCGGAAGCAACCTGTGTACCATATTCCGAGGTCATATAAGAGGCAATTCTTGTTCCTTTTTCCCCATATGCACTGACCATATAATAATATTTCACACCTTTTTTCAACCGTGCCCTGTCATATGCCGCCGTGCCTGTAATGGATCCGTCTTCGCCATAATATTCCCGATAGTGAACCTCACTGTAATATCCTGTCCCATCATTGGAATCTTTTGCGATCAGATTACCTGTTGCTGCATAAAGTTTTTCGTCCGTATTACATAACGGCGTATATACAGAACGGACGACTTTATAATATTTCGCACCTTTTACCTTTTTCCAGGTAATCTTTACTGCATTCTTTTTCGTATCATAAACAGCTTTGATGGATTTTACTGCTGCAAGTGATGTAGATTCTTTTGACGATGACCATCCACTGTATTCTCTTTGGGAATTATAAGCCCTTACCGATACATTTACGTATTCTCCGCTCGATAATCCTTTAATGGTGTATTTATTTTTCTTTACCGTTACATATTTTTCTGCAACTGTTTTTTCCTCACCATATTTATCATATACCATGTATCGGATCTGATAGCCTGCAGCGTACTTGTCCGCATCCCATTTAACGCTTACATTTTTGCCTTTATTGGTAAGGACGAGATTTCGCGGCTCCTCGAGCTGCATTTTAACTCTGGTCGACGCGGTAATGTATTTTAATGTTTTTCCGTCTTTATAATATGCACAGATCAGATAGGTGTAACTCTCACCGAATTTTAACTTTTTGTCCGTGTATGTTGTCGTTTTTGCGTTTGTGATCGTTTTCACCAGTTCATACTTTGTATTTTCTACTGTTACGGCACTGTTGCCCGAATTGATCCATCCTGAAATTTCTGTGATATCCTTGTCACTCTCAGAAGTTCTGTAAATCTCATATTTTGTTGCAAAACCTACTTTTGTCCAGGTCAGTTTCACTGTATTTTTTGAGTTCTTAGCCACCTTTAATACAATGTTATTTACACGGCTGGTACTTACAGTAAAATTTTTATATATACTGTAACTTTTCGTTTTTCTGTCCGGATCATAATAATAAGAGCGTACCTTGTAGGAGTATTTTGTGCCTGCCTTTAAATTCTGATCTGTATAGACATAGTCTGTGGTCGTTGCTATTTTCTTATATTTTTTACCTGAAAGACGATAAATCTCATATCCGGTATAGCTTCCTCTGGTAAAAGATAACTTTATACTGTTTTTTCCCGCCTTTGTATATACACGCGGTACGGATACCTTATCCGTATAGCTTACCATATTCGAAGCAGGACTCATTGCCGTATAATAAGTCATGCCAACAGATATATTTTTATATGTTTGATTTTTTTGAGCATCTGTTACTTTTATTTCCTTATTTACGGTAAACACCGGCTTCTTTTGTATGTTATAAAGAGAACTGCCTGCATCATAGGTATGCGCAACAAATGTATATTTTACGCCCGGTTTTAAAGAGATTGCACTGTATGACCCATCGATTCCCTTCACTTTGTAAGAACGTACATAACTGCTTATTTCCTTACTTTCAAGCTCCGTAAGTGCATCTTTTAAATAAAGTTTTTTCTGCTGTCCCTGACCATCCGTATAGTAACCATAAGCGTTCAAAAGCTCATAATTATAATGCGCCGGCTTCTTTCCTTCTTCAAAAACATAAATGACTACATCCGCATCGATTGGCGTCCATGAGAGCTGCCAGTCATCTCCATTGTACGTCTTTTCTATTTTGAGATTTTTTACTGTCGGTATGTTTCCATTAATGCTGGCCGTTGCAGTTATGACATCTGAATAACTTCCATCTGAAAAATATCCTTCTTCCGCAGATTCCAGTCTGACGGAACAATAAAAATATGGCAGTCCTGAATCTATTGTAATATTACAATACGGATCTGATGCATACTCTGAATCCGTTTCATAGGAATCGTTTTCTCCTTTTGCATTTACATAAGCATCGTACAGCGTTCCCCTCTTATTGTAAAACTGTAAAAAGCTCTCTATATTCGTAATATTTAACGGTTTGCTGCTTCGCAGGTAATACACACGATAGCTATCCACTCCGTTTTGTGCATTCCAGGTAACTGACATCTCTTTTCCCTTTTCAGAAACTTTTGTACCGGTTACCGGTGATAACTTCTTTAAAGAGTAATTTTTATAAGTATAGGTGTCCGACCATTTACCATACATGTCCACCACATATTTCGTCTGTTTCGATTCTATAATATATTGGCTATTATCATTCCAGTTCCAATATACCTCCTGTTTGTTACTTGTCACTTCATGATAATATACAGCACGGACTTTTACGCTGACCTGCTGTCCTGAATTCAATATGACATATGGCAGTCTTGCTGCATCTGATGTTATCATCTCATGTACGGTTCCGTCTGACGCATCCAAAAATAATCCCGGCATATTATAGACCTTGGTATTTCCATCGCAGACCACTTCATATCCAACCTTCATCATGTCTCCGGCTTTATTTTTCATTGTGGCCGTATCATTATTAACCGGATTCCAGCTTATTTTTACATAAGTTTTTTCAAAAGAAATCTCTTCATAAGCATTTGCATATACAACATATTTATATTTTTTCGATGCTGAATCATATACCGATTCATACGTTAATTGCTTATAAAAATGTCCATTATAACTATAATAAAGAACCTGTGTATCATTTTTTACTGCATACTCATCTATCCGCTTTTTGGCATTTTCCGATGAATCACTTACAGTAATTTCTGTAATTTCATCACCTTCTGTCACATAATGATACCCTGTCGCATCACATGACCGCAATGCTCTATACGTCTTACCATTGACTCTATACATTCCATATGCATCTTGATATTTATCTGTGTTGCCTTTCAGTATGGCTTCTGCCTTATTATACAGGTTTACAAATCCATCAATATCCGTACCGCTGCAATCACTCCGTTCTGGAACCGATTCACATAAGCATATCTCAACTGCCGGCCAGACGCTGTTGTTATAATACTTCCGTCATCTTTTCCTCTTACATTGATTACATTTGACGGTTTATCAATTGCAGCGAGTTCTTCCTCTTCAGTCTCTTCTTCGGTCTCTTCTTCTATTTCTTCTTCCGATTCTTCTTCCGTCTCTGTTTCCATCACTTCGGTATCATCAACAGCCTCCGTATCATTCACGTTTTCTGTCTCTTCTACAGTTTTCTCAGTTTCTGATGCCTCTGATGTTTCTGGAATTTCCGATGCCTCGCTGTTCTCTGTCTGCCCGCTGTCATTTTCTGCAGACTCACTGTCCGTTTCGCTTTCTTTCTCTGTCTGTTCTGTTGCTAAAGCTGCTTCCATCGCATCTTCTTCCTGTATCACAGCCTCTGTTACTGTCTGTACATCTGTCTGCGGCAATCCAGCAGCACCTGCTGATGTCCAATCTCCGACCGTCAGCGTAAGCGCCATCGCAAATGCCGCCATACGTTTCCAACCCGTGAGTCTCTTTCTTTTCATAACTTTTCTCCTTCTGATTTATTGCACATTGTCACGTGCATTTTTTATGTTAATGTAACAGTTTATCCCCGTCAATCGTACTTTCGTACTTGAAAGCGCAAAAAAAGCTTACATGCCCTTTTGACATGTAAGCTTTTTTTGATCTCACTTTTCCGTTCTTAACACTTTGTAACTTTTACATCTACCGGATGGTCGCCAAGTTCTACACTTAAGCTTAATTTGCCGCCAAGATTTGTCTTCATCTTTCCTGCATCTGCGCCATCGATCGTGATGTCGTACTCTGACTCATCCTCAAGTTCTACTGTGATCTGTGCATCTTCCGGTCCCTCTACCTGAAATGTCAGGCCTGTATCTGTTGCATTCAGATTCATGACAGCCGTTCCCGGAACAGATTCATATACGAACATGCCATTGCGCTCTAACTTGGTGATCTCGGAAAATGTCTTCACCTTGTAGATATCTCCCTGATGTTCGAAATTATCAAGTTTCGCCTTTGCACCTAATGTGTAATCCCCAAAACTGATCGTTCCATCTGCTTCTGAACGAATTAATTCGCTGATCGTTGCCATTTTTTCCTCCTGTGATAAAGTAGTTTTCTCTTTATCGTAAAATTTTGTGCCCTTATTATATAATATCCCCGTCACGATTTCCAGTGCTTTCCCGGATATTTCAGTAAAATTTTATTTTGTTTCGAACACGACTTTTTCTTTGTGGATCGTCACGACCACTTCCGTATCTTTTTTCACTTTGCCGGACAGGATTTCTTCTGCCAGTTCATCCTCGATATCGTTCTGGATCTGACGGCGCAGCGGTCTTGCACCATATTTCGGATCATACGCTTTTTCGACAATATGCTTTTTGACGCTGTCACGCACGGTAAGGTGGATTCCCATCTGTTTTTCACAGCGGTCTGTAAGTTCTTTTAACATCAGTGCAACGATCTGTTTCATATCGTCTTTGTTTAACGCTCTAAATACGATCGTCTCATCAATACGGTTTAAAAATTCCGGTTTAAAAATACGGCGTACTTCTTCCATCACGCTGTTTTTCATGCGGTCATAATTCTGTTTTTCATCATCCGAAACTGCAAATCCAAGTTTTTTTGGCTCAATGATCGCCTGTGCTCCGGCATTTGACGTCATAATAATGATCGTATTTTTGAAATCCACTTTGCGTCCCTGGGAATCCGTGATATGACCGTCGTCTAACACCTGCAGTAAAATATTAAATACATCCGGATGCGCCTTTTCGATCTCATCAAACAGGATCACCGAATACGGATTTCTGCGCACCTTTTCGCTGAGCTGTCCGCCCTCCTCATGGCCTACATATCCTGGCGGTGAACCAATCATCTTTGATACGCTGTGTTTCTCCATATATTCCGACATATCAACACGGATCATAGACTGTTCGCTGCCAAACACTGCCTCCGCAAGTGCCTTTGAGATCTCTGTTTTTCCGACACCGGTCGGGCCTAAGAACAGGAAAGAACCTATCGGGCGCTTCGGATCTTTTAATCCGACACGTCCTCTTCGCACAGCTTTTGCCACTGCACTCACCGCATCCTCCTGACCGATGACACGTTTGTGTAAGGTAGCCTCTAATTTTCTTAAGCGGGCAGCCTCCCCCTCGGCAATCTTTCTTACCGGGATCTTCGTCCATCCGGATACCACATCCGCAATATCGTCTTCTGTCACTTTTAACTTTTTACTGCGGCTGTCTTTCTTTGTCTTTGCCTGTATTTTGGCAAGCTCTTCTTCACACGCTTCTTTTTCGTTCTTCTTCTGCTTTGCACCTTCCACATCACCATCGTGCAGAAATTCTAACATTTCCTCTTCTAACAGGTTGATGCGGTGTCTTAATTCAACGACTTCCTCCGGTTTTCCACCCGCGCGCAGACGTACCTTTGCTGCAGCCTCATCCATCAGATCGATTGCTTTATCCGGCAGGAAACGGTCATTGATATAGCGCGCAGACAGGCGTACTGCTGCCGATACCGCATCATCCGTAATCTTTACCTGATGATGCTTTTCATACTGTTCCCGCAGTCCCTCTAAAATCTGCACTGCCTCCTCTTCCGACGGCTCTTCTACCGTAACCGGCTGGAATCTGCGCTCTAGCGCAGCATCTTTTTCAATATATTTGCGGTATTCATCGATTGTCGTTGCACCGATCAGCTGCAGTTCCCCACGCGCAAGTGCAGGTTTTAATATATTGGAAGCATCGATTGCTCCTTCCGCTCCGCCCGCTCCGATGATTGTATGCAGTTCATCGATGAAGAGCAGGATATTGCCGGCTGCCCGTACTTCCTGAAGTATCTTTTTAATGCGCTCCTCAAACTCACCGCGATATTTTGAGCCTGCCACGATTCCGGACATATCCAAAGATACCACCCGCTTTCCCGCAACGGTATCCGGAACCATTCCGGTTGTAATACGCTCCGCAATTCCCTCAACGATCGCAGTCTTTCCAACGCCCGGTTCACCGATCAGACATGGGTTATTCTTTGTCCTTCTGCTTAAGATCTGGATCACACGGTCGATCTCTTCCTGTCTGCCGACTAACGGATCTAATACTCCCTCTGCCGCCAATGCAGTCAGATCTCTGGAGTATTGATTTAATACCGGTGTATCCGATGCTGTTTTTTTCACCGGCTTACCATTCATGAAATCTTCTTTGTACAGGCTCGCATCTTCTCCCATTGCGATCAGGATATCCACATACATTTTCTGGATATTGACCGCTAAGGTATTTAAAAGGCGGGATGCCACACACTCTGTCTCTTTCATCATCGCGATCAGGATATGCTCCGTCCCGATCTCCTCTGCATGAAAACGAGCTGCCTCCCTTGCTGCCCCTTCTAACACCTGCAGTGCCCTCGGCGAATATTCCTTAGCCTCTGCCGTCAGCACCTGTGCATCCGGTGCAATGAGTTCCTCGATCAGCTGCATGACTTTGTCAAGTTCTACTCCATTATCATTTAATACCTGCGCAGCGACGCCCGTTCCTTCTTTTAAAAGTCCGATCAGGATATGCTCCGTTCCGATATAATGATGATGCAGTGATTTCGACATCTTTGAAGCCTGATCGATTGCTTTTTTTGCTTTTGATGTATATCGTATCTGCATAGTTTCTCCATTCTTTTTCTATTTATAAATCATTTAAATCGATGATCTCTAAATCATCTTCTTCCTCTTCTTCTCTCGGAATGTGTTTTTTCTCCGGAGTATGTTTCCGCTCCGGCTTTTCTTTTCTCTCCGGCCTTTGTTTCTCCTCCGGTTTTTCTTTTCTCTCCGTGCGCTGTTTTTCCTCCGGTTTTTCTTTTCTCTCCGGCCTTTGTTTCTCCTCCGGTTTTTCTTTTCTCTCCGGACGCTGTTTTTCTTCCGGTTTTTTTCTTTCTACCGGCAGGAAATCTTCGTCCTCTTCCCAGTCCTCATCGTCAAGATCGTCAGACATGCCACGTCCAAACAATCCCGCACGCACTTTATGGATCTTTGATACGCCGACTTCGTTCTCTGTATCGTTTTCTTCCACATCATCCGGCTCTTCTTCCACTTTTTCTTTTGGTTTTCTGTGGAAAAATCCTTTTCTCTGTGTTTCTTCCTCCTCCCAGTCAGCGTCTTCCGGATCATCTACTTCCAAATCATCTTCTTCCACGCCAGGATTCTCTTCTATATTATCATCTTCTTCCAGATCAGTATCATCTTCTGCGTCCTGATCCTTTCCCTGTTTTTCGGACTTCCAGTCCCAGTCATCCTCTTCCTCATCCCAGTCGTCACTCTTACGTCCTCTCAATAGAAGATTGATAATAATAACGACAAGTACTGCGATCACAAAAGCCATAATTCCCATCATATTTCTGGAAAAAGACTTTTCTTTTGCATATTGTTCAGAGAGATCATTGTATTCCTGCTGGAGATATTCCATATTAGAAACATCTTCCGCTTCTTCTGTTTCAAACTCTGTGTTCTGGTCTGCTGCCTGTCCATCTGTTCCATCCGCCGGCTGGTCTGTTGTCTGACCGTCTGTTCCATCCGCCGGCTGGTCTGTTGTCTGACTGTCTGTTCCGTCTGCCGGCTGGTCTGTTGTCTGACCGTCTGTTCCATCCGCCGGCTGATCCACTGTTCCGTCTGCTGTCTGTCCATCTTCTCTGGTCAGTGTGATCGTATACTGGGCGAGTGCTCCGTTCTGCGCCTTCACGACTACTTTTATCGTATTTGTACCGACCTGCAGATTGTCATTTCCTGTGATCGACTGCACCGTCGCAAATTCATTAACCGGTGTTGCCGTCACTGTAACGCTTGTGACATCATTCGGTACGGTAGCTGTATATTGTACTGTCTTTCCTGTAAAGTCCGGGGATAATGTTCCCGCAGAAAGTGATAACACTTCCAGCGAATTATCTGCGGAAAGTGTTGTCTGTGCAGCAGCCACCTGGATTCCGGCAGCCTTTATGTCTGCCGCAGGTTCTGTCACAAGACATCCCATGCAGAAAAGTGCAGCTATGAATCTTACTTTTCTCTTCATTCGTTTCACACTCCCTCTATTGCCATCATCACTATGGAATTATATGAGATATTCGAAAATGCGTCAACCTCAAACTCCCTCATTGTCAAATTCCGGAATAAAACTCTCCTCCGCCGTCTCCCCCTCCTGGATAAAACCGTTTTCAATCCCTATATCGATTGCAAAATCAACAACCTCATCATATTCCCGGTCTGTGATCTTACGGTTTAATTCCGGATATTTTTTCACGTTAGAGAGCGGTGTAAACTGGTGCATGATACTGATATATATTTGATTCTCATAGGTTTCATGCAGATATTTCAAAACTGCTTTGGAATCTTTCGTGCACCCCGGCAGGATCAGATGGCGCACGATCGTACCACGCTTCATCAGGGAATCCTCCCCGTTTTCAAAAACTGCCGCACCAGTCTGACGCACCATCTCCGCTATCACCGCCTTAGCCACAGCAGGGTAATCCGGCGCATGGGAATATTTTGCACTCAAAGCGGTATCAAAATACTTAAAATCCGGAAGATAGATATCCACAATTCCTTCTAAAGAACGGATCGTATCCACATTTTCATAGCTGCTGGTGTTATAAACGATGGGAATCTTTAAATTCTGATTTCTTGCAAGCTCTACCGCTTTTATGATCTGTGGTACAAACTGCCCCGGTGTCACAAGGTTGATATTATTTGCACCCTTTTCCTGGAGTTCCAGAAAAATTTCGCCAAGCCGCTCCGTACTTATCACCTTACCAGCTGTGCCATTTGCAATATTTTCATTCTGGCAGAACACACAGTGCAGTGCACAGCCGGAAAAAAAGACCGCACCGGAACCCATCTCCCCGGAAATGCAGGGTTCTTCCCAGAAGTGCAGTGCCGCACGCGCCACCTTAATCTCTGTGGTCTGTCCGCAGATGCCGCGCTCACCGGATTTTCGGTCCACAGCGCACATTCTAGGACACAATGTACATATTTTCATGGTATACCATCACTCTTTCTATTTAATTTAATGATTGCGCAACCGTGCCTTTTTTTGTATGATAGACATTGCAAAAAGAAGATCAAACACAAAGGAGTTTTCTTATGAGTCCAAAAAACTGTATGGTAGCACAGTCAGGCGGCCCTACTGTTGCGATCAATGCCAGCCTTGCCGGTGTGATCGACGGTGTAATGCGTTCTGACATGTATGACACGGTTTATGGTTCCTTAAACGGAATCACAGGTATTTTAAACAACGATCTGACGAATCTTTCTGAATTAATGCAGCAGAATTCGGAATATCTCGACCGCTTAAAGGTCACTCCGGCAATGTATCTTGGCTCCTGCCGTTACAAACTGCCAAATTATTTAGATGATGATTCTTCCTATGTATTCATTTTCAAACAGTTTGAAACTTACCATATTGATGCTTTCTTTTATATCGGCGGCAACGATTCCATGGACACCGTCTTAAAGCTCTCCGAATATGGCAAAAAAATCGGCAGTCCGGTGCGTATTGTCGGTATTCCAAAGACCATCGACAATGATCTCTGTGAGACAGACCATACACCAGGATTCGGTTCTGCCGCAAAATATATCGCATCTTCTCTTTTAGAAATCGCACATGACACATTTATCTATGCAGTCAAAAGTGTGACGATCGTGGAAATCATGGGACGTGATGCCGGATGGCTGACCGCTGCTTCTGCACTGGCAAGAAACGGTTATAATACAGCACCACATCTGATCTATCTCCCGGAGGTTCCATTTGACAAAGAGGACTTTTTACTGGATGTAAAGCGTATGCTTTTCGAGCGCAATAACGTGATCGTTGCCGTATCTGAAGGTATCCGCGATGCTTCCGGCAACTATATCAGTGCTTCCGAAAGTTCTGTTGACACCTTTGGTCACAGCCAGTTAAGCGGAGCCGGAAAAACACTTGAATTTTTAGTCAAAGAAAAACTAGGCGTTAAAGTCCGTTCCGTGGAAGTCAACGTATTACAGCGCTGCGCTGCACACCTTGCTTCAAAGACTGATCTTGATGAGGCTTTTACTCTCGGTCAGAAAGCGGTTGCTCTCTCCGAGGAAGGTGTTACCGCTTCCATGGTAACAATGCGCCGTATCTCCGATGCTCCGTACGAAATCGCCTATGAGCATGCCGAGATCCGCCACATTGCAAATGAGGCAAAATCAATTCCGAGAGAATGGATCAACGATGCAGGCAATGATGTCACACAGCCACTGATCGATTACCTTTCACCTCTCATACTCGGTGAAGTTCCGGTAAAATACGAAAGCGGTATCCCTGTCTATATGGATGTCAGTCATTTAGCAAAACATCAATAAATTTACCGATCTCAACCCACGCTCTTTTAGATTCCGGCAGCATTTTTGCTGCCATCTGAAAGATGTGGAACATTCCTTCATAAATACTGATTCTTACTTTTACTCCCTGTTCTCTGGCTTTTGCAGCCACATCCACAGAATCCGAGAGCAGCATCTCATAGGAACCAACCTGTATCAGCATCGGCGGAAATCCCCTGAAATCCCCATATAAAGGCGAAATATAAGCATTATACGGATCGTTATCCCCAATATAATCTTTATTATAAATAAGGCTGTCCCTTGTTTTTCCAAATAACGGGTCGCGCTCAAAGTTTGTCTCGTAAGATTCCCCGCTCGCCGCAAGGTCTGTCCACGGTGACATGGCTACGATCCCACACGGAAGCTGCTTTCCGTGATCTTTCAGATAATGGCATAATGCCATCGCAAGACCGCCTCCTGCGGAATCTCCTGCGATGATGATCTGCTCGGAAAACCACCCCTGTTCCAACAGATAACAGTATGCGGCATAGGCATCTTCTAAAGCCGCCGGATACGGATGTTCCGGTGCCACACGGTAATCGGGTGTCAGAACACTCATTCCATGGCTGACTTCACAGTAAAGTCCGGCAAACATACGGTATGCATTCCGCATCGCTCCGACATATCCGCCTCCGTGAAGCTGTAAGATTACTTTTTCCGTATTCGGATTTTCTTTTGCCTGTAAATACTCCATGGAGAAATTATCCATCTCGATCACATCTAATGAAAAACAGTCCGGACATTTCCACGGCGGCTCCGAATCCCCGATTTTTTTCCTCAGTTCTCCATTTTTTATCTTTTTCCCAATCAGGTGATCATTTGTCACATGGGCGATCAGGTCCCTCATGACTCTTCCCCTGATACTCGCTTCGCTCTCTCTCATCCGATTGCTCCTGTTCTTTTTATTCTAAATATAACTCAGCGGACATGAAATCTTCGTTTCAGTTCCACCCTTGCCCTGCGGTCTCCGATGATCAGTGTTCCAAGAAACAGAAACAGGGAAAACGCAAATGCGATCAGTGCAAAAAGCTGTGCCGTCACGATACCGGTAAAAATCAGTATTACCGGAACAATGCTGCATAAAATCATAAAAATCTGCCACATCATATAGCTCTGCCAGTTTCTGCGGTTTACGATCATACAGATGATAATACCAACATCGACTAAAATGATCGCCGACGGCAATGCATAATTGACAGACCATCCGCGATAGCCGACCAGAAAATCGATTGCGATCACGATCAGTATCGCCATCAGCGTGAGTACCGTGATTTTGGCGCGGTAACCTGTCTTTCCAAGAATTGCAAAACGGATCAGCATATATCCGTAAAAGAATCCAAGCCCCGTGATCGCACTCCATGCAATCTGTGACTCGGTGACCACATTGATATAAATGAGCAGCACCTCAACCAAAAGTGCACAAAACAGATAGATTTTACTGATCATTGTCATTTTCCGGGTGTGCACTCTCACATCCGGGTACATATTCTCCACTTCACCTGTGTATTCTAACACGGATCCGCAGAGTGGACAGCGCTCTGTTTCATCTGATATTTCCACATTACAATTTCTGCATTTACTCATAATTTACTCCATTACTCTTTATTTCTACCGCAATCCCGTCCGAGGCTATTTTCCGGAAAAATCCACGCTGCACAGACGCATCGACAAGATCATAACTGAAACTGAATACAAGTGTATCCCCGTAAGAGCAGATCGTTCCTTTCAGATGCTGCCCCTTTGACATGGCAAGAAATGCATGAAACATTTCCACATAAGGGCGGTACTCTTCTGTCACGGAAATATTGCCGATATTTGTGATCGTCGCAGTATTGGCAAGTGCAGAAGTTGTATATACATACTTCATTGCAAGGTTTTTCAGGAAAAGCGGCACAACTCTTGCAATCAGCAGTTTTTCATTGGAAACGTTATAGGAAAACAGCTTTTCAAGATTTTCCCGGTTGATCTGGCTTCGCAGGCTTTCCTTCACGATTGCAGCCACCTCTGCAAACGTATAGGTCTCTTTGGTCGGATGAAATTCTGCGGACACCATGACAAAAAAGTTTTTCGTGGTAATAGAATTAAAATACGGCCGCAGATTAACCGGCACCGCAACACGGATCGGACACTTTGACGGCATGCCGTGCAGACATTCCGTATAAACGCTCCAGATGTACACACTTACCAGATATTCGTTGATACTGATTCCCATCGCATGACAGACCCTTTTCAACTCCGGTATTTTCATATAACCGTGCATCACGCCGAACTCGCCCGGTCTTAACTTTTCTCCACGGATCAGATATGCCTTTTTTGTCTGGTATCCTTTTGCGGAACTTTTTTTGTAATTTTTTAAGAAACTGTCTTCCCGGTTCAAAGACGTATCAACACTTAATGAATCTCCCAGCTTTTCCTGCAGGTCTTTATGTGCCAGACGCAGATACTGGTAAGTCAGCTCTTTTAAGAAATTGATTCCTCCCATTCCATCCGTCAAAACATGGAATACTTCCAGATTGATCCTGCATTTATAATAGGTCACACGGAACATATAACTGCGGTTTTTATTCTGCTGGATATATCTGCATGGAAAATTGTTCTCCATGCGAACCTTTGGCGCCGCTTTTCCGTTTTCCTCAAAATAATACCAGAACACCCCCTGCCGCAGTCTTAAGTTAAACCCGTCAAACTTCGGAAGCACCATATCAAGTGCCCTCTGCAGTAATTCCGGATTGATCTCCTCTTTCAGTGTAACACTGATCCTGTACACATTGCTCATGCTCTCCCCGGCAATGACCGGAAAAAGGTGTGCTGTATTATCAAGTCTGTCCCAACGGATATCACGGTTTGTCGGAACTCCTTTACTCTGTTTTTTCATATATTCCTCGTTTCTGCATATTTTACAGGCAGGCTGAGTTTCTGTTTTTTCTTCTCTCCCCCCCGCTCATAAAATACACAATCTATTGTATGCAATTATAAAATAACCTGACATAAAATACAAGTTTGGTCATATCAAAATTACCTGATATAATGCTATAAATTTTCTTAAAATTCCCTTATTTATTTTTTAATTTATGATTGTATAAAATTTCCCTTCATATTGTAATGTTTTTGTAACATCTATAAAATATTTATAAACAAGGAGGATTCACTTATGAAAATTTTCAAACGAACAGTCAGCTTATTTTTAGCTTTCTGTCTCTGTGCCGGGATGCTTTTACTGCAGCCGCAGTCAACGGTATCCGCAGCCGTCAGGAACAAACCGACCACCACTGTACTTCGCATGTCCAGTAATTCTTTCGACAGTTCTGCAATCTATGTCAATCTGCCAAAAGCCAAAGTATGTTATATCAAAAACATCAAAACCAGCAGTAAAAATCTGATTGCAAAAAACACCCACTATTATACTACCAGTTCAGACGATACATACACGGATACCTTTGCGTCTATCGGCCTCTATGCCAAAAAAACCGGTAAATACAAAGTCACCTATAATATCTGCGATAAATCAGGAAACAAACTTTCTTCGGGTAAAGTAACAGTATATGTAAAAAATGACCTGCCAGTCAAATCTGTCAAATTTGCAGGTAAAGAAGTTGTAAAAACAATGAAAAACAACAGCACCTTAAAGCTTGGCGAGTACGCATATATATTTGATAATTCATATTCCAGCGGCAGAAACTATTCTACCTCACTTGCTGCGCGTACCAAGATCACTATTACTTATATCGACAAATATACCAAGCAGAAATGTGAGAGTATTTATTCCATTTCCCGTCTTGCAAAATAATCCAACAGGAGGATATCTGATATGAAATTATTTAAGCAAATTACTTGCGCTGTTCTTACACTTTGCCTGTGCGCCGGATTATTACTGATCCCTTCTGCGCCGGTATCTGCTGCAACAGGTCCAAGCGCCCCAAAGGCTGTAGATGTTTCTTATTACAAAAATTATCCGATGGTCAATGATTCGGCTATCTCCGTACAGCTCGGTACAAACGGAAAAAACATCAAAAATATCAAAACATCGAGCAAAAACCTGAAAGCCAAAGTAACAAGACTTTCACTTTCCAGCTCCAGTAATTCCGGATACGTTGGTGTCTATGCCAAGAAAACCGGTAAATACACAGTATCTTTTGATGTATATAATGCACAGAATAAAAAGATTAAAAAATTTACTGTCAAAGTCAATGTAACAGAGCCGACATTCTCTAACAATAGTCCTTTTAAGAGTGTGACCTTTAACAATAAAGAATATGATTACGCAAAGACAGTCTACAATAAAAATTCAGTCAAAATCAATGTCAAAATGAACAAGGGTTATAAATTAAAGAAGATCGAATACTCTACTTACAGCAAGCCGGTCGTAAAAACAAACTCTTCCTATTCAACCACTTATTCAAACTCCGAGAGAACAAAAACTGTAAAAAATGGAAAGAGTATCCCGTTAGGACATTATGGATATTATTACGGACATGACTACTCTTACACATATGGTACTTACTCTTATGA
>OOAM01001277.1_pt1 | contig 17081 bp, 7 predicted proteins | sample 1671131 | NCBI WGS metagenome assembly OOAM01 (sample SAMN06348125, study PRJEB24527) | human gut metagenome | biome: human gut; feature: ankylosing spondylitis patient; material: feces | host: Homo sapiens | place: China | collected 2015-10 | reverse complement strand
TCACGGACGCTGACGCTGCCGGAGGGAGAAATAGAGCCGCCCGCCCCGGCAGTTGTCTTGATGGTGTAGTAGCTGTCGTACCAACCGCCGCCACTGCTGGACTTGTGATACAGCTCAACCTCGCCGGTCAGGGTCGTGTAGTTGTCATCATCAGGCGTGAAGCGCCATTTGTAGGTCGTGTTGGCCTTGACCGTGGTATCGTCGGGCAGGGGCTCGCCCTTGTCATCCACCCATTCCAGCTTGCCGTCACTGGGATTCAGAGTGCTTCCCTTGGTGGTCAGCGCCGCGTCCTTCAGCGTCTTGCCGCTGGTGGTGATCTTGGTGTAGTTTGGCTCGCCGGTAGGCGTGGCCGGTTTGATCATGAGCACGAAGGGAGCGCTGGTGACGTCGTTGTAGTCGTTGTCGCCCGCCTTAGTCGCGATGACGCTGACAGAGCCGACCTTGACGGGAGTCAGAACGCCGGTTTCGGGATCGATGGTCGCCTCGCCGGTGCTCGCGTCTGTGTCGATGCGGTAGGTCACTGTGCCCGTGCCGGAGCCGCCAGTGGTGGTCAATGTCAGTGTCTGACCGTAGACCACACTACCCACACCGGTGATGGTCAACGGCTTCTGATCGTCCTTTTCTGTCAGAGTGACGTTCAGCGTGATGGTGAAATCCTCATAATTGTCACAGGACGCCTTGAGGGTGATGGTGATCTTGTCACCCGCCTTGCCGCCGGAGATGGCATAGGTCAGCAAGCTGCCGTCCGCTGCGAAGTCTTGCTTGGACAGGACGATGCTCGCCTCGCTGCTGAACGTCCAGTCCTGCCCGGCGGGCAGTCCGGCCCAGTCCGGCGTGTAGGTGTGATCCGAGGCGTCCGTGTACTTCTGCTCCAGCTCGACCGTTTTGAGGTTGCCGCCATCTGCCTTGTTCACCGTGACTTCAAGTTCAATGTTCTCCACTGTGTTGTAGTTTTTGGTGTCCTTCGGAGTGAACTTTGCCTGGAAGGTCTTGGCGGCAGTCGAAGCGCCGCCCACAGATTCGCTGCTATCCATCCAACTCCAGCCGTCCGGCAGCGTCACATCCGCCAGCGTCTGACCGTATTTTGCCGTCAGCCCGGTGGGAACGGTGTAGGTCGGCGTTGCCTTTGCTACCACAAATTCGCAATACACAGCTTCAAATCCGTAGTAGTTATCCGTATCACCAATGCTGGCGTACATACGGTAGGTACCGGCGTTCAGCGCGGGCGGATTCTGAATATCCCACGTCTGAACGGAGCCGCTGTCCGCAGCGGCATAACGGTAGGTCACTTGAGCATTCAAATCGCCCGTCCGGTCCGTCAAGGTCGGTGTGCTGGGCGTTTTACCGTAAGTATAGCCCGCCATGCTGACCTTGCCGTACGGTTGAGCCTTTTCGACAGTGATATTCGATCTTCCCGAAATCGTTAAATACTTCTCGGTGTCAGTCGGTTCGAAAATCCACTCGGCTGCATAGGTACCGTTCCCAACCACGGGTATATGCGTGCCGTCCACCCATTCAAAGGTTCCATCGACATCCACGTTGTTGACATTATCATGGAGCTTGCCGGAGAGAGCGATGGTATTCAGGGCGTCGCCGTAGGTGATGGCGTTCTTGCTCAGCGTCGGTGTGCCGGTGGGAGTGATCCTGTTCTTCGCAATGACGTTGATGGTCAAGATGATATCCTGATAGTTGCTCGTGGAGACGGTAACAGTGATCGTGCCGAATTGTCCTTCGTCCGTGCCGCTTCTGTTTGCGTCCAGTGTCAGCTCGCCGGTCTTGCCGTCTACAAGGGTAATAAAGGAGCCAACGCCCAGATTGGTATCAACCTTCCTGTCATAGGTGATCGTGCCGTAGTCGCAGGGAGCAGTCAGCTTCGGCAGCAGCGTTGACAGGTCAAAGGAATAGGTCTTGTGCAGGCCGTTGGTGATGGTCAGCGTACCGGACTGGATATTTGTGGGTGCGGCGGCCTTGGTGATGGTGAAGTCCTGGGTTTTCTCCTTGATGACGTAGTTGCCGCCTGCAACGTCCTTGATGGTCACCCGGCCGGTACCGGCGTTGGTGTTGTTGGAATACTCTACCGTGTATTCGTCTGTCGGAATGACCTCATTTCCGTCCTTGAGGGTCACGGTCGGCTCCAGCGCATCGCCGGTGTAGGTGCAGGATGCGACTTCAATCGCGGGTGTCACTTCTCTTGGCGTAATCTTCCACTTGACCGCGGCCTTACCGGTGTAGTTGCCGGTACCCTCGATAGTCAGGGTGAGGCTGTCATTGACATTGGTGGCCGTGTTGCCGCTTACAATACGGTAGGTAATATTTTCAGTCCATTTTTCCAGTGCCACACCGGTAATCTTCGGCGATTGCTCCGCCGCGTTGTATTCGAGGTCGGCAGATTCCAGCGTAATCACTGCGCCCTCGATGGACTTGGGAGCGACCTCGACAGTTGCGGTGTCGGTTACGGTTGCGTATTCCTCGGAATCCGGAGTGAACGTCCATTCGACACTATGACCAAGCGTACTCGCGTCCAGAATCGTATTGTCCGGTTGCTGCCACGAGAAAGTGCCCTCGACCTTTGCGCCGGTATTGGGGTCTTTCATCTTGCCCGAAATTTCGCTCTTGCTCAGTGTGTCACCGTAGGTAATCGGCGTTGCGGTGATCTCGCCGTCCAGCACGGGAACGATCTTGTTCTTCGCGATGACTTCAACGGTCAGGAGCATGTCCTGATAGTTGTCCGTGGTGATCTTGACGCCTACGGTTCCGACGGAACCTTCGGTCTGAGATTCGACAGCCGGGACAGTCAACTGGAACTCATCGTTTGATGTGATCATTGCCGTCGAATTTGCGTAGCCGCCCTCTCCAATCAGATCGAAGTTGCAGGCCTCATATTTGATGGAGCCGTACTTACAATTATCGCCCAGCGTCGGCAGCGCGGGAAGATTGACCAAGTAAGTCTTTGCCAGCCCGTTGATAACGGTCAGCTCTACGGGCTGCACTGTGGGCGCAGCGGCCTTGGTGATGGTGAACCGGTTCACATCATCGGTCGCGAAAACGTCGCTGACCTTTGTGGTACCTTCCGACTTACCTTCAAACACATAGTTATTGCTTGTGAGCGTCATGGTGAAGGAAAGCGCCTTTCCGTTTCCGACCTCCGGCGAGGGCAGATAACTCCCGTCCGCCTGCTTACTGGTAAATTGGGCGTCAGAGAAGGAGAGCGCCGTATCGGGAAGTTTAATCTTCGCCGTTTTGCTGAGGAACGTCAGCTTGTCCGCAGTGAGCGTGACATCTGCACTGCCGTCGTAGGTCTTGGAGATTGACGAAACAGAGAGAAGGCTGATCGGCAGCGGGTCGATGGTCACGGTGAACGTACCGGTAGCTGGTTCGTGGTTCGCGGCTTCCGCCTTGTAGTAAACGGTGTATGTGCCCGCGTCGGTGAATGTCGGTACGCCCGAAGTATAGTTGCCATCTTCCTTGTCGCTGTAGGTGAACGTCACGGGAGTGCTGTCTACGCTTTGTCCAGACGCGATGATCGATGCGATCTGTTCCTCGCCGGTGTAATACATGCTGGATGCTTTCACGGAAACGGTCAGCTCCGCCGGTTTGACCTTGATGGTCACAGTTTCGGTCACGGTCGCGTATTTCTCGTAGCCCGCAGCCGGAGTGAACGTCCATTCGGCTTCATAGTCGCCTGCGTTAGGATTGATCGTGCCGTCCGTCCACGCGAACGTACCGTTAACGGATTTGCCGGTGTCGGGATCCTTCATCGTGCCCGAAATCCGGCTCTCGCTCAATGTCTGGCCGTAGGTAATCTCGCTTGCAGTGATTGTGCCGTCCGGCGTGGGCTTGATCTGGTTCACCGCGTTGAGGACGAGCGTCAGTTGAAAGTTTTCGTAGTTGGTGGTGGTGACCGTCACTTTGACGGTACCGATCTGGCCGGTCGCTGTTCCATCTTTCGCATAGAGACCTACCAAAGTCAGCTTGCTCCCCTCAAATTCCGCTATCTCCGGGTCGAGATAATATCCATGAGCGGTGAAGTTGATAGCAGTCTGCCGATTCCCCAAATCGTAGCGCACTGTGCCGTAATCTCCATTGGGCGCTTCGGGCAGCAGCTTGCTGAAATCGTAGGTGTACGTCTGCTGTGTGCCGTTGATTACGTTCAGTGTGTCGGTCGGGATATTCATGGGCGGGGCGGCCTTATTGATCTGGAAGGTCTTATCATCAAAATCCGCGCCGTTCAGTGTAAAGTCCTTTTGGGTCGTGCCGTCTTCAAAGACATAGCCCGCATTCTTTAACTCGATGGTGAAGGAGACAGTCTTTTTCTGGCCGGCATCGGCGGAATCATAGTGGGCGTTGGACACCTCATAATCTGTACCCTTACCGCTGCTTTGCAAGACCTCAATGGCGGAATACACGCTCTTGCGTCCTGCCTGGATGCCATGCTCCTGCCAGAATGCAAGGATATCTGACACGGAGGCAGGATGTTTATCATCTGTACGTTTATATAAATACCGCTGTAAGAGCAACAGTCCGTATTGGGATCCGTTTTTCATGCTGAGACCTCCGGTCCAAATTCATATCTTCTCTTATAGTTTAATGAGCGGATCTTATTCCGTCAACTGTTTCTGACTCCGTGATGGTCAGGCGCATCGCATTTTGTCTGCACTATTGCTTTATAATAGAATACCAACGGCCTGCACAAGACCTATTCTCTTGCTCTCTCAACGCTGCTGCCGAAGCTGACTGCTCCCTGTGACTATGGCTCAATCACCTATGACAAGAAGGTTGTTACCGATCTGGGCACTGGCTCCTTTATTACCCTTGTAAACGGCAAGACCGGTGAACTGACGCTGGAAGCAAACAGAAGCGGCACAGACGAAGGACGACTCGGCACGATCACTGTTACAATCTCCACGAGCAACTATCAGGATATCACTCTGACCATCAACGTCAGCGCGGAAAACAAGATCACTCCGCAGGCGGACGGCGCAGTGACGGCAACGGACATCACCCATGGTCAGACACTGAATGACAGCAAGATCGCGGGCAAGGTGAAGGACGGCGACAAGATGGTTAACGGTACGTTCGCATGGGTGGACGGCACAGGCGCTGTATCCTACCGCATTGACACTGCTAACAGCACAGGCGAGGCGACCATCGATCCCAACACCGGCGTTCTGACTCCAGTCAAGGTCGGCTCCGTGAGCGTCATCGCAACCAAGGCGGGCGACAACGACTACAACGACGTCACTAGTGCTCCCTTCGTGCTCATGATCAAACCGGCCACGCCCACCGGCGCGCCGAACTACACCAGAATCACCATAAGCGGTAAGACACTGAAGGACGCGGCGCTGACCATCGAGGGCAGCACGCCGAACCCCAATGACGGCAAGCTGGAATGGGTGGATGACAAGGAAAATGTCCTATCCGGCAATACCACGGTCGAGGACAACACGGCCTACAAGTGGCGCCTCACGCCTACTGACACCAACTACACGACACTGACCGGCGAGGTTGAGCTGTATCACAAGTCCAGCGGTGGCGGCAGCGGTGTGACGGCTCCCTCCATCACGGTCCCCGTTTCCTCTGAGCAGGAGACCGTGAAGGTGGATGCGATCGTTTTTGGCAGCACCGCAGCCGTGGAGGTCACCGACAAGCAGCTCGATCAGGTCACTTCGGGCGGCGACATCGTCACCGTGGACGTCTCCGGCCTTAAGGACGTGGACAGCGCCAAGGGCACCGGCGAGACGACGTTCAGCCCCAACGCAGATTGCACCAGAGCGCAGATCGTAACCCTCCTCTGGCGTTGCAAGAAGTGACCCAGCTGAACAGCAAAGCCGCTGACATGACCACATAAGCGAACATCGGACAGCGCAGCGGATAGGCTTTTTGCCATGACGCTGCGCTGTCCTGATTTTATATTCCGCATGTTTCCATACTATCGTAAACGGTAAATAACCCGTACCTGCTAAAGCGGGAACAAATATGTCATACTTGTCGCGGGGAGGGTTCTTAATACTCCTCGCGGCATTACATATAGGGAGGTCTGTGCATGGAATACGGCTACGCGAGAATTTCCACAAGAGAACAAAATGAGGAGCGCCAGCTCATCGCCCTGCGGGAGTTTGGGCGGAACGACGGCCAGATCATTCTGGATAAGCAGTCCGGCAAGGATTTTGACCGACGCGGCTACAGGAGGCTGCTGCGAAAATTGAAAGACGGCGACACCCTTGTCATCAAGAGCATCGACCGTCTCGGGCGAAATTATGAAGAGATCCTGGAGCAATGGCGCGTTATTACCAAAAAGAAAGGAGCGGCCATCGTCGTGCTGGATATGCCGCTGCTCGACACGCGCCGGAGCCGCGACCTGACCGGTACGCTGATCGCGGATATCGTGCTCCAGCTTCTGAGCTATGTGGCGCAGACGGAGCGTGAATTCATCCATCAGCGGCAGGCGGAGGGCATCGCTGCGGCAAAGGCGCGGGGCGTAAAGTTCGGACGTCCCTATAAGGAACTGCCCGCTGGATTTCAGGAGGTCAAGGCGCGTTGGGAGCGCGGTGAGCTGTCGGCGCGGGCAGCGGGCAAAGAACTGCACATTGCACACAGCACATTTTTGTACTGGGTGCGCGGCAATATATGTTAAAAAGTCGTTAAACGCGAGAATTGTCGGATATAAAAGTAGACCTTTTTGGGCACCTTGCTATTGATATTTTGGACAAAACGTGATACTATAAGGTCCTAAAAGAATCGTTTATTGGGTAATGGTCAACAAAGCCTACATTATTGACCACTGTCCGGCTATAAGGGAGATTGCCGGTTTGAGCGCCGAAAGGACGGGCTGGCGGATCGGAAGCAAGGGGTGAGCATGGATGCGAACATCGTTCTACGACTTTTGCGTAAAGCAGGGCCATAGGGCTCTGCTGGCGCAGTGGGACGAGGTTCGCAACGCGCCGCTTACGACTGGAAACGTTTCCTTCGGAAGTCATCAAAAGGTATGGTGGCAGTGCTCCAAGGGTCACAGTTGGCAGGCCAAGGTATACTCCCGCTCGGAGGGCAGCGGCTGCCCGTACTGCACCGGACGCAAGGAAACGCCTGAGAACTCGCTGGCGATACAGGTTCCTGCCCTTGAGGCTGAGTGGGATGCGGAGAAAAACACTCCGCTGAAGTTCGCCGACCTGACCATCGGCAGCCACAAAAAGGTCTGGTGGCGGTGCCCTGCGGGACATTCCTACGATTCGGTCGTCAAGAGCCGTGTGCTGGGCACCGGCTGTTCCGTCTGCGCGGGGCGTGTTGTTCTGCCGGACGAAAACTCCCTCGCGGCAAGGTATCCCGCACTTGTTGCCGAATGGGATACCGAGAAGAACGCTCCTCTATTGCCGACGCTGGTCGCCCCGGGAACGGTGAGAAAGGCCTGGTGGCGCTGTCCCAAGGGGCACAGCTACCGTGCCGCCATCTCATCCCGCGCGGGTGGTGGAACAGGCTGCCCATTCTGCGCAGGGCAAAAGGTCATACAGGGCGAAAATGACTTCGCTTCGCAATACCCGCAGCTTGCCGCCCAATGGGACCGACAGAAAAACGGCGCTCTGATACCGGAGGCAGTGACTTCCGGCTCCAACCGCCGCGTGTGGTGGCGCTGCGAAAAGGGACATTCCTATCCGGCTGTTATAGCTCACCGCGTGCGGAGTGGAAGCGATTGTCCGTATTGCTCCAACCACAAGATTCTGCCCGGCTTCAACGACCTCGCGACGATAGATCCGGTCGTTGCCTCGCAATGGCACCCGACGCGCAACGGCAGCCTTACACCGCAGCAGGTGACGCCCGGCAGCCGCCGCAAGGTCTGGTGGCTCTGCGATAAGGGTCATGCGTGGCGTTCGGTCATCAGCAGCCGCACGGGAAAGAAATGGTGCGGCTGTCCGATCTGCGCGGGCAGACCATTGAGCCAATGCACAGCGATTCTAAGTGAATCTCCGGCAGAGCCGGTGAAATAAGTGCCCACCTGCAGGGAGCTGCAGAATATATAAATCTCTCATAGGAGGATCAAAATGAAACGCAAAGCATTATCTCTCATTCTTGCGTTTGCCATGGCAGTCAGTCTGTTCACGGTAGGCGCAAGCGCGGCGGAGCCTACCTACGGCGACACCGCGGGCCACTGGGCCGAGGCCTCCATCGAACGCTGGAGCGGCTACGGCATTATCCAGGGCAGCAACGGCAAGTTTGACCCGGACGGTCAGCTTACCTGTGCACAGCTCGCCACCATTCTGGCAAGACTCCTGAAGCTGCCCGCCGCAAAGGACGCAGGCTTCATCGATAACCCGGCGGACGCCTGGTATTATGACGCCATCAACCGCTGTGCCGCCGCTGGCATTCTGAAAGGAAACGGCGATGGCACCGTGACGCCGAATGCGTCCATTACCCGTGAGCGCGCCATGGTCATGTTGGGCCGCGCTCTGGGTATCGAGCCCATCGAAAACCCCAATCTGACGCAGTTCACGGACGGTGCGCAGGTGGCGTCCTATGCCCGGGGCATGCTGGCTGCTCTGATCAGAGCCGGTATTGTGGGCGGCGTGACTGCCGACCAGCTGGCTCCTCAGAACAACATCACCCGCGCAGCCACCGTCACGATTCTTGACCGCGCCATCGGCACCTATGCGGACAAGGCTGGCGAGACGGTCAATGCCAATGGCAAGGGTATCGTCCTCGCTGTGGCAGACGATGTGACCATCACCGGCGAGGTGAACAAGCTGCTCGTGCCTGCCAATGACATCGAAGTGACCGTTAAGGGCAGCAAGAACATCGATTACATCGTAATCAGCGGCGACAACTCCAAGGTCATTCTGGACAACGCCTCCGCGGACAATGTGACGCTGGACGGTGAAAAGAGCGCAGTTGAGACCAAGAACGGCGCCAAGATCGACAATGTGATCGTAACCGAGAATGCTCCCGGCGCCACGGTCGATGTTGGCAGCGGCACCACCGTCGGCAATGTGGAGAACCATGCTGAGGATGCCACCGTCACCGGCAGCGGCACCGTGAAGAAAGTGGAGTCCGACAAGGACATCACCGTTAGGACCAAGGAAACCGACGTCAAGAACATCGGCGATGAGAAGATCACTGTCACCGACAAGAGCGGCAAGGATACCACGGTCGGTACCACCGGCTCCGGCTCCTCCACTACCGTGAATAAGGGTACCACCAGTTCCGGCGGTGGCAGCTATACGCCTCCGGCGCAGCACACCCACACCTGGGATGCAGGCGTCGTGACGAAGGAAGCGACCTGTACAGAGGCTGGAGTCAAGACCTTCACCTGCTCCTGCGGCGCGACTTACACTGAAGACATCCCCGCCAAGGGCCATAATTATAATAATGGCGTGTGCAGCAATTGTGGCGATAAGCAGCCGGAAGTCAAGGCAACCGAAAAGGCTTGGGATGCTTTGGATGCAAAGCTAGCAGGAATCAAGGGAAATGACGGCGCAGTGCTGGTTACCGCGAAACGGGAGGGTACTGCATACACGCTGAAACTGAATGTGGATGCAATTCAGTCCGGCGCGGCAGCTTTTGGTGATGATTTCCTCACCGGTCTTGCTACCAACCTGAAGAACGCTTTGGATGAAAACTTTGGCCGCTATGTGCTGACTGCGGATGGTCAGGATGTTTACAACAAGGGTACTTTCCAGAACACCGCACTGAAGAACGCCCTGTTCTCTGTGGCTGACGGTTTCTTTTATACGCTCAATCACATGACAGAAGAAAACGGTGTTTATACCTATAAGACTGTCAACGCCAAAGTGACCGGCGACAATACCTATGCATTCACGATTGCTGTTCAGCTCGAGGGCGAGGATGTTGCTAAGGTGAAGAGTCTTGCCGGAACGCTGGCTGACCACCTGCAGATGGAGATGCTGGATAGCGACGCCATCAACAGCCGTTATGGTATTACCGTTAATGAGAGCAAGGCCATTGTGGTCACGATGGAAATGCCGGGCAAACTGATGCAGGCAGGCGTGGATAAGATTGGAAGCGGTGAAGACGCTCAGAAAGCATTTGATGGCGACGGTGTCACCGTTAGCGCCTTGCTGGGTATCATGAATAGCATCGATTCCTTGGACGGCGTGTTGGGTAGTAATGCCAGTGATGTGAATTCCGTATTGAATACGGTTAACAGCAACGCTAATGTTGTAAACAAGGTTCTGAGCAAGATGACCGCTAAGGTTACTGCCCAGAATGGAACTACGGCTAACTTTGACATGACCTTTACTCCCAGCAATACGGGCAATGCATGGAAAGACTTCATGGCTGGTGTGATCGCTATGACCGGCAGTGATGAAGGCAGTGTTGGTGCGATGAAACCCAACCAGTTTAAGGTTGCTCAAGAAGGCACTTATAAAGATTACTACTATGCTGTTCCTGTGACTGTGACAATTGATTTGGATAGTTCTATGGGCTTCCAGGCAACGGAAACGGTTGTTGTGGTTATGCACATTGACTTTACCAAGTATTCCAAGACCGGCACTGCCAGCGTATCTGCTGCTGAGCCCACTGAGACTCCTGCTGCAGCGGAGACTTCTGCCGAATAAGGATTAGTTTGGGAAATTGAAAAACTCTGATTGATTGTCCCACGCATGGGGCAGGGACAAGCGCCCTGCCCCATGCGGTTTTCCCGTTTCTCCCAGCACTGGTGTAGCTGCAGCAATGCTGAGAGAAGTAAAAAAACGACATATAGCCTGAGGACTAAAGAAGATGTGAAGGGGGGTGATGCAAATTGAGGGGTACACGACTGGCTGAATTATCCATGTCATGGACGAAAGATTATTCCCTGAGTGCTCTTCTCTTGCTTGGAACGATCTTTAACATATTTTGGCTGTACAGGATGCGGCGGCAACTCCAAATGAAATGGTACGCCGTGATAGCATTCTCGGTGCTGCATACGGTATGTGGTGTTTTGAGTGTAAAAGCATTTGCATTTCTGGAAACCGGAGATGCTGGCAACATGAGCTTATTCGGCGGAGTGTTCTTTATGCCAGTGCTTTATTTCATCAGCGCAAAGGTTTCAAAACGCAATATCAAAGCCGTTTTTGATATTTTTACGATTTGCATGATCTTCACAGTGATGTGTGCTCGAATCAACTGCATCGTCTCTGGCTGCTGCGCTGGCTTAGTTATACCAGGAACGCATTATCACTTTCCCACAAGGGAACTTGAGATTCTCTATTACATTGTGATGCTGATTCTGCTCATCCCAAGAGTGAAAAAGAGCAAGAATCCCGGCAGCATTTACCCGTTATATATGGCATCCTACGGAGCGTTCCGCTTCATTGATGAATTCTTCCGAACGTCCTCTACGGGGATGCTATTCCACCTTTCTCATGTCTGGGCAGCCATCGCATTTGCGGCGGGACTCAGCATTTACATAGAAATAAACGCCAGAAATCATCAACGAAAGAAGGTAATAAAGAAATGAAAAGCACATGGAAGCGATTTCTTTCGCTTGTGCTCTGCATGTGCATGGTCATGGCACTGCTTCCAAATGTGACCATGACAGCGTTTGCAGCAACCAGTGGAACTGTGACAGGCTTAGCCGACGAGAACATTGGACTGAGTTTTACGGGCGGCGCAGATGATGCCTGGTCGGCCAATGCTACGAGCATTACCGGCGCAGCTACCAGCACGGGCGGATGCGACGGTACAAACTATGACTCTACGCTGACAATTGCCAATAAGAAGTCGACAACAGCAACCCTTTCCTTTGACTACTCTATTGAGCAGAACAGTGGAGCGATTCAGGTGGATGGTAAAGAGGTTTCTTCAGGTGCCAGATTCACCAAGGAACTGGCACCCGACGAGGAAGTTAAAGTATACATCAAGTCTGGCAGCACCAGTGCTGCTACGAAGATCACCCTTACCAACGTGGTTCTGGTAAGCGATGTCAATGCAACTGCGACATTCGTGCCTGCTGAAAACGGTACTTATACAGTAGACGAAAAACTCATTACCGAGGAATATAGCAACACGCAAAGCTCCATGACCGCCTATCAGGTGGCGGCGACTCCGGCGGATGGTTATCAGTTCTTGGGCTGGTATAACCTGACCACAGGCAAATGCATCGCGACTGCGGCAACCACCGCCCTGAATATCGAAAGTGACTGCACCGTTACGGCGAAGTTTGTGAGCAAGTCTCTGGCGCTTTTTGAGACTGGCGGTCAGCGGTTTGCAGACCTGAATGAAGCGGTTGCCTATGCACAGACAAACGGTCAGTCCAAGATTACCTTGGCGACCGATGGTTCTATCGGCGGCAGCTATACCATTCCGATTGGAATTACACTGTTGATTCCGTTTGATGAGGCGGGAACGCTGTATACGGATGCTCCTGCGGCAATTCGCACAGCCCCAGCTTCGAAGCCGTTCCGAACGCTGACGATGAGCGAAGGAAGCTCCATTACAGTCAATGGCGCGATTAGCTTGGGCGGCAGATATTTTGCCGCTGCCGGCAGCCAGCAGGGACGTCCTGTGGGTGATTACGGCTATATCAAAATGGCTGACAACAGCTCCATCACGGTCAAGAACGGCGGTAATCTCTATGCATGGGGCTTTATCTCCGGCAGCGGCTCTGTTTTGGCGGAATCTGGCGCTACGGTGTACGAATTCTATCAGATTGCAGACTTCCGCGGCGGCAGCGCATCTTCCAGCATGGGCCATGGGGTGTTCCCATTTTCGCAGTACTTCGTACAAAACATCGAAGTTCCCTTGACGTTGAATGCCGGCGCCAATGAACAGGTTTATAGCGGCGTTTATGCAATGAAGAGCACATATACTACTGCTATTAATTTCATTGGCGACACCGGTATGTTCAAAGTGGAATCCGGTAGCTTTACTAAGGATTACGATGAAAAGACGGATCGTCTTGTATTCACAGTAAACGGCGAAGCGGCATTGAACACGTTGTCGCTGACGCTTGCAGGCATGGATGTCAACTCTGCAAGCTACGTATTGCCTATCACCAACAACATTACCATCAATATCCAGTCCGGAAATGTGACGATCAATCAGACGGCAGCTCTGCTGGCGGGCGTTGAGGTCAACATTGCCGAGGGCGCTGGCCTGACAGTTGCAAACGAAAAGAATATCTATTTCTATGACAGCGATGAGTGGAACTCCGACAACTTTGTCTGGGGTCCCTGCAAGTTTAAGTCCGTGGCCTATGCGCCGGGTAAGGCATACAACCGCTCCGATAACGACTTGGTTGATGCGAAGATGGATGTGAACGGCAGCGTAACGGCTATTGGCGCCATCTACACCACCAATGGCGGCGCTGACATTTGCAGCAGCAACGGAACCGGCAAATATGTGCAGCAGAGCATACTTGGTAAGGAAACCGCAACCTATCAATATAATGCAAATGGCAATAATGCGGTGACCATCCCCATCACCGCCGCGAAGCTACACAACGCAGACGGCACCTACACCGAGACGGCAAATGCCAGCGCGGGTACGACCATTCCCTATCTGGATGGCGTATGGGGCGGTGCTGCGAACATCACTGTTGACTTTGACGCCAACGGCGGCGAAGGAACGATGCCTACCTGGACAGGTAAGCCCAATACGAGTTTTGATCTGCCAAAGAACACCTTTACCCGCGAAGGCTACACCTTCACCGGCTGGAACACTGCGGCAGACGGTACTGGCGCGGCCTATGCCGACAAGGCGCCCGTGAAATTCAGCGAGAATACCGCCCTTTATGCCCAGTGGACTCAGGACCCGGTCATCACCTTTGACGCCAACGGCGGCAAGGGAACCATGGGTACGCAGACCGTGAAGCCCAATGAGGCGACTGCCCTGACCGCCAACACCTTCACCCGCGCGGACTATGATTTCACCGGTTGGAACACGGCGAAGGACGGCACCGGCACGGCCTATGGCGACAAGGCAAACATCACCACCAACGAAAATGTCACCCTCTACGCCCAGTGGACGCTGCACAAGTACCATGTCCGCTGGCTGAACTGGGACGACACAGTCTTGCAGAAGGGCGACTACACCTGCGAGGATACGGCTGGATGGGATGATTCGAACAACGAAACCCCTAGCAGACCCGAGGATGAGAACTATACCTACGTCTTTGCGATGCGCTGGACTCCCTATGATGAGACGAAGGGAATCGACGGCTGGGGCTTCAACCCGCATGAGGACGTTGACTTCAGGGCAGTATTCAACGAATTTAAGAAGCTCACCGTCACTTTTAATGCCAACGGCGGCATCGGCACGATGGATTCGGTAAAAATCGTCAACGGCGGGTCCGGCGAGTATTACACGCTTCCCGAATGTGGCTTTACTCGCGAAGGCTATGACTTCGCCGGTTGGCTCATCACCGGAACTGTTGGCTACGATACTTTCGAGACGTATGAGCTTCATGACGAGAAATGGGACAATGAAATGCTCCTCGCCTTCTCCGACCTGACCCTCAAAGCCAGCTGGAAGGATAACCACTCGCTGACCGAGGTTCGTGGTAGCCGTGAGCCTACCTGCACTGAGGAAGGCTACACCGGCGATACCTATTGCAAGGTTTGTGATAAAGTACAAAAGCCGGGTAAATCCATTCCTGCAAAGGGCCACAGCTGGAATGAGGGCGAGATCACGACCTCTCCTACCTGTGAGAACGTTGGCGTCAAGACCTACACCTGCACAGTTTGCAATGCAACCAAGGCCGAAGCAATCGACGCGACTGGACATACTCCGGTTGAAGTTGCGGAACAGCCCGCTACCTGCACCGAGGCTGGTCATAAAGCCGGTACGAAGTGCTCCGTTTGTGAGGCGATTCTCTCCGGTATGGAAGAGATCCCCGCGACCGGCCACACTGAGAAGACCGTTGCGGGCAAGCCTGCGACCTGCACCGAAACGGGTCTGACGGATGGCATCAGCTGCTCTGTCTGCGGAACGGTTATCAAAGCACAGACAGAGATTCCAGCCAAGGGCCACAGCTGGAATGAGGGCGAGATCACGACCTCTCCTACCTGTGAGAATGTTGGCGTCAAGACCTACACCTGCACGGTTTGCAAAGAAACTAAGACAGAAGCGATTAACGCGACCGGGCATACCCCTGTCGACGTCGCTGAGAAGCCCGCTACCTGCACCGAGGCTGGCCATAAAGCCGGCACGAAGTGCTCCGTTTGTGAGGCAATCCTCTCCGGTATGGAAGAGATCCCTACAACCGGCCACACAGAAGTAATCGATGCAGCAAAGGCCCCAACCTGCACGGAGACTGGATTGACCGAAGGTAAGCACTGCTACGCCTGCGGTGAGGTGATTACCGCGCAGGAAACTGTTCCCGCGAAGGGTCACACGGAAGTGGTTGATCCGGTGGTCGAGGCGACTTGCACGAAGCCAGGCAAGACGGAAGGCAAGCACTGCTCCGTCTGCAACGAAGTTCTCGTTGCACAGAAAGTGGTTTCTGCCAAGGGTCATGATTGGGATAGTGGCAAAATTTTAAAGCAACCTACCTATGGAGAAAACGGTGAAATGCTCTACACCTGCGCTATATGTGATGAGTATAAAACTGAAATTATTCCTAAGCTGGTGAATGGCGGAGGCGGTACTGGTGGCGCTGGCGGTGGCAGTTCTTCTGCTGGTAGCACAACCAAGACTGAAACGACCATCAACCCTGATGAATCTACCACCAAAACCGAAACAAAACCCGACGGCACAGTGGTCGAGACTACCACCGGTAAGGACGGTTCGACCAGCAAGACCACGACCAAGAAGGACGGCAGCTCCGTGACCGAGAGCAAGACCGCCGACGGCACGACCGGCACGGTCAAGACCGACAAGGACGGCAAGACCGAGGCGGAGGCCAAGATCAGCAACAAGGCGGTCGAGGACGCGAAGAAGTCTAGCGAGGCGGTCAAGGTGCCCACCGAGGTCAAGGCGGGCAAGGACAGCAATTCCGCCCCGACCGTCAAGGTCGAGCTGCCGAAGAACGCAGGTGAGACGAAGATCGAGATCCCGGTTTCCAACGTGAACTCCGGCACGGTTGCGGTCATCGTCCACGAGGACGGCACCGAGGAGATCGTCAAGAATTCCAAGCCCACCGAAGACGGCGTTCAATTGACTGTAGACGGCAATACGGTGGTGAAGATTATTGATAACTCCAAGGATTTCATTGACACCCGTAATCATTGGAGTCGAGATGAGGTCAACTTCGTCGCTTCCCGTGATATATTCAATGGCGTCGGGAATAATCTCTTTGGTGTCAGTCAGCCCATGACCCGTGGCATGGTGAATACTGTGCTGGCAAGACTTGCGGGCATTGATACCACACCCAAGAATGGCCAGAAGTGGTACGAGGTTGGTACCGAGTGGGCCAAGAGCAAGGGCATCACAGATGGCACGAACCCCGAGGCGAGCGTGACGCGCGAGCAGCTTGCGACGCTGCTTTATCGCTTCTATGGTTCACCTGCGATTAGCGGTACGCTGCGCTTTGCGGACGCGGGAGCAGTCAGCGCTTACGCGCAGGATGCGCTTCTTTGGGCGACGCAGAACGGCATTATGAACGGCGTCGGCAATAACTGTGTCGCGCCGAGCGCAGATGCCCAACGCGCGCAGGTCGCCGCGATGATGGCGCGGTACCTCAAGAACGCGGACTAAAGCCGAATACGGCACAGCAAGGAGGGGCGGTCCGATGGACCGCCCCTCAGTAAGCGTAAAACGTAACCGCATATAAAAGGCCGCCATCTCAAGTAACCGTCAAAGCTGAGGGCGGCTGGACAGACATGGGACAATAGTAGCGGAACATTGCGAAACTTCCCACCACTATAATGTTCAGGGTGTGAAGTAAATGACGAGCAATGAACTGAAACACGAAGCCAAGAAGCAGGAATGGAACATAGCTATACAGGAATGCCGGGGCAGCGGTCTCTCCGTAAGCGAATGGTGCCGGCAGCAAGGTGTTACAACAACACTCCTGGCAAGTTTCTCAGGCATCCCTCTTTCTTTTGCGGAAGCTCAAATCCTGCCAAGTAAAAAAACCGTTAAAATGCTGCGCAGCGGATTGAAAAAATGAGCCAACAGGACTATTTTATACAAGGTGAGTGTGTAAAATC
>OOAM01001270.1_pt1 | contig 17135 bp, 19 predicted proteins | sample 1671131 | NCBI WGS metagenome assembly OOAM01 (sample SAMN06348125, study PRJEB24527) | human gut metagenome | biome: human gut; feature: ankylosing spondylitis patient; material: feces | host: Homo sapiens | place: China | collected 2015-10 | reverse complement strand
CCGTTTCTTGCATCCGGACTATACCGTTGGCCCCGGAGTCTCACCGGGTCAGCACCCTTGCGGGTGGTCGCGGGCTGTACCGCCAGTGGGGAATCTCACCCCGCCCTGAAACGAACTTTCTGGCCAAGAGTATAACGCGGCTGCTCCACCTTGTCAACCCCTTTTTTATTTGCCCTGCACGGGCCGGATATGGTATACTGTGGGACAGGATGTTACAATTTTTGATACAAGGAGCTTTTTGCCATGATTTTTACCGTTCGTGACCTCGGGTTCGAGATCGGGCCTTTTTTGCTGGAGGGCTGGTGGGCGCTGGCTGCCCGGGCTGTCTGCGCCGCTGTCATCGTTTTTACGGGGCTTCTGCTCGGCTGGCTGCTGCGCCGGAAGATCTTTCCCGCTCTGCTGGCCCGCAGCTGGCACTTTGCCGCCACGCCCATCCTCCTGCGCAGCTTACAGAGCCCTTTGGAGCGGATGGCCTTTTACAGCGGCCTGTACCTGGCCCTGACCAGCCTGCCGTGGGCCATTCCGGGCCTGACAAAGTTTCTGTTCACGGCCTATAAGATCGCAACGACCCTTCTGTTCTGTCAGGGCCTGTACAATGCTTCTGAGGTAGCCGACCTGCTGCTGGCCTCCTGCAGCCCGGAGATCCGGAGCAACAAGACCCTGCGCTCCCTGCTGGACACCACCTACAAGGTGCTGGTCATCATTCTGGGTGTTGCCACCTGCGCGCAGATCGTCGGCTTCCCCATCGGCAGCATCGTAGCCGGTGCCGGTCTTGTGGGCCTGACCATCTCGCTGGCCGCGCAGGAAAGCGCCAGCAACCTGTTCAGCGGCATCGTCATCCTGCTGGACAAACCCTTTTCCATCGGCGACTGGATCACCGTGGGCAATGTGGAGGGCGAAGTCATCGATATCAACTTCCGCTCCACCCGCATCCGCTCCATGGACCACAGCGTGGTCATTATCACCAACAGCCAGATCTGCGCCTCCACTGTCAAGAACACAGCCCTGCGCACCATGCGGCCCTATAAGTTCACACTGGGTGTCACCTACGGCACCACCCGTGCCCAGCTGGAAAAGCTGATGGCTGACCTGCAGGCCATGCTGGACAACAGCCCTTACACCAACAAGGGCACCAACATCGTCCGGCTGACCAGCTTTGGCGATTCCAGCATCAACATCCTCATCTCGGCCTACCTGACCACCAACGTCTATGCCACCTTCCTGCAGCAGCAGAATGATCTGAACCTGAACATCATGGACGTGATGCAGGCAGACGGTGTGGACTTCGCCTTCCCCTCCACCAGCGTCTACATCGAAAAGAATTGAGCATACCACAACGCCCCCTGTGTGCCTGCTGCGGCGCACAGGGGGCGTTTTTATCATACCTCATTCCCGGGTCCTGATCTCGATCGTTCTGCCGCCAAGATCCTCATACACGCGGTGGGAGACGGAGAGCACCGTGCGGCCCGCAGACGCGCGGCGCAGAGCCTCCAGCACGCGGGCCTCCGTTTCGGCATCCAGATTGGCGGTGATCTCATCCAGCAGCAGCACGGCGGGGTCTGCGGCGGCGGCACGGGCAATGGACAGCAACTGCCACTCGCCCTGCGAGAAGATGCCCTCGGTACAGACGGTGTCATAACCCTCCGGCAGAGCCCGGATGGCAGCATCGATCCCGGCCAGTGCGGCGGCAGCCCTTGCCATTTCCCCGGTGATCTGCGGGTCTCCCAGCGTGATCTGTTCCAGCACGGTGCCCGGCACGCGGGAGAAATGCTGTTCCACACAGCCGATGCAGGTGCGGCGCTCTCGGTCGGTGATGTCCCCCACATTCACGCCGCCGATGGTCACCGTACCGGCCTCCGGCTGATACAGGCCCAGCAGGAGCTTGAACACAGTGCTCTTGCCCGCACCGGTGCGGCCCACCAGCGTGACCTGCTCCCCCTGTTTCACGGTCATGGAAAAATCCTTCAGAACGTGCCGTTCCCCATAGCCAAAGGTGACGTGCGCAAATTCCACATCGCCCCGGGCAGCCTCCCTGCGCGCAGGAGGGATTGTGCGCTCCGGCTGGTCGAGAAAAGCATCGATGCGCCTGACACCCGCCATGGCCGACTGGATGGTCTGGATCTCCATGCCCAGGCTCTCGATGGGGGCAAAGATGCGGGAGATGTAGTTGATGACGGCCACCGAAGTGCCAACCGACATACCGAACAGGGTCAGGAGCTGCGCGTTCCCCGAAGCGGAGAGCAGCATCACGATGCCGACCACAGCAGCATTCAGCAGCAGCACCACCGGCGAATAGACGGCATCATAAAAATTGGTGCGCTCCATGGCGGCATAGCTGTCACCGATGCACCGGTCATACCGGCGCTCCATGTAATCCTCCAGACCCAGCGCCCGGATGGTGCGGATGTTGTGCAGGGTCTCGGGCACCTGCCCGGAGACAGCGGCGACCGCGCGGCGGTTGTCCAGCTGCGCGGCCAGCATCCGCTTCTGGACATGACGGGTGAACACGGCAAACAACGGCAGCACCAGCAGCAGGATCAGCGCAAGGCCGGTGTTTTTTACCGCAATGACCCCCATGATGGAGACGATGCGGCAGGCATCTGCTGCCATGCTGATGATGCCGGAAGTGAACAGGGCTTCCACTGTGTCCACATCGCCCGAAAAGCGGGCGGCCACCTCGCCGGGGTTCTGCTCTGCCAGTGTACCAGCGGGCAGGCGGCTCAGCTTCCGGGACATCTCCGAGCGCAGGGCATGGGTCATCCTCTGGCCAAAGAGCACCAGCAGGCTTTCCTGCGCCGAGGTGAGCACACCTTCCAGTGCAAGGCTGCCGAAGTAGAGCAGCACGGCCAGAAAGGACAGCGGGAGGCCCGCGGTCAGACGGTCGATGACCCGGGCCAGCAGCAGGGGCGGCAGCAGGGATGCCGCCACCGAAGCTGCCACGCACAGCACCGTGCCCACCGTGAGAAGGCGGTGCGAAGCCGCTGCCATCCGGACGGCAGCAAACACGCCGTGGTCATTTTTCTTTTTCATGCGCCCTCTCCCCCTTTCAGGCCGGTCTGGCTTTCATACAGCTGGCGGTAGACCGGAACCGCTGCCATCAGCTCCTCGTGGGTGCCAACGGTGGTCCTGCCGCCCTCCATAAAAATGATCTGCTGCATCTGCGGAAAATGGTACAGCCGGTGGGAGATCAGGAACACCACCTTATCCCTGGCATACGCCTGCAGCTCGGCAAAGATCGCATCCTCGGTGCTGCGGTCCAGTGCCGAGAAGGGGTCATCCAGCACCAGCACCGGGCGGGGATGGGCCAGCGTCCGGGCCAATGCCAGACGCTGTGCCTGCCCGCCGGAAAGGCGGGTGCCGCCGCTGCCGATGACCGTCTCCGTACCCTTTTCCATGGCCAGCACTTCCTCCCTCAGGGCAGCGGCTGCAAGCCACGGCATGACATCCTGTTCGCTGCCGCAGAGAACATTATTCTGCACGGTGTCGGCGCTCAGTTCCGGGTCATGGCCCAGATACCCAACCGTGGCGGCGATCTGGCGCGGGGTCAGGGCGGAAAGCTCCCTGCCACCAAAGCAGACCGAGCCTTGATAGGGCGCTTCGCAGAGGAATACGCGGCCAAGGGTGGATTTTCCGCAGGCGACCGGGCCGGTGATGCCGATGATATCGCCGGGGTGGGCCGTCAGGCTCAGGCCGGAAAAGACAGGCTCTTCGCCATAGGAGAAGGCGAGTTCTTTCAGCGTCACATCCTGTGCCGCCGGGATCTGCAGGGCATCCAGCTGCTCGGACGTTTTCATCAGGGGTCTGATGCGCTTCCAGGAGACCTCTGCCTTTTGCACCGCGTTGAAGAGCTTGGCCACCTTGGAGGATTTGACCACCAGCTTGGTGAAACAGGAAAGGAAGGTGGTGAAGGCGGCGATATCCCAGCTGCTCCAGCCGGTGCCCAGCACATTCTTTGCGCCGAACCACAGGATGAAGAGGGTCCCTGCCTCGGATGCCGCCAGATAAAGCGGCGGCAGCGCGGACTGCCACACGTTGTTCCGCACGGCAGTCTTTTCGTAAAGGCTCAGGGCCTCCTCGTATTTTTCCATCCGGGCCTCCTCGCAGCCGTAGATGCGGTAGGTCACGGCATTCCGGGCACGGTCCAGCGTGGCACTGCTCAAGGCACCGGCGGCCTTTTTATAAGCTGCACCGGCGCGCTGCACCGGTTTTTTCATTCCTGCCGCGCAGACATAGGACACCGGAGTAAAAAGCAGGCCCAAGATCGCCAGCCGCCAGTCGTACACCAGCAGCATGACCGCATAGCCCGCCAGCGCCACACCGGTGTCGAACACCTCCGTGGTGAACTTGCGCATTCCCTCCACGCAGTCGTCCACATCGGCGATGGCCTTGGTCATCAGCTCACCGGCCCCCTCTTTTTCCAGCGCTGCCCGGCTCTGCCGCACCAGATTGGCGTACAGGATGCCTTTCATCCGGCGGTTGATGTTGTTGGCAAAGCGGCGCACATAAAAACGTTTGATGAAGCGCGCCGCCTGCACCAGCAGTGTGACCGCAATGTAGGCCAGCACCAGCAATGCCATTTGGGCAGCAGTCTCACTGCCGCCCAGGATATCCGCCAGGCACTGGGCCAACCGGCCCTCGAACCACGGCGCGGCCAGCAGACCGATGTTATAGACAAGGCCCGAAAGGGTCACAAGGAGCAGCGGGAACCACTCCACCCTGAAATAGGAAAGGACCCGGTCCGGGCGGAACGATTTATCTTTTTTCATGGGGCATTTTACCTCCTGCGGGTGTTCCATTCAGTATACCACGCTTTCGTTCCGCAGAAAAGCGCACACAAAATGCATCTTGACAGCTTTGTGCAGAAAAAAGCCATGACAGCAGAGACAAAATGCAAGATCATTGCAATGGTCACCGCTGTCATGGCGATCGGTTTTCTTTGTATGAAAAATACTCTCATCGGCAGGATCTGCATTGCAGTGGTGTGGGTCTGCCATCTTCTGTATTTCACCTTGCGGGTCAAGACCATCAAGCCCACAGAGCAGACTCAAGAAAGTGCAGAATAGATCCCCCCGGGATACCATCAGATTGCAGGCATCCATGGCCCGCAGGGATAACAGTTACGTTCTTATCGGTTCACGAAATTCAGCGCCAGCACAAGCAGCAGCATGTGTACCGGGTAAAAGGCGTAGCAGGCATACTGGAACGGTTTGCTGTGGCAGCCCTGCCGCCCGCGATACAGCCAGATGGGCACCAGTGCCAGCAGCGCAAGCCCCTGCTGACACAGCTCAAACTCCATGCCGAACAGCCGGATGGGGTACATCAGCCCGCCCAGAAGCACCACGTTGATCCAGTACAGGGTCAGCACCTGTCCCAGCAGGCACCACCACTTGCGTCCATGGAAAAAGTAGAAGATGAACACGGTCAGCACACCGGCACCGTAGTAATCCACCATGCCCAGCGTGCCCAGCACCGCGCCCGCCACCACCACAAGGGCGGATACCAGCAGGTACAGCCCTGTTTTCTGCTTTTTGCGCACCGTTTCCATCAGATGCACCCCCAGAAGCCCCAGCAGCAGCGTCCAGATCACGTTCTGATGCACCGGGTAGAACCATGTCCCGCCATACATCAGATCAAAGGGCACTTCCGAAAGCAGTGCAAACAACAGCAGCCGCAGTGCATAACGCTTCAGATTCCGGGTATGAAAGTAGCCTTCCACTGTCATAAATGCAAAGATAGGGAACGCCAGCCGCCCGGCACAGGTCAGCCAGTCCTGCGCCGGCAGAAGGGTCGCCCACAGGTGATCCATCAGCATCAGCGCCATGGCAATGAGATGAAGTGCTGCTGCACTCAGGTCAATGCAATTTGCGGCAGTGGGACGAATCGGTTTGGTTGACATGATCATACCTCGTCTTTGTCTAAATTCAGTTGCTTTGTCTGGAATACGAACGACTCCCTCCAAGAATTGCAGCCCCGGCAGTTTTTTACCGCCGGGGCTGCAGCACTTCATCGCTTATCCCTCCGGTTTTGCACCGGCCATTTTGGATACGGCAAGCATCCAGGGCAGCTTCTGCCATTTGCTCCGCCTGCAAAATGGGGGATGCAGTGCACCCGCCCCGCAGGCGGAAAAATGCTCCCGCAGAAGATCTGCGGGACAATTCATAAAGGGTGGCTTGCCTGCCTGCCCATGGAGACGTAAGCACGGTAGCAGGAATGCGGGAAAGAGCAAGGGACGGTTTCGGCGGAAAAGCGTCTGGCGGTGGCGGAAAAGCCGAACGCAAGATTTTTTTCATATTATGCTGGCTCGTAAGGTGAACCGGACCGAAACTTCCTTGCGGAACTGTGCAGCGTTATCGTTCATCTGCACCTGAACCGGCAGCCGCGTCCCCGGCGCTTGCCGCACCCAAAATAGCCGGTAGAGCGTGGTTTAACGATTGGCGCTTTCCAGATACGTCTCAAACGCCTCGGCAAAGCTGGCATTCACATCAAAGGGAACGGTGTAGTCCACCTTGGAGGTGACAAGGCAGAGGTCCAGCCGGTTGGAGGTCTCGTCTGCCTGCCGGTTCAGCTTGCTCAGCGCAGCGTGAATGACCTTGCGGTCGTAGTTGATGGTGGTTACCCGCTTTACATCGCAGCAGTAGGAGATCTGGTTGCCCTCGGCGTTAAAGCGGTAGCCGGTGCCGCCGCCGGAAAGCAGCTGCTCGGAGCTGCGCAGGTCGTTCATTCTCTTGAAGGTGCGGGCGATGCTCTGGCGTGCGGCGTTCAGGCTGACCTCGCTGTCCATATCCATGTCCAGCGCATCCTTTGCCTTGCGGATGGCAGCGAACAGGCGGCCCTTCTCCTCCAGCAGGTAGAGCATGAACCGGGCAATGTCGGTGATCTGCTCGGCGTATTCGGTCTGTGCCACATCCATAATGGTCTCGTCCTCGGCCTCGGGCATCACCTTGTGGCGCAGATAGGTGTTGGCCACATTCGTCACGTTGGAATCGCAGTCCAGAATACCCTGGGCCTCGTCCAAAAGGGCCTGCAGCTTGTTCTGATAGCGGAATGCTTCTTTCAGATTCATTGTGTCCACCTCGTTTTGTATTGTTCACTGTGCGTTCCCGTCTGTTTTCCTCTATTGAACCATATTTTCGGGCAAAGCACAAGCCGCCCACCAAAAGTACATCAAAATGCAAAGCGCCCCAACATGTTCTTTACTACACGTTGGAGCGCTATTTTTTGGAGCAGGATACGGGACTCGAACCCGGCCAAGGGCTGCCGGGAGAGGATACGCCGTAGCATTTTTGACGAAAATGCGCCGTTTTGGAAAACCGATATTCACCGGTGGCGTTTGATACTCACGCTTTACCAGAAAAAGTGGGTTACTAAAGTGGGTTACCGCAATATTTTCTGAAGCACTGATTCCAGCGCGGCAGTGGTCTCCTTTTCCTCGCCCTCGATCAGATGGGCGTAGATACCGTAGGTGTCCATTTGGCGGGAGTGACCGACCAAAGGCTTTACAGCACCTTCCGGTAGCGTCTTGGCCATGCTCACAAAGGTATGCCGCAGATTATATGGAGGAACGTAGGAAAGCCCGTTGACCTCACAGTAGCGCTTCCAGCGGTGTCGGAAGGTGTTCTCTGAGTTGATGCCGAACACTGAGTCTGATCCACCTGTCAGCAGATGCTGCGCGGCCAGAATCTCCTCCGCCGTCGGAGTCAACTGCACCGCACGAAGGGCGTTGTCATTTTTGCCCCGGGTCACTTCCCCTCTGGAATTGATGGCCCGGTGAATCTGGATCACAGAGCCTTTTACGTCCCTCCAATGCAGGCCGATCATCTCCCCCGGGCGCATCCCGGTGACCGCGCTGAACCGGTATGCGTTGATATAAGGATCTGGCACGACCACCCCGCGCCATAAGGTGGTATCAATGGCAAAGAGCTTTCTCAGATCTTCCGGTTGCAAGATGGTCTTTTCCCTCGATCTGGCCCCCTTCGGCACGTGTAGCGATTCCGGGTATAACGTGGACATTTTGCCCAGTCTCATCCACTTGCAGAACGCCCGGAGATCAGCGCACATGGAACGGAGATATTTTCGACTCAAGCCACCCGCATAACCCCGGTTCACCGCAGTCTGCATCTGCGCCTCGGTCAGATCTTCAACCCGGTGGCGACCGATTACCGGTTTAACCCAAACTCTCCAGCGGCTTTCTACCGGTTCCCAGTTCGAGCGGCTGGTCGTCAGCTTCAGCTCCCCTATCCACTGCACGTAAACATTCTCCACCAGCACCCGCGTATTTGCGATGCCGTCATCCAGCCAGGCATCGGCTTTGCGATTTGCCTCACGCTGTCCCGTCCTGCCCGGTGTAGCTGACGTGAACGCTCTCCGCTCCCCGTTCTTCTGCACTTTGATCTGCCAGCGCTGTTGCTTTTCCATCCAGACAGCCGTATTTGTTCTTTTTCCCATATAAACACCTCCGAAAGACAGGTACACTTTGACAAGCCCAGCCGGAGGTGCTACAATACAGATGTCTGGTCTGTGTATCACCTTCCGGGTGAGCCTGATCTATCTAAACGCTCTCGGTGCGCCAACACCGGGGGCGTTTTTGCATTTTCAGGCACGGGCAGCAGGCCGCCACCCACGCAACAAAATTCTAGTCGTTTGCAACAATAAGTAGCATACAAACCTTGTAGTCACGAAAAAGTGAGTGTTCATGCGGGTTTTCAGGCCAAAACATACAATGTCTACTCAAACTCTTATCCTGACCCTGAATAGAAGAAAAGAAGAATATCCGCGCGTGAGAACGCGTTTGATGCCCGCCCGCGTAGGGTTTATAGGAATTTCTGTATGCTTTGTTTCAGGTTGCCGCACCCCGGGAGGGAGGTCAGTAGACCTTCCGGCACTCGATTACCCGACCCAGCACCCGCACCGGCGTTTTCTTCAGGTCATACACCTGCGGCTGGTGCACCGGGTTGGAGCTGCGGGGTGTCAGGATCACAAGGTTCCCCTCCTGCCGGAAGGTCTTGACCGTGGCTTCGTCGCCGTTCACCAGTACCACCGCGATCTCGCCATTCTCCACTTCGGGCTGCTCACGCACCAGAATCTGGTCGCCCTCGTTCATACCCGCGGCGTTCATGCTGTCGCCCCGGATGGTCAGCCAGAAATACTTCGCACCGTCAGTCTGCCGGATCGGAATATAACCCTCAATGTTCTCCTCGGCATACATGGGCAGTCCCGCCCGGACTGTCCCCAGCAGCGGCGCTACTTGGGCTACGTCGCACGGTGTAGCTCCCACTCTCTGCTTCCAGTCAGCGCTCTCGTGGCTTATCGCCATGGGGGCGTTTTTGTTTTCCTCGAGCAACTGGTCAACCGTGATATGGAAATAATCCGCCACTTTTTGTAGCTGCGCCACCTGCGGGGTTCGCCCCAGGTTCTTCCAAGTTGACACCGCGCCCTTACTGATGCCCAGCTCTATGGCCACAGCAGAGGGGCTTTTTCCCACGGACTTGCAAAGCTGGTGATACTTGTCATAGAACATAGTTTACCTCCATAGACTTTGTGCAAATCGTCAAAGTTCAAGAAAATGCACTTTTAGGGCTTGAAAAGTCTACTCGGATGAACTATACTGTGCACAGCGGTTCACGAAAATAGACTTCAAGCTCAACTTCACAACCTGAGTATACCATAAGGGTTTATTTTTGTAAACACTTTTTGCAAAGAAAGGAGTACATTTACATGAACCTATCCTGGCAAGCTGAGGTTTTCGCGATGATGAAGGACAACAACATCAGCCGCAGCGACCTCGCCGAAGCCGCAGGTGTCACCCCAGAGTACGTCAGTATGGTGCTGAACAAGCGGCGCAACCCCGCAGGCGCGGAGAACACCTTCAGAGCAGCCATCCAGAAGCTGCTGACCGAAAAGGAGTGACCACCATGGCACCGAGCACGCCACTGGGCAGCTTTCACCAGAGCCCCTTCTGGCGGCTGCGGGCAAGATTCCGGGACTACGGGCTGTTCGATTCCGAGCTTGCACAGGCCACCGGGATCGCCCAGTCAACTCTCAGCCGCCGGATGCGGGGCACGATGCCCTGGACATCCGACGAGATCAAGACCATCTGCCGGGTGCTGAACATCCCGCAGGAGCAGGTCGGGGCTTACTTCTTCCCCGACATCGAAAAGGAGGAATCACAGTGAAAAAGATCACGATCACCGGCAGCATCGCGCTGCTCGCTCTCATCGGGGCGGTCAAGGTGGCGCAGGGAGCCTGCACGGTCGCAGCACACGCCCTGACCCAGTGGGGCAGCTGGAGCTCGACAGAAGCTGCCCAGGCGGCTCCGTTCCTGGTATTTGCCCTGGCTGCAGGCTTGGCCTTATCGTTACACAGCCTGCTGACTGACAATGAGCGGTACAAGCGCCAGAGCTACGGCAAGGTAGACTGCACAGCCTACCGGCAGAACCGCGAACAGGAGGACTGAGCATGTTTTCTGACAAGAGACGCGGAGACATCTGGTGGATGGTCGACACCCACCGCAAACCGGCAGACACTTGCCTGATCCGGGGTGACCGACCGGTGATCGTGGTCAGCAGCGACAGCGCCAACCAGACCGGCAGCACGGTGACGGTGGTTCCCATGACCTCCAGCCCCGCAAGGCTGGCCCGGGGCGACGGATTCTGCGACAACGTCCTTCTCCAGGGCTATGGTGAGCCGAGCATGGCCCTGCCTCGGCAGGTACACGGCGCAGACCGAGCTGATCTGCAGCAATACCTCGGCCACCTGACCGACGCGGACATGTGCCGCCTCGATGCAGCGCTCCGGAGCGCGCTCGGATTATGACCTGGTACACGGTATACGAGGCTTCGACCGAGGAGGTCATCGCCAGTGGTGCCGGCCCGCAATGTGCCAAAGCCCTGGGTATGACAATGGGGGTCTTTTACAGCACAGTCAGCCATGCCCGGGCAGGCATTAACAGCAAGTACACATTCTACGTTGAAAAGCTGAAAAAGGAGGATTTTTCAGAATGAAAACGATCAAAGTCAAGTTGACCTTCACCGAGCCGCTGCTCGGCACCTGGCCTGCCAACCCGAATGTGGCCCGCGAGTACATCGCATCCAAGGGCCCCGACGCTTCCACCATCGAGGATGAGGTGGCCGCCCTGGGCGCGGATGCCGCAGCCGATAGGGCAATGACAGTATTCCCCCGCAACGAGGCAGGGCAGCCGATCCTATATGATTACCAGCTCAAGGGGTTCTTTAAGGACTCCTGCGGTATGCTGGGGCGCATCGGCGGCAAGGACGAGAAGGGCAAGAAGCGGGCCGTTAATGAGAGCGGCAAGCTCTCCGCCTACAAGAAGATCATCGACGGCCTGATTTTTGTCGGGCCACGCCAGATCCCCCTGACCCTCAGCGGAGAGATGACCGAGTGCCAGCGCCCCCTGCGGGCCCAGACAGCCCAGGGCGAGCGCGTGAGCCTGGCCAACTCCGAGGAGATTCCCGCAGGCTCCACCTGCGAGTTCGAGATCACCTGCATGGACGATGCCCACGAAAAAGCGGTGATGGAATGGCTGGATTACGGCAAGCTCCGGGGCCTGGGCCAGTGGCGCAACTCTGGTAAGGGCCGCTTCACCTACGAGATTCTCGGCTGACTGCAAAGGCATTGGGCTGCCGTGCGACGCAACGGCACGGAAATGCCCGGCCCGGCATGGCAACGGCAACGGATAGCATTGCCCAGATATGCGACGGCAAAGCACTGCTGTGGAAGCATAGCAACGGCAAGGCATGGCGAGGCTTCGTATTGCAAAGGCAAGGCATGACTTTGTATGGCAAAGGCATTGCGACGAGATGCTTCGCTCTGCAAAGGCTCGGCATACCATGGCTTGGCGGCGGCATGGCAATGTGGCGTAGAGTAGCGCAAAGGAGATACTTGGCTTCGTGGTGCGACGCGGTGGCAAAGGCTTGGCTCTGCGCTGAACAGCAATGGCATAGCATCGCGACGCGAAGATTGGCTTAGCAAAGGCATGGCAGCGCGACGATGGCGAGGCGCGGCAATGGCAAAGATACAGCTCCGAACTGCAAAGCGTAGATTCGACAGAATCTTTTTATAAAAGGAGCATGACTATGAACTTCACACTGACTATCAGCGGCGAAACCCCAGCCGAACTGTTGGACATCCTGACCCAGCTGGGCGGCATGACCATCAACGTCAACACCTCGCCCAATGGTGGGGTCGAGACCCACACCCTGACCGCAGCCGAGCTTCCCCTGCACACATCTCCCCTGCCGCCCAAGAGCGCGCCTGTACAGCAGCCGGACAAGCCCAAGGCGCAGACCCCCGCCAAGGCCAAAAAGCCCGCGCAGAAGCCCGCAGCAGCCCCTGCGGAAAAGCAGCCGGATGCCCCGACAAACCCTACGGAACCAGCTTCTGCCTCGGACGAACCGCAGGAGCCTACTCCTGTGCAAGCTGCCCCGTCGGAGGCAACTGTTACAGCGTCTTCCGCTGAGCCGGAGAAAGACCCCGTCACCGAGAACAAAATCCGCAGCCTGATCATGGATCTGATGAAACAGGGCAAGCAGGCCGAGTGCAAGCGGATCATCACCGGCACCGGTGCAAAGGGCATCTCTTCCCTGCCGGCGGAGAGCTACACCAATGTGTGGGGGCAGCTGCTCAAGCTGAAAGACGAGGTGGACGCAAATGCCTCCAATTAAACACGCCCTGCTGGGTGCCTCCAGCGCGGCCCGGTGGATCGCCTGCACCCCCAGCGCCCGGGCCACCGAGCACCTGCCCGAGGAGACCAGCAAGTACGCCGAAGAGGGCACCAGAGCCCATGAGGTGTGTGAGAGCTGGCTGCGGACGAATCTCGAGCGCTGGACACTGCTGCACCGAGGGTCTTTGCACATGACGGGTGGTTACGTCGGCGATTATGAGGACGAAGTCCCACCTGAGATGTGCAAAGCCGCCAACCAATACGTGGACTTTGTGCACCTTCAGTGGGGGCTTTACCTCCACCAGCCCGAGGTGTTCATCGAGCAGGAAGTGGACGTGAGCCAGTGGGTGCCCGGCGGCTTTGGCACCTGCGACTGCCTGCTGATCGGCGACGGCATCCTGCACATCATCGACTTCAAATACGGGCAGGGCGTGCCGGTGAACCCGGAGCGCAACCCGCAGCTCATGTACTACGCCCTCGGTGCCTACGCCCTGTTTGAGGGCATCGAGGAGGTCAGCACAGTGCGCCTGAGCATCGTACAGCCCCGGATGCAGGAGGAGCCCCAGACCTGGGAGATTTCCCTGGCCGACCTCCTCGCCTGGGCACGGGAGGTGCTGCAGCCTGCCGCTGAAATGGCCTGGAAGGGCGAGGGCGAGTTCTGCACCGGCCCCCACTGCCGCTTCTGCAAGGCACACCCCGCCTGCCGGGCATGGAAGGACAAGTACGGCCCGCTGGCCGGATTTGAGCCCTACCCGGAACCCGCTACACTCTCTGACGAGGAGCTGGGCGAGTGGCTGCAGAAGCTGGAAGGTCTGGCCGCCTACGCCAGGGATCTGGAAGAGTACGCCCAGCAGGCGCTGATGGAGGGCCGCACCCTGCCCGGATGGAAGCTGGTACAGGGCCGCAGCACCCGCAAATGGACAGACCAAGATGCCGCCTTCCAGCAGATGCAGGCGGACGGCATCGACGAGGCCATGCTGTACACACGCACACCCATCACGCTGACCGTGGCCGAGAAGATGATCGGCAAAAAGAAGTTTGCCGAAACCATGTCGGCCTTTATCACCAGGGCCCCGGGGGCTCCCAAGCTGGCACAGGCCAGTGACCCCCGCCCCGCTTACGACCGTTTAGAGGGCTTCAAGCCCGAGGAGGACTAACCATGAACACGAACGAAATTATCATTCCCTGCCGCCTGTCTTACGCCAACATCTGGGAGCCCAAGCAGGTGAACGGCACCGGCGACCCCAAGTACAGCTGCTGCCTGCTCATTAAGAAGAGCGACACCAACGCCCTGGCCGCCATCCGCAAGGCCATCGAGGCCATCAAGACCGACCCCGCATCCCTGGCAAAGTGGGGTGGCAAGCTGCCGCCCAAGTTGAAAGAGCCCCTGCGTGACGGCGACGAGGAGAAGGACGACGAGAACTATGCCGGCTGCTGGTTCATCAATGCCAACGCCAACGCAGACCGCCGCCCCCGGATCATCGACCGGGCCTGCAACGAAGTGCTGGATCAGGACGAGGTGTACAGCGGCTGCTACGCCAAGGTCAAGGTAGGCTTCTTCTCCTACAGCGCCAGCGGCAACCGGGGCATCGGCGCAGGGCTGGAGGTCATCCAGAAGATCCGCGACGGCGAGCGCCTGAGCGGGGGCAACAACCTGGACGGCTTCGAGGTGCTGACCGACGAGGACGACGATTTTCTGAACTGAGTATCACCCACCGGAGGCCCCGCACAACGGGCCTCCGGCCTTTTTGAAAGGAGGCAGCCGTGAAGAAACCGATCATCACGGTGGATATAGAGACCTACTCGCCGCAGGACATCGCCAAGGTCGGTGCCTACCGATACGCCCAAGACCCAGACTTTCAGATCCTGCTGCTGGGCTATGTCAACGAGGGCTTGGACACTCCAAAGGTCATCGACCTGACAAGCTGGCCGGACACGGCACATTTCCTTCGGGAGCAGCTGCCGTGGTTGCTGGATGCCAGCTACACCAAGCGGGCGCACAACGCCGCCTTTGAGTGGTGGTGCCTGTCGGAGGCCATGGGCCTGAGCTGGGAGGAACGCGCCGAATGGCTGGATCAGTGGGAGTGCAGCATGATCCACGCCCTCTACTGCGGCCTGCCTGCCCAGCTGGGTGCGCTGGGTCAGGTGCTGCAGCAGCCGGAGGATGCCCTCAAGATGAAAGAGGGCAAGGCGCTGATCACCTACTTCTGCAAGCCCTGCAAGCCCACAAAGCGCAACGGCGGGCGCACCCGCAACTTGCCTCAGCACGACCCCGACAAGTGGCGGCTGTTCTGCAAGTACAACGGCCTGGACGTGATCGCAGAGCGGGCCAACGACCGGAAGCTGGCTCCCTGGCCGGTTCCCGAGAGCATCATGCAGCAGTGGCGGGAGGATGTGGAGATGAACGCCCAGGGCGTGGCCGTAGATATGGCCCTGGTAAAGGGGGCCCTCGCCTGCTCTGCGCTGATCACGGAGGAGCAGACCGCCGAGAGCAAGACACTGACCGGGCTGACCAACCCCGGCAGCCGTGCCCAGCTCCTCGGCTGGCTCCACAACCGGGGCATAGCGCTGCCGGGTCTGACAAAAGAGGATGTGACCCATGCGCTGGCAGGAGAACTCCCCAGCGACGTGCGCAGGGTGCTGGAGCTCCGGCAGCAGCTGGGCAAGACCAGCAACACCAAGTACGAGACCATCGCAGCCAGCGCAGGCCCTGACCACCGGGTGCGTGGAACCCTGCAATTCTACGGAGCCAGCCGAACAGGGCGCTGGGCCGGGCGATTGCTTCAGGTGCAGAACCTGCCCCGCACTTACCTCGACCATCAAGCTGAGTGGCGCAGCGTTGTAAAGCTACACGACCCCGAAGCGTTAGCTCTGCTGACCGACAATGTGTCCGACACTCTGAGCCAGCTGATCCGCACAGCGCTGGTGCCCGGCAAAGGGTGCACCTTCGTAGATGCCGACTTCTCGGCCATCGAGGCCCGGCTGATCGCATGGCTGGCCGGTGAGGAGTGGGTGTTGGACGTTTTCCGCACCACCGGCAAGATCTACGAGGCCACCGCAGCCCGCATCTTCGGTGTGCCGTTCGACAGCATCGTCAAGGGCAACCCCAACTACAAGTACCGTCAGCGCGGCAAAGTGGCAACGCTGGCCCTGGGCTACCAAGGCGGTGTGGGCGCTATGAAGCGCATGGGCGGCGATCAGCTGGGCCTGGACGACGACGGCCTGATGGACATCGTCCGGCGCTGGCGCAGGCAGAACCCCAGCATCTGCAAGCTCTGGGATACGATGCAGAAAGCCGCCGTGCACACCATCCGCACCGGCAGGACTACCGTACCCCGAGTAGGGGTGACGCTCCGCAAGGAGCTGGCCCTCGGGTTCCCCTTCCCGTTTCTGACCATGCAGCTGCCCAGCGGGCGCAAGCTCTTCTACGCCGACCCCGGCACCACGCCGGATGACCGCATTACTTATAAGGAGTGGGACACGGGCAGCTGGCGGGAAGCCGAGACCTACGGTGGCAAGTTGACCGAGAACCTCACCCAAGCTGTGGGCCGGGATTGCCTGGCTTTCGCGCTGGACAACCTCCGACGGGCTGGGTACCAGGTGGTGTTCCATGTCCACGACGAGGTCATCATCGAGCTGCCGACCACGCAGGACGCAGAGGCCGCGTTGGACAACGTGGTACGCATTATGAGCATTGTGCCGCCCTGGGCCGAGGGGCTGCCCCTGAACGCGGCAGGCTGGTACGGTGACTTCTTTACAAAGGACTGAGGACGATGAAAAACTCCATGATTTCCGACAAGGCGGCTGTCTACGCAATCTCGAAGGAGGATGCACTGACCCGGTTGTCAGCAGAGTATGATGCCCTGTTTACGCAGAAACGCTTCGGTGATGCTCACGGCGTAGCGTTGGCAATGCGGATCATCCGCAGCTTAGATTTACACATTCTCACCCAAAAGGAATGGAGGGAGAGCAGATGATGAGCAAGACTTACCCGCCTGACAACTCAGATGTGTGCCCCTGCACCTGCGGGGCCCTGCCCCACGGTGTCGGGGTGAGGACTGACGGGACGGTCGGGCTGACCAAGTACCGCAAGAGCAGCAGGTACGCAGCCGACGGAGGCTGGTCGGTGGTCTGCACCCGCTGCGGCAGGGTCGGCGAGCGCGGCAGCACGCAGATCGACGCAAAGGCCAGATGGAACGCGCACCGCTTCCGCTATGGCCCGCTGAAGGAGGAGGACAAATGAGCGCTACACCAATTGAGATCAGCGTGGGCGGCAGCCGATGGGCATCCAGCTGGGCGCAGGATCTTATGACCTGGGAGGACTTCACCGAAAGCCTGTCGGCCCGGATGTACAACAACGCCAGCACTGAGACCCACGCCGAGTACATGGCCCTGTCCAAGGCAGAACAGGACAAGCGGAAAGACGTGGGCGGCTTTGTGGGCGGCAGCCTGCGGG
>OOAM01001267.1_pt1 | contig 17143 bp, 9 predicted proteins | sample 1671131 | NCBI WGS metagenome assembly OOAM01 (sample SAMN06348125, study PRJEB24527) | human gut metagenome | biome: human gut; feature: ankylosing spondylitis patient; material: feces | host: Homo sapiens | place: China | collected 2015-10 | reverse complement strand
AGACCACCGCTGAGACCTACAACGAGATCGTGGAAGGCATGCAGTTCGACCGCGGTTACCTGACCCCGTATATGGTCACCGATACCGACAAGATGGAGGCTGCTCTGGACAACGCCGCCATCCTGATCACCGATAAGAAGATCAGCGTCATCCAGGATCTGGTCCCCCTGCTGGAGCAGGTGATGCAGAACGGCATGAAGCTGCTGATCGTGGCTGAGGACATCGAGGGCGAGGCTCTGTCCACCCTGATCGTCAACCGTCTGCGTGGCACCCTGAATGTGGTGGCTGTCAAGGCTCCCGGCTTCGGCGACCGCCGCAAGGAGATGCTGCAGGATATCGCCATCCTGACCGGTGGCACTGTGGTGTCCTCTGATCTGGGCTACGAGCTGAAGGACGCTACCGTCCAGATGCTGGGCCATGCCCGTCAGGTCAAGGTCACCAAGGAGAACACCACCATTGTGGGCGGTGCAGGCGACAAGGATGCCATTGCAGCCCGCATTGCACAGATCCGCAGCCAGATCGAGGCCGCTACCAGCGACTTCGACCGCGAGAAGCTGCAGGAGCGTCTGGCCAAGCTGGCCGGCGGTGTGGCCGTCATTAAGGTCGGTGCTGCTACCGAAGTTGAGATGAAGGACAAGAAGCTGCGCATCGAGGATGCCCTGAATGCAACCAAGGCTGCTGTGCAGGAAGGCGTCGTGGCCGGCGGCGGTACCGCTCCCATCAACGCCATCCCCGCTGTGCGTGAGCTGTGCGACAGCCTGGAAGGCGACGAGCGCACCGGTGCCAAGATCGTGCTGAAGGCTCTGGAGGCTCCTCTGCGCCAGATCGCAAAGAACGCCGGCCTGGAGGGCAGCGTCATCATCGACAAGATCATTTCTGCCAACAAGCCCAACTATGGCTTCGACGCGCAGAACGAGGTCTATGTGGATGACATGATCGCCGCCGGCATCGTGGACCCCACCAAGGTCACCCGCTCCGCTCTGGAGAACGCAGCATCCGTTGCTGAGATGGTGCTCACCACCGAGAGCCTGGTGGCAGATCTGCCGGAACCCCCGGCCCCTGCTGCACCTGCCGGTGATATGGGCGGTATGGGCGGCATGTACTAATAACTGCCCAAAAACCGCATGAATCCTTGATTTTTGGAGCGCGCAAAAGCGGATTTACGCCAAACTTACGCCACTTACGCCAAAAATCAAAGCGCACTATAGGGTAACAAAATCGGCACTCGCTGAAAAGCGGGTGCCGATTTTTTGTGTCACGAAAAGCTGATGGATGCTGCACGCTACACACCGTCAGCTTTTTCGTTTACAGGGGAAAAAGTGGGTGGTATAATAGAAATAGAGTTTTGTAAGAGTGCTTTCATAGTCAAGGCTATAAAAAATACGGATAAGCATAAAGCCGGTGGATGATATGAAAATTCTGGATAACATCACCAATACCGTTCGAGATGATTTACGGGTCGAAATCAAAAAAGGCAGCAGGGTGTCTATTGCGGCAGCCTGCTTTTCGATGTATGCCTACAAAGAGCTAAAGAAGCAGCTGGAAACCATAGACGAGTTTGAATTTATCTTTACATCCCCCACGTTTGTGAAAGAAAAGGCTGAAAAGCAGAAGCGGGAGTTCTACATTCCCCGCATTTCTCGTGAAACGAGCCTTTACGGTACAGAGTTTGAAATCAAACTGCGCAATGAGATGACCCAGAGAGCCATCGCAAAGGAGTGTGCAGACTGGATCAGAAGGAAGGCTACGTTCAAATCGAACACCACCGGTGAAAATATGGCTGGCTTTATGACTGTGGATTCCGGCGCAGCACAGACCGCCTATATGCCGATTGGCGGATTTACGACAGTTGATATTGGCTGTGAGCGCGGAAATAACAGCTACAACATGGTCAACTGCATGGAGGCTCCGTTCGCACAGCAGTACATGAAGTTGTTCGATACTCTGTGGAACGACCGGGACAAAATGCAGGATGTCACAGATGTAGTACTGGAGAATATCAGCACGGCTTATGCTGAAAATTCCCCGGAGTTCATCTACTTTATGACGCTGTATCATGTGTTCAGCGAGTTTTTGGACGACATCTCGGAAGACGAACTGCCGAATGAGGCAACCGGATTCAAGCAGAGCAAAATCTGGAGTCTGCTGTACGACTTCCAGAAGGATGCGGTGCTTGCTATCATCAATAAGCTGGAAAAGTACAACGGCTGCATCCTTGCGGACAGTGTTGGCCTTGGCAAGACCTTTACCGCACTGGCAGTCGTAAAGTATTATGAGAATCGAAACAAGTCGGTTCTGGTGCTGTGTCCCAAAAAGCTGGCGGAAAACTGGAATACCTATAAGGACAACTATGTGAACAACCCGATTGCATCGGATCGGCTGAATTATGATGTCCTGTTCCATACAGACCTGTCCAGAAGCGGCGGAAAGTCGAATGGCCTCGATCTGGATCGCCTGAACTGGGGCAACTACGATCTGGTCGTCATTGATGAATCGCACAACTTCCGCAACGGCATCGGTACGCACAGCAAGACGCAGGACAACCGTTACCAGCGGCTGATGGACAAGGTGATCCGTGCCGGAGTTAAGACCAAGGTGCTGATGCTTTCGGCAACGCCGGTCAACAACCGCTTTGTGGATTTGAAAAATCAGCTGGCCCTTGCCTATGAGGGAAGCTCCGAGTATCTGGATGAAAAGCTGAACACCTCAAAGAGCATTGAGGACATCTTCAAGCAGGCGCAGAAAGCCTTTAACGCATGGAGCAAGCTGAAACCAGAAGAGAGAACCACGGATGCGCTGCTGCGGACGTTGGATTTCGACTTCTTCGAGCTGCTGGACAGTGTTACCATCGCACGTTCTCGGAAGCATATCGAGAAGTACTACAACACCAATGCTATCGGAAAGTTCCCAGAGCGGTTGAAGCCGATCTCCGTTCGGCCATGTCTGACAGACCTGAATAATGCCATCAACTACAACGAAATTTATGAGCAGCTGATTCAGCTGAGCTTGTGCGTCTATATGCCTTCCAACTACATCTTCGCAAGTAAGATCCAGAAATATCAGGAGCTAACGCACAATAAGGGAGAGAATCTGACCCAGAGAGGCCGTGAGCAGGGTATTTGTCGGTTGATGAGTATCAACCTGCTGAAACGGCTGGAAAGCTCTGTACATTCGTTCCAGCTGACCCTGATGCGCATCAAGAAACTGATTGATGGTACGATTCAGTCCATTGACCAGTTTGAACGCTCCGGACACGCTGATCTGGATATGTACGACATGGCCGGAGACGATTTTGACATGGACGATGAAAACACCGACTTTTTCACCGTCGGCAAAAAAGTCAAAATCGATCTTGCGGATATGGATTGGAAGAGTTGGCGTGATGAACTTCGGAAAGATGCAGAAATTCTGGAGCTGTTGACCTTTATGGTGGCAGATATCACACCGCAGCACGACACAAAGCTACAAGAACTGTTCCAGCTGCTGTCCGAAAAAATTGAGCATCCGATCAATGCCGGCAACAAGAAAGTGCTGATTTTTTCTGCATTTTCGGATACTGCAGAGTACCTCTTTGACAATGTGAGTACATTCGTAAAGCAGAAGTATGGGCTAGATACCGCTGTCATTACCGGATCGATTGATGGGCGAACCACGATCAAGGGCTTCAAGGCAACACTCAACAATGTACTGACCTGTTTTTCTCCGCTCTCCAAAGACCGGGATGTTCTGATGCCCGGTAGTACCACGGAGATTGATGTGCTGATTGCGACAGACTGCATTTCCGAAGGCCAGAACTTGCAGGACTGCGATTATCTGATCAACTATGACATTCACTGGAACCCGGTACGCATCATCCAGCGTTTTGGACGAATCGACCGTATCGGCAGCAGAAACCAGTACATCCAGCTTGTGAACTTCTGGCCTGATCTGACGCTGGACGATTACATCAACCTGAAATCCCGGGTGGAGACCCGCATGAAAATCACCGTTATGACCTCCACCGGCGATGATGACCTTATCAACCCCGAAGAAAAGGGCGATTTGGAGTACCGCAAAGCACAGCTGAAACGCTTGCAGGAAGAGGTCGTTGACATCGAAGATATGTCGGACGGTATCTCTATTATGGATCTGGGACTGAACGAGTTCCGGCTCGACCTACTGGATTACATCAAGCACAACGGTGATTTGGACAAGAAGCCTCGTGGACTTCATGCAGTGGTTCCGGCTACGGATGAACTGCCGGAGGGAGTGATCTTCGTGCTGAAAAACATCAATAACAGCGTCAATGTGGACAATCAGAACCGCATTCATCCGTTCTACATGGTTTACATCGGCATGGATGGGCAGATCATCTGCGACTACTTGAACCCCAAAAAGATGTTGGACGATATCCGGCTGCTGTGCCGTGGAAAGACTGAGCCGATCAAAGAGGTATACGAACGCTTCAATAGGGAAACAGACGATGGAAAGGACATGGCAGAAATGTCCGAATTGCTGAGTGAAGCCATTGACTCGATCATTGATGTCAAAGAAGAAAGCGACATCGACAGCCTGTTCTCTGCGGGCGGAACAACGGCATTGCTCAGTCAGGTGTCCGGACTGGATGATTTTGAGTTGATTTGCTTTCTTGTTGTGAAATAGGGATAACTATGAAAAATCGAAATGGAAAATATGGATGGATTGTGATTTGGGCGATAGGAAGTATAGTATTTGCATTTGTCATACATTGGTTGTTTAGTATTGAACCCACAGTAGAGTTCTTTCGAGCAAAATGGAGCGCAGGAGACATTTTGACGTATGCATCTACAATTATTCTTGGACTGCTTGCGCTATGGCAAAATCAAAGATTTAAGGAGGAAAACGATAAATCGCAAGAGCGGTTGGAAAAAATAAGCAATCGCACAAATGAATTACAAATCATATCGCAGTTAATTGAACATGAGAACGAACGGATAAATCTTTTAAGAAAATTGTTTCAAGAATTTTTTGAGGTATGTTCATGTAGCAATATAGTTGCAGAATACAGGGACGCCTCAAAAAATAAAGCAGATAATCTAAGTTCTTCAACGCGAAGAGCCAGTCAAATTAGAATATCGTATCAAATATTGATACAACAGCTGTTTATGGATAAACGTAAAAATACACAGGTAGATAGTTTGGTGGAATATGCTGGGAAACTTAGTACGTCGGCAATTGGATTGATACTTTCATTTACGATAGAGCAAGAAGAAAGTCATCTGAAAAATGATGAAAATGGTGAAATTAAACGATTGACGAATAAGCAGTTGCAAATCGAAGAAGCGTTAAATAAAGAATTTTATATATACATAACTGCACTAGAAAAAGAACGTAATGCACTGTTATTTGAGGATCACTCGTTGAAAGAATTGCAGGAAATGTATCAACGGAGAGAAGAATACGGAAAGATTTAACTTTAGGTCATGGAGGAAAATATTTTGCTGAATTTTCCAAAATCTACCGAGTTCAATAAACGTATCCCGAAGCAGAAGTTCTATGAGAACATCGCCGTTACTCCGGCTATGAAGAAAGCCTTTGTCGAGCAGATCAGGATCATCTACTGGCGCAATAAGATTGCTGCCACCACCCTGAATCTGGCTGCTGGCGGACAGGTGACGGAGATCGAGGTGTTCGAGGTGCGGCTGTCTGCCCCGGAGCTGGACGAGAGTGTGCTGCGCCAGATCGACCGGGAAATTCCGTATCACATCCTCTTTTTGCTGGAATACGATGGCAAGTATCGTGCTGTCATCGGCTACAAGGAGGCTGCGGCGGGTAAGACGGCCTTTAAGGTAGACCGCTATTATTCTACGGACTGGCTGGACGAAGACGACCTGCCGGTACATCTGGAAGGGCTTACGCTGGATGCCGTGTACGAGAACTTTGTCCGTCAGATCGCAGGTGATGCGCTTGGCACAGGAGAAAGTGCGTCCCTGAAAGACAGTGTGGAGCAGCAGAAACAGCGAGAGCAGCTGGAAAAGCAGATCGTAGCACTGGAAGCAAAAATCCGCAAGGAAAAGCAACCGAAGAAGAAATTTGAGATGGTACAGGAACTTCAAAAAATAAAAAAGCAGGAGCTATAACTGTGAGAAAAAGTATTTTTGACATTGTGAAAAATAATACGGACCAAGCAAGTGATGTAATACGATTGGAGTCGATGTTTCTTAGAGAAGGATTTCTGAGGGTCAATGGCGATACGGTATATACGTTGAAGGATTATGTTGAAGATTACTGTTTTGGAACGTGGAAATATAGAGGCCACTGTTTGGATGTTGATGATTTTCTTAAAACGGTAAATTACAATGATTTGAAACGCTCAGCCATATTCAATTTGGAAGACCTTTTTACATTGATTGAACTTATCTACAATTTTTGGAATCTTGCAGCTTGTGACTTGGAAAAAAGAGTAAATGGCTTACAATGGAGTGGAAACTTCTATCATGTAAGAGATGTGATGGATGACATTTTGAGACAGTATAACTATACTGCTTATATTCCAGAAGATGATGAGTGTGTCTTGGTTATTGAAGATAAACCAGAGGTGACGGCTACTGCCGAGATTGTTCCAGAGACACTTGCACTCGATATTATTCGATATAATCACAGATTGCTAAAGGGCAACATAAATGCAAAAAAGTCAATTTTGCTTAAACTAGCAAGCGAACTTGAACCGAGAAGAAAAGAACTGCAAGAGTTAGATAAAGACCTGACATCGAACATCTTTTTCATGTTAAATAACATGAATATTCGACATAATAATCAAAATATAAATGAGCCTTCAAAATATAAGAAATATGTTGCTGAGATAGACAATCAGCATCTGGAAGACTGGTATGATGAACTATACCAAATGATGTTGCTTGCGCTTTTGCTATTGGACAATATTGAACGTCAAAAATCTATTGATGAACTAAAAGAGAAAGTGGCAGGAAAATAAAATGGAAACTCTAAAAATGCACAGCCTTGACGGTGTACAGCGCAACATTGAGCTGATCGGCAAGCTATTCCCCAACGCCATTACCGAGGTAAAACGCAACGGCAAAGTAGAACACGCAATTGACTTTGACGTTCTGCGGCAGGAGCTTTCCGACTCCATTGTAGAGGGCAGGGAGGAACGTTATCAGTTTACATGGCCGGACAAGAAAAAGGCGATGCTGGCGGCAAATGCGCCCATCACGGCAACCCTGCGTCCCGTTGTGGCGGATAGCGTTGGCAAAGATGGCACTCCCGGTGGCTTTGACAGCGAGAACCTCTACATCGAGGGCGATAATCTGGAAGTGCTGAAGCTCTTGCAGGAAACCTATCTGGGCAAGGTCAAGATGATCTACATTGATCCGCCGTACAATACGGGCAAAGATTTTATCTATACTGATAATTTTGAGCAAAACGCAAGAGATTACATGGAAAATAGCGGCCAATACGATGAAGAAGGTAATCGTATGGTACAGAACACTGAAAGCAATGGCCGCTTTCACACCGATTGGCTTAACAAAATTTATCCTCGCTTAAGAATAGCTAAGGACTTATTAGCATCGGATGGAGTTATAGTTATCAGCATTAGTTATCGTGAAGTCCACCACTTAGTAGCTATGTGTGAGAGTTTGTTTGGTGGGCATCAAGTGGTTACTGTAACAGTTCAAACTTCTGGAGGTAAACCTTCAGGTGGATTTAATTATTTGCATGAGTATCTGGTCTGGATTGTTCCAAAAGATTTTATTGCTAATCCTGTAGAAGCTTGGGGAGGAAAAGACCGCACGCCATTTGAAGGACTAACTTTAAGTACATTCGATAAAGAGCAGCGTCCTAATCAAGCATATCCTATTTTTATTGATGAAAAAACAGGTCTGTTAACCGGTGTTGGAGCGTCATTGCAAGAACTTATTGGTTCCGGAAAGTACACAGGCGACAAGCTGAACTATGTATATGATTATTCGTGTGCACCCATTGGATCGGTTGCAATTTGGCCTGTAACAGCAAAAGGTAAAGACTGTGTTTGGCGACAGATTCCAGAGCGCATATTATCTGATTGGAAAAAAGGTTATATTAAAGTTACTCGAAACTCAAATTCTAAAAATCAAAACCAATACAGTATTCAATACTTGCCAAGCGGTGTAATTGAAAAAATTGAAAATGGAGAGCTTGAAGTAATAGGACATGAAAGCAATGCGCCAACATTGATTTTCGGTGCAAACAGGACAGTTGGTGGTCAGATTCCAACTATTTGGCTGGACAAAGATAATTTCACAGTTAATGGAACGCAAGGATTCAAAGACCTTTTTCCGGAGAATGATAAATTGTTCGATTATTCTAAACCCATTGCACTGATGAAAACCATTTTACAAGCAACCTCTAATTCAGACGATTTCATTCTTGACTTTTTCTCCGGCTCTGCTACTACCGCCCATGCTGTGATGCAATTAAACGCTGAAGATGGCGGACATCGTAAGTTCATTATGGTGCAGCTGCCCGAAAAGACTGATGAAAAGAAAGAAGCTTATAAGGCAGGCTACAAGAACATCTGCGAAATTGGCAAAGAGCGTATCCGCCGTGCGGGTCGAAAAATTAAGGAAGATGCTGGGCTAACCGCTCCGGCTGATTTGGATATTGGTTTCCGCTGCCTGCGTCTGGATGAAAGCAACATGAAGCCGGTTTACTACACGCCGGAGGAGACCCAGCAGCAGGATCTGTTCTCTCTGGTGGACAACGTTAAATCTGACCGCACCCCGGAAGATCTGCTGTTTCAGGTCATGCTGGATTTGGGTGTGCTGCTTTCCAGCCCCATTGAGGCAACGGAAATTGCAGGCAAAAAGGTGTTCAACGTGGCAAATGGCTTCCTGCTGGCCTGTTTCGACCATGATGTGACGGATGAAACTGTTAAGGCCATTGCGCAGATGAAGCCGTACTATGCTGTTTTCCGTGACAGCTCTATGGCAAACGACAGTGTTGCAACGAACTTTGACCAGATTTTTGAAACTTATAGCCCCGATACGGTAAGAAAAGTATTGTGATTCGATGAAAATTGAATTGACTTGTTATTTTCAACTGTCAAGAAATGATTGACAGTTGGTGTCGGAGGTAAGTTACAACAATGAAGTTTAGTTTTAAGATTCAGCAATACCAGACGGATGCCGTGGATGCCGTGGCACGGGTCTTTCAGGGGCAGCCGTACAATGCAGGCGTATCCTATCTGCGTGATATTGGTGATCTGCCCAGCACACCGCAGCAGATCAGTGTGACGCAGTCTTACGAGGATGGCACGCAGGTCGAATTTCAGGATGCTCTGGATGATTCCGGTTTTAAGAATGAAGCCTTGCAGCTGACCAATGAGCAGATTCTGCACAATATCCAGAACATTCAGAACGAGAGCAATATCCACCAGTCTACTCAGCTGGTGGCACCGCTGGGTCGCTGCTCTTTGGATATCGAGATGGAGACCGGTACCGGCAAGACCTATGTTTACATCAAAACGATGTTCGAGTTGAATAAGCGTTACGGTTGGAGCAAGTTTATTGTAGTTGTGCCCAGCATTGCCATCCGCGAAGGTGTGAAAAAATCCTTTGAGATCACCGCAGATCACTTTATGGAGTGCTATGGTAAAAAGGCACGGTTCTTCATCTATAACAGCAGCGATCTGAAGAAACTGGATGCCTTTTCCAGTAATTCGGGCATCAATGTTATGATCATCAACACGCAGGCTTTTGCGGCTTCCATGAACGAGGACAAGAACGTGGAAGGTCGCAAGGGAGATGCTGCGGCGCGTATTATTTACACAAAGCGGGATGGGTTTGGTTCCCGCCGGCCCATTGATGTGATTGCCGCCAACCGTCCGATTCTGATTCTGGACGAGCCGCAGAAGATGGGCAAAGAGGATTCTGCCACCCAGAAAGCCTTGAAAAAGTTCAATCCGCTGTTTACACTGAACTATTCGGCTACCCATGCAAAGCAGCACAATCTGGTGTATGTGCTGGATGCACTGGACGCTTATAATAAGCGTCTGGTCAAGAAAATCGAGGTCAAGGGCTTTGAGGTCAAGAATCTGCGTGGCACCAACAAATATCTGTATCTGGAAGATATTCTTGTCACTCCTCAAAAGGCCCCGCAGGCTAAAATCGAATTGGAAGTCGCTCACAACGGTGGTACCAAGCGCGAATTTCATAAGCTGAATGTGGGGGATAATCTGTATTATCTCTCCAACGAGATGGAACAGTACAAAGGGTTTGTCGTTTCTGAAATTGATCCCTTTACCGGCATTTTGACTTTTACGAATGGGGAAACTTTGCATGTTCACGATGTGACAGGTGACGTGTCCGAAGATGATATGCGCAGGGTGCAGATCCGTGAAACCATCGAATCGCACTTTGAAAAAGAGCAAGAACGTTTCAAAATGGGCATCAAGACGCTTTCTCTGTTCTTCATTGATGAGGTGGCAAAATATCGCCAGTACGATGAGGAAGGCAATGAACTTCTGGGTGAGTACGGAAAAATTTTCGAGCAGGAGTATCTTTCTGTTCTGAATGAGCACCGCACACTGTTTGACCCGGACTATCTGGCTTATCTGGATTCTGTCGATGTACACAATGTGCATAAAGGCTATTTCAGTATCGATAAAAAGGGGCATAGCGTAAACAGTTCTGTCAAGCGCGGCACGGATCTGTCCGATGATATTTCCGCCTATGACTTGATTCTGAAAAATAAGGAACGGCTGCTGTCCTTTGAGGAGCCTACCCGGTTTATCTTCTCCCACTCTGCCCTGCGTGAAGGTTGGGATAACCCGAATGTGTTCCAAATCTGCACCCTGAAGCACAGCGACAGCACCACACAGAAGCGTCAGGAAGTTGGCCGCGGCTTGCGCCTGTGCGTGAACCAGTCCGGCAGCCGCATGGATGCCGATGCTTTAGGCGATAAAGTGCAGGATATCAATGTCCTGACGGTTATTGCCAGCGAAAGCTATGCCGCTTTTGTGGACAGCTTGCAGAAGCAGACCGAGGCTGTGCTGTACGACCGTCCTCGGAAAGCGACCATTGAATATTTTGCCGGAAAGTCGATCAAATTGGATGGGCGAACCGTCAAGGTGGACGACCATCAGGCACGAGCCATTTATCAGTATCTGATTCGCAACAACTATGTGGACGAAGAAGATAACGTGACGAAGGAATACCGGGAGGATGCACAGGCAAAATCGCTTGCTCCTGTTCCGGATTCTCTGAAACCGATAGAAGAAGGCATCCACACCTTGGTGCAGGCGATTTATGACGCAAGCGTTCTCCAGAAGATGTTTGCGGATGCCAACAAGCCAAAGATTCTGGAAAATCCGCTGAACGGACGGTTTGAAAAAGCAGAGTTCCAGAAACTCTGGAATACCATCAATCACAAGTACGCCTATACTGTTGATTTCAATTCTGATGAACTGATTTCCAAAGCAATCACGCATATTGACAGTGAACTCTATGTCAGCCAGCTGCAATACGCCGTCAGTCATGCTGCACAGCGGGATACTCTGGATGCAGACATGGTGCGTAGTGGTGACAGCTTCAATGCTGCACAGACTCGCACTAAAACGCTGAAACACGCAGTACATGGGCAGGTTCCTTATGATCTGCTTGGAAAAATTGCGGAGGAAACCGTCTTGACCCGCCACACCGTTGCGGCGATTTTGAAGGGAATCAAGCCGTCTACATTTGCAATGTATCAGAGCAACCCGGAAGAGTTCATCACGAAGGTCACTCGCCTGATCAAAGAGCAGAAAGCCACCATGATTGTAGAGCATATCACCTACGATACAATTGAGGGCAGCTATGACAGCAGTATCTTTACTGCTGAAAAACACGGCCTGACAATGGATAAAGCCTATCCTGCAAAGAAAGCCATTCAGGACTATGTCTTTACCGACGGCTCTGCCGAAAAGAGCGTGGAACGCAAATTTGCTGAAAGCCTCGATGGCGCAGATGAAGTATTCATCTATGCAAAGCTGCCCAGAGGTTTCTTTATCCCTACGCCTGTCGGACACTATTCGCCGGACTGGGCAATTGTATTCCATGAAGGTGCAGTGAGGCATATTTACTTCGTTGCCGAAACAAAGGGTACAATGGAAAGCCTGAATCTGCGCCCAATCGAAAAATCCAAGATCGATTGTGCTAAAAAGCTGTTTGCGAAGTTGTCCGATGGACTTGTGACATACGACCATGTGGACAGCTATCAGGAGCTGATGAATAAGGTACTGCAATAACCGTAAGATGCAAAGATCATCTTGTGGAAAACAATATGCAAAAATGGAAAATAAAAAATTCTGAGGCTGCAGCTTTGGAAAAATAATTCTTTGATGCCATCACATAGCCTGCATCATGCCGATGCAGTTCAAGGTTTTGACTTTCCCAACAAGTGTTTGGCAACGCAAAAATGGTTTTTGTATAACCTCTTGCTAGCACTATGAGACCTCTCAAAACGCTTCCCAAATTTGAAAATCACTTTGCAAGAATAATCGTCCGTTTTCAAGCCCAACTTGAAGCGGACGGTTGTTTTTCTGCTCAAAAAAGTTCCGAGTTTGCATTCCGTTGCAAACAGAACAAGCTATCCGACCCTCTCTTTTTACCAAAGTTTCCATCACTTTTTCTTGCAAGATGCCGAAAGTAGCCCGTTTTCAGAATTTTTTGTTGACACGGTTCGATTTTTGTGGTAATCTATTCCAACAATTTAATATAACATATTTACTTAGAGTTCCAGCTCGGCTCCCGAAGGAGCCGGAGCAAGTTTTTGACTTTCTTATCGCTACATAACGAACCCGAACCAAGGCCATCCCGGAAGGGATGGTCAGGTTCAGGTTGTTGTGTGGCGATTTTTTATTGCCAAATCCAGCACCGCACCTTGAAAACCGCATGATCGTCTGCATGGGATACCCGGCGATGACCCCGCAAGGGAGAGCCGGAAAACGCCGCCGGAAGGGGGCAGGAAAGCCATGCAGGGAGAACGGCGCACCCAGTATCAACTGGTCAAAATGGCCAGTTGATGTGGTGAATGACACAAAGCGTCATTTCCCAGAAGGATCTTCTGCGTTATGGCTCACCTCATGTAGACATTTTGTCCTCACGAGGTGAATTGCCGCTGCCTAAATCAATGTGGACAAATTGTCCATATTGATTCTACCCGTGTTACGGCTGACCTCAACTTGACATTTTGTCAAGCCACGGTGAAATCTGGTGAATACTGCTTTTCAGTACTTACCAAATTGCTGTAACGTGGTCACTCTGTGCTAGGTTACGAGAACCGTAACTCACCACTCAACCATAACAGAGAAAGTTTAGTTGGTGGTCATTTTGACCATCAACCAAATAATCGCAACGCTTTATTGCGTGAAAGTGGCGGTTATCATTTTGATAATCACCACGCTACCGTAACACTTTTGGTAAATAGTGCTTTTCATTATCCACCACACACCCGTAACAGCCAAAGGAGGATGCCTATGACAACAGAACAATGGGAACGTGAAAATCAGGACACCCTGATGGAATATTTCATTGATGGCGACCCCAGTGTGCGCAGAATCCAATGTGAATACTGCCGCAAGGTCATCTACACCCAGACCCGAAACCGCAAATACTGTAGCTTCCAGACTTGCGGCCACAAGATGCTGAATCTGCGGAAAAGCCTTAAAAAGCGTGCCGAACGTGGAACGTACACCTGCGCTTGCTGCGGGAAGCAGTTCTTACCAATTCGGGCGGATGCCAGATATTGCAGCAATGCCTGTCGTCAGAAAGACTACCACCATCGTAAAACGGCCGCACACACTTCTCTTTTAGGAACTTGACAAAGTTTGTCAAGTTCCTTATCTACGCTCGCTTTTATCCAGTAAAGTGGCACTTCCCATTCTGGGAAGTGCCAAAATACCGTAACTCTTAATCGCTCACTCCCAAATCCCCAAAGTGGGAATTCGGGCTGTCATCTGAAATCAGGTTACGCTTTCCGTAACTTGATTTGCAACTCCCGCCGAATCAAGTTCCCACTTTGGGAACTTGATTGTAGCCGTATCAAAATCAAGTTATCAAAATGATAACTTGATTGCATCCGTGGCAGAGCCACCGGAGTTCTCATTTTGATAACTTCGGTTTTATCTGTTACACGTCACTCCCACTCCGTAAAAATCAGGTGGTCAAAAAGACCACTTGATTCCACCTGTAACGAAATCAGTGGGTCAAAGTGGCCCACTGAAAAAGCCGGACGAGCTGCGGGCAGGGATTCGCAAATCTTTGCCCGCCAGCTTGCCAAAATCAACGGGCCAAAATGGCCCGTTGAAGGGAGTCAAGGGGGAACGCCTTGCCCAGTGATATGATGCTGTGCGTCATATCCTACTGGGTATTATCTGGCGCAAAAAGGCGGCAGATCCAGCAGCTTCGCTGCTGCGTTCTCCCCACCAAGCTGTTGAAATGGAGGAATGTCTATCTGAAATTAACACGACACAACGGACGAGCCGGAGCCCACGGCACTTATAACCCCAAGCACAACGACCGGAATTTCAACCTCACCGACAGCGAACACATCGACCCGGAACGAGCCAAGGGCAACATCTACTGGGACTGCTTCCATGGTTTCCGCACTGCTTTTGACCCACAAGACCCAGACGATCTGGTAGCAACCTTCTCGGATGTGGAACGGCAATTCTATGAAACCCACTACTCAGAGTTCATCGAAAAGCAGAACGAGCGCAACGCCAAGATCCGGCACACCGAACGCAACCGCTCCATCTCTGACCTTTTGTCCGGCCGCAAGACCTGCCCGGAAGAGACCATTTACCAGCTAGGAACGCTGGACGAACACGCTTCGGCAGAGGACTTGCTGAATATCGTCACGGAGTTTATCGAAGAGTTCAAGGGCAAATTTGGCGAACACGTTCATGTGCTGGACTGGGCATTGCATCTGGACGAAAGTACGCCCCACATCCACGAGCGTCATGTGTTCGACTGCGAGAACAAGTACGGCGAGGTAGCTCCCCAGCAGGAAAAGGCGCTGGAAGCACTGGGCTTTGACCTGCCCGACCCGGCTAAGCCCCTCAGCCGCCGCAACAATCGCAAGATCACCTTTGATGCCGCCTGTCGGAAAATGTTGTTTGAGATTGCCAAGCGGCATGGGCTGGAATTGGAGGAAGAAGCGGAGTACGGCAACCGCAAATATCTGGAAAAACAGGACTTCATCCTCGCCAAGCAGAAGGAGCAATTTGCCGCCCAGCAAAGCAAGCTGGACGAATTGACCTTGAAAGTTTCGGATATGGAGACCCTGCTGGAAAATGTTTCGGCCCCGGCCACTCTGCCCGCCTTTGCGGACGTAGCCGACCCGGAGCTGACCCAAGCCGCCCAGTGGGCCATCGAGCAGGGCTACCTGAAAGCCCGCGCCGACGGCAGCTTTAAGCCGGACAAGGGCGTTGCCAAGTGGCGCGTCATCCGCGGCTACCGGGCAGTGACCGAACCATGACCGTGCAGGTAAAATAGCCCCACAGCACAAGGCCCCGCAGACTTTGAAAAAGGTCTGCGGGGCCGCTGTTTGTTTATTGCAGCGTCTCCTTGGTGCGCAGGCGGCGGCAGGCGTCTTCCTTCACCAGCTCCAGCACCACCGCCGTCAGCGGGATGAAGAAGAGGATGCCGAGGATGCCGAAGAGCTTGCCGCCGATCATGGCTGCCACAAGGGTGTACAGGGGCGAAAGCCCCACCGATTTGCCCACCACCCGGGGGTAGATGAACTGGTTCTCGATGAACTGCACCGCAAGGTAGACCAGCAAAGCGCGCACCGCCAGCAGGGGGTCCACCAGCAGCACCAGCAGCACGCTGATGACGCAGGAGAGCAGCGCCCCCACATAGGGGATGATGGCGCAGATGGCGGTGAGCATCCCCACCAGGCTGCCGTAGGGGATGCGGAAGAGGGAGAAGGCGAGGCTCATAAGCATGCCGAGGATCACCGCCTCGCTGCACTGGCCCGTGAGGAAGTTGGCGAAGGACTGGCGGAACAGGCGGCAGAACTTCAGCACCCAGGCGGCATGGCCGGGCTTGAGGTAGGCGCGCACCAGGGTGCGGGCCTGGTGGCCCAGGCTCTGTGCCCCCAGCGAGAGGTAGACGGAGATGATCAGCGCAAAGGAGGCCGTCACCACAAGATTCACCGTGGCGGAAACGGCCCCCGCCGCGTTCACCAGCACCGTGTCGAGGCCGGAGGTCACCTTGTGCAGCAGCTGCTCCCAGTCGATGCCCTCCAACCGGCTCATCAGCCAGCCCATGTCGGGGTCCTGGGCGTGGAGGTAGGCCGTCCAGCGGGGGATGTTGGCTTCAATTTGCAGATACAGGCTGTGGAAGGACTGCACCAGCTCCGGGATCAGCAGCGTCAGGGCCAGCACCAGCACCAGCACCACCCCCAGCAGGGTGAGCAGAAAGCTCAGCAGGTGGAGCGCCTTGCCCGAGGGCTGCTTTCTCGCTTTGGCAAACAGCCGCCCCAGCCGCTTTTCCAGCCCGGCCATGGGCACGCTGAGGAACAACGCCAGAATGCCGCCCGCCAAAATGGGCAGCACCAGATCCACCAGCTGCGCGGCAAAGGCCAAAACGTCCGAAAGCCGCAGCAGCGCCACAAAAAGCGTCACGCCCACCAGCGTCACCAGCAGGGCCTGTTTCGTGTTCGATCTCATCCAAATGTTCCTTTCCCGGAGCGTCTCCGAGGTTTTTTCTATTGTATCCAGAAAAAACCAGCTTGTCAAGCAGCCGGGGCGCGGCGCAGCACGCGCTTTACAGCCGCCCCTGGAGCTTCCGGCTTAAATCGGCCAGACACCATGCGATGGCCATGCCGCCCGCAATGCCCAGCGCCGCCAGAAAGGTCTGCTCCCCAAAATGCTCGGCGGCGGGCAGGTCGTTGGAGACGACGGCGTTCATGCAGTAATATAGGGTGCTGCCGGGGATGAGGGGGATGGCCGCGGTGATGAAAAACGGGGTAGAGGGGGCGTTGCGGCAACGGGCAAGCACCTCGGCGTAGAGAGCCGCGCAAAACCCGGCCAGCAGGTTGGCCAGAACCGAGAGAAGATTTCAAGACACGGTCTTGAAATGCGAGACCCGTTGCTTAGAAGAATTGTATCACTTCTGTGATTTGATCGCACGAGTGGCCGTAC
>OOAM01001264.1_pt1 | contig 17212 bp, 14 predicted proteins | sample 1671131 | NCBI WGS metagenome assembly OOAM01 (sample SAMN06348125, study PRJEB24527) | human gut metagenome | biome: human gut; feature: ankylosing spondylitis patient; material: feces | host: Homo sapiens | place: China | collected 2015-10 | reverse complement strand
CATGCATGTGGCTGCGCACCTGATCCCAGGGCACCACAAATCCGGCCCCGTGGGCGCAGAACACCGAATCCGCCGGGTTGTCGAGGTCGTGTTCCGGCTCATAGCCCGCGTCCTCGATGACCTCTGCTGCATTGTGGCAGGGACGGTAGCCGTCCAGCGTCAGGGTCAGGTGTCCCCTGCCCCGGGTGTAGCCCACCACCTCCATGGGGTAGCTGCGCATGGTGGAGGCCGGTGCGGTGCCGGTGAGCAGGGTGGTATCCCCGTCGGCTCCGGTCTCGGGCGGTTCAAAGCTGCCGCCCATGTTCTGGATATCGTTCATGGCGCGGCCCACGTTGTCAGAGGGCAGCTCCAGCCGGAAGGCATACCACGGCTCCAGCAGCTGGGTCTTGTGGATCTGGTCTGCCATCATCAGGCCCTGCCGGACGGCGCGGTAGGTCGCCTGCCGGAAATCGCCGCCCTCGGTGTGCTTGAGGTGAGCGCGGCCCGCAATGAGGGTGATCTTCACATCGGTCAGAGGTGCCCCGATGAGCACACCCAGATGCTGCTTTTCCTCAAGATGCGTCAGCACCAGCCGCTGCCAGTTCTTGTCCAGCACCTCTTCCCGGCAGTCGGCGGCAAACTGCATTCCGCTGCCCCGGGGCAGCGGCTCCAGCTTGAGGTGGACTTCCGCATAATGGCGCAGGGGCTCGTAGTGGCCCACGCCCTCCATGGCTTCGGTGATGGTCTCCTTATACAGGATGCCGCCGGGTCCGAAGCTGACCTCCAGCCCGTACCGCTCAGCCAGCAGGCTTTTCAGCACCTCCAGCTGGATCTCGCCCATCAGCTGGACATGGATCTCGCCCAGGGTCTCGTTCCAGACCACATGGAGCTGGGGCTCCTCCTCTTCCAGCCGATGGAGCTTTCCCAGCGCGGCGTGCACGTCTGCGCCCTCGGGCAGCAGCACCTGATAGCTCAGCACCGGCTCCAGCACCGGCAGGTCGCTGTCCCGTTCCGCCCCCAGACCCTCGCCCGGGCGGGCTCTGGTCAGGCCGGTAACGGCGCACACCTGGCCGGGGCCGATGCACTCCGCCAGCGTAAACTTTGCGCCAGAATAGAGCCGCAGCTGGTTGGCCTTTTCGGCCCATGGCTCCCCGTCGACCTCTCCGGTGAGCTGGGCTTTCACCTTGAGCGCGCCGCCGGTCACCCGCAGCCAGGTCAGGCGGTTTCCCTGCTCATCCTGGCTCACCTTGAACACCTTGGCCCCAAAGGCTTCCAGCGCAGGGGCCGGGCGGGTATAGCGGTCCAGGCCCTCCACCAGCGCATCCACACCCTGCAGCTTCAGGGCTGAGCCAAACCAGCAGGGAAACACATGCCGCCGGGCAATGGCGGGGATGAGGTCGGTATCGGTCAGGCTTCCCCGGTCCAGCATCGTCTCCATCAGCCGCTCATCGCAGAGAGCCAGCGCCTCGTCCCGGTCGGCCTGCTCTGCCCCAAAATCCACAAAGCCATCCCCCAGCCGACGGTTCAGCTGGGTCAGAAGCGCTTCCCTGCCCGGGCCGGGCAGGTCCATCTTGTTCACGAACACAAAGGTGGGGATGCGGTACCGCCGCAGCAGCCGCCAGAGCGTCTCGGTATGGCTCTGCACGCCGTCGGTGCCGCTGATGACCAGCACCGCATAATCCAGCACCTGCAGTGTCCGCTCGGTCTCCGTGGAAAAATCCACATGGCCCGGGGTGTCCAGCAGGGTAAAATCGGTATTGCCCGCCGTGAAGAGGGCCTGCTTGGAGAAAATGGTAATGCCGCGCGCCTTTTCCAGCGCGTCGGTATCCAGAAAGGCATCCTTATGGTCCACCCGGCCCAGCTTGCGGATGGTGCCGGTGCCGTAGAGCAGGGCCTCGGAAAGGGTGGTCTTGCCGCTGTCCACATGGGCCAGAATGCCGATGACCAGCTGCTTGTGCTCTTGTTCCATGCCGCGGCCCCCTTACAGCACGCTGGCGATCAGCGCAGCAGCAACCAGCGGCAGGCCCAGCACCAGATTGGAGAGCAGGCTGCAATAGGTGCGCTCCTCGGGTTCCAGCTCCTCAAAGGAGACGATCTTTTCATCCGCATAGTCGATGATGGAGCGGGTGGAGTGGACCTTTTTCTGCCGCTTGCCCATCCCCTTGAATTCCTCCAGCAGATGGTGGATGGTCACGCCATCCAGCCGCAGGTAGTCCACCCAGGCCCAGATGAGCAGCACCACGCCGCACAGAAAGCCCGGGGCCTCCCAGATGGCAAACGTGCCATCGCTGACATAGCGCTGCCACAGCAGCATCAGCACGGCCACAATGGAGGTGCGGGTCACGGTCTTATATAAAATGGGGTGGAACATGTAGCGTTTGTACATCGAGGTCAGTTTCTTCATGGTGCGCTCCTTATTGATACAGATACACTTTATTGTATCATGTTTTTGTGAAAAAAGATAGCTGTTTTGTGCGCACGGCGTGAACAGTTTCTCTCTTTTGCCTGTTCTTCATAGATATACAGTTCTTTCCATTTTATAGTAATCTTTTCCATATTCTTTTCCCACGAAAGTGTTTGTCACCGTTTTGTTTCCAATTCTATGCTGTGGCGGATTGACTTCTTTCCAGTAAAGTGCTAAAATATACAGCGGTGCGACTTTTGTCTTTCCTGTGCACTTTTTGGAAAGGCAGACAGCCTCACTGCATTTAGGAAAAGGAAAAACGCGCGGCTCTGTCCGCGCAAGATCTGGGAGGATCATCCAATGAGCTTCAATTTTGATCGCCGCACCTTCCTGAAGGGTGCAGGTGCTGTGGGTGCCGCCAGCCTGCTGGCAGCCTGCGGCGAAAAGTCCAACAACACCGGCAATGGCGCTGCCGCCAGCGGTGCTGCTGCCCCCAACTCCACCGGCGCTACCCCCCTGAAGGAGTTCATCTCCTTTGAGAGCGGCAACCGTGAGCTGGAAAGCTGGAACATGCTGTACAGCCAGAGGGCTGAGGATGCCAACGTGGTCACCAACCTGTGGGACGGCCTGCTGAGCTTTGACTGCTACGGCAAGGTGGTTCCCGCCATCGCTTCCAGCTGGGAGCACAATGAGGATGCCACCGTCTGGACCTTCCACCTGCGGGACGACGTGGACTGGGTGGATTGCAACGGTGAGGTGAAAGCTCACCTGACCAGCAAGGACTTCCTGGTTGGCTTTGAATGGGTGATGAACGCCATCAAGAACGAGGCCAACAACACCTCCATGCCCAACGACACCATTGTGGGTGCTTACGAGTACTACGAGCTGACCAAGGAAGCCGGTGACGCTGCCGCTGACATGACCTATGAGGACATGCTGGCTGCCGGTGTGGGCATCGAAGCTCCGGATGATTACACTCTGGTGTTTACCTGCCCCAACGCCTGCCCCTACTTTGATACCGTTGCTGCCTACACCAGCTTCTACCCCGTGGCCCCTGCTCTGATCGAGGAGCTGGGTGTCGAGGGCTTCCGTGGCTGCGACAACACCACCATGTGGTACAACGGACCCTATATGGTGGAGGAGTACATCCAGGGCAACACCAAGAGCTACATTCCCAACCCCAACTACTACGATGCTGCCAACGTCAGCCGCTTTGAGCGTTTCACTGTCACCATGATCAGCGACGGTGCCATCAGCCTGCAGCTGTATCAGAACCGCGAGCTGGACGAGGTGGATCTGGGCGAGAGCAGCATCACCACCATTCAGTCCGACCCTTCCAACGAGTACAATCAGCAGCTGTGTGAGAAGCGTGCCAAGAAGTTCAGCTACTGCTTCATCTTCAACTACGACAAAATGAACACCGACGGCACCCCCGATGAGAACTGGAACAAGGCCATTGCCAACAAGGCGTTCCGTCAGTGCTTCTCCAAGGGCATGGTGCTGAACAAATTCTTCGCCCGTTATAACCCCATCAATCCCCTGAAGTGTGAGAACGACTTCTTCACCATGAAAGGCCTGTGCTACACCTCTGATGGCACCGACTACACCAACCTGGTGGCCAAGGAAATGGGTCTGGACGGCGAGGCTTACGATGGCAAGACCATGAAGCGTCTGCGCGCCAACAACGGCGACATCACTGAGCTGAAGAAGCAGGCCATGGAAGAGCTGAGCGCCATTGGTCCACTGCTCCTACTACGTTCTGGCCGGCTCCACCTCCGCTCTGGACCACGCCACCGTCCTGAAGCAGTGCTTCACCGACAGCTTCGGCGATGACTTCATCGTGCTGGATGTCAACACCTTCGTGTCCTCCACCATGAAGGAAGTCGTGGCTCCCAAGCTGCAGAGCTTCACCCACATGGGCTGGGGCGCTGACTTCGGTGATCCCATCAACTTCCTGACCCAGATCATCATTCACGATGAAAACGCTTACTACAGCTGCAACATGACCAACATTGCAGGCATTGTGAACAATGGTCCCGCCAGCTACCAGACCGAGCTGGTGGCTGCCTATGAGAAGTTCACCGATCTGGTGAACGAGGCCCGTGCCATTGTTGACGACACCGATGCACGCTACGCAGCATTTGCCAAGGCCGAGGCTTACTTCCTGGACGAGAACCTGATCTTCCCCACCGTCTATGATGTGACCTGGTGCCTGACCCACGTCAACGAGTACAGCAAGATCAACGCAATGTATGGTCCCTGCAACTACAAGGCTGTGAACTGGGAGACCAGTGAGGAGGCCTACACCACCGAACAGTACGATGCGTTTGCTGCCGCATTTGACGCAGCCGCTCAGGCCTGATCGCGTGAACCAATAGCCAATCGCAAAAAAAGAACCGGACGTTTTTGAAGCGTCCGGTTCTATTTTTTCTCCCTGACAGCACAAAACCCCGCCGTGCGGGAAAGCTCCCAGCGCGGCGGGGTCATTGTGTTAAAATACAGGAAAGCGGTTCAGCTTACAGCTGGCTTTCATACTCCTTGCGGTAGCCTTCCAGCTCACGCTGGTTGCCATACACAAAGTGACCGTTTGCGATCTCTTCCCAGACCGGCTTATCCACGCTGTAATCATGGATCGAGGGGTCATAGACCAGCAGCTTCTTGTGCTTTTCCAGGCTGGGGTCAGGGATGGGAACCGCGCTCAACAGGGCTTTGGTGTAGGGATGCAGCGGATGGAGGAACAGCTCCTCCGCCTCAGCCAACTCCACGATGCGGCCCTTGCTGATAACGGCGATACGATCCGAGATGAACCGGACCACCGACAGGTCATGTGCAATGAACAGGTAGGTCAGACCGCGGCTCTTCTTCATCTCGTTGAGCAGGTTCAGCACCTGTGCACGGATGGAGACATCCAGTGCGGAGATGGGCTCATCGGCCACGATGAACTCCGGCTCCATGACCAGAGCACGGGCAATGCCGATGCGCTGGCGCTGGCCGCCCGAGAACTCGTGGGGGAAGCGGGAGGCAAACTCCGGCAGCAGGCCGACCTCATGCAGGGCGTTCATCACCTTTTCGTGCAGGTCATCCTGATCCTTGTAGAGATGATGGTTCAGCAGGCCCTCGGCAATGATATACTCCACCTTGGCGCGCTCGTTCAGCGAAGCCATGGGGTCCTGGAAGATCATCTGGATCTTACGGATGACCTCTTTGTCCAGTTCCTTGGAGATCTTGCCGTTGATCTTCTGGCCCTTGAAGAAGATGTCGCCGCCGGAAGTCGGGTTGATGCGGCAGATGGCACGGCCAATGGTGGTCTTGCCGGAGCCGGACTCGCCGACCAGCGAGAAGGTCTCGCCCTTGTAGATGTCAAAATTGACGTGGTCCACGGCCACGAACTTCTTTTTGCCGGAGCCAAAGGTGATCTGAAGGTCTTTCAGCTCAATCAGCTTTTCGCGTTCAGCCATTTAAGTTGGCGCCTCCCATCTTTCCCATTTTCTCACGCAGGTTCTGGATGGAGTGCGGCCGCTCGATCTTGGGAGCGCGCGGGTCCAGATACCAGGTCTTTGCGGCGTGGGTCTCGGACACCTGGAAGAACGGAGGCTCTTGCACAAAGTCGATTGCCAGCGCATGCTTGTTGCGGGGCGCAAATGCGTCACCCTTGATCTCGTTGAACAGGTTCGGGGGAGTACCATCCACGCTGGGCAGGGCCTCACCCTTGGTGCCCAGCTGCGGCAGAGCCTGCAGCAGAGCCCAGGTGTAGGGGTGCCATGCGTCGTAGAAGATCTCCTCCACGGTGCCGTATTCCACGATCTGGCCGGCATACATCACGGCCACACGGTCTGCCACGTTTGCCACAACGCCCAGGTCATGGGTGATGTAGATAACGGACATGCCCAGCTCCTTCTGCAGGTCGCGGATCAGCTGCAGGATCTGTGCCTGAATGGTCACGTCCAGCGCAGTGGTGGGCTCGTCGCAGATCAGGATCTGCGGGCGGCAGGCCGCTGCAATGGCAATGACGACACGCTGACGCATACCGCCGGAGAACTCGTGGGGGTACTGCTCGTACCGACGCTCGGGGTCGGGGATACCCACCTTGCCCAGCATCTCGATGGCAGCCTTTTTGGCTTCCTCACCCTTCAGACCCTGGTGATGCTCAATGCTCTCCTGGATCTGCTTGCCGATCTTCTTCAGCGGGTTCAGGCTGGTCATGGGGTCCTGCATGACCATGGCGATCTTCTTGCCGCGGACACCCAGCCAATCCTTCTCGGTGAACTTGGTCATATCGCGGCCTTCGAACATAATGGAGCCGCCGGTGATCTTACCGTTGGCATCCAGCATACCCACAAAGGTCTTGGTGAATACGGACTTGCCCGAACCGGACTCGCCCACGATGGCAAGGGTCTCGCCTTCGTACAGGTCCAGCGAGCACTTGCGGATGGCGTTCAGCTTGCGGCCGCGCAGGCTAAAAGTGATCTCCACGTCTTTGGCAGAGATAATCGGTTGTCTATCCATTTACGTCTCTCTCTCCAATCTATCAAACGTGGTTGCGCGGATCAGCCGCATCCGACAAAGCGTTGCCCATGATATAGAAAGAAATGGAAATGATGGACACGATGGATGCAGGGAAAACCAGCAGGTACGGATAATCCAGGAAGAAGCCGCGCACCTTGCTCAGGATCAGGCCCAGAGAAGGCGTGTCGATGCCCAGGCCCAGGCCCAGGTAGGACAGCGTGGATTCCAGATTGATGGTGCCCGGAATGGACAGTGCCATACGCAGGATGATAACGGAGACCAGATAGGGCAGGATGTTCTTGGTCAGCACGCGCCACAGCGGGGTGCCCAGGCAGCGGGACGCGAGGTTATACTCACGGTCACGGAACATGAACACCATGTTGCGGACACGGCGTGCCATGGAAAGCCAGTTGATGGCGATCATGGAGATGGCCATGATCCAGAAGCTCTGGCCCACCATCAGGGCGATCAGGGTCATATAGATGATATAGGGCACGTTGTCGATCAGGTTGTACAGCTCCGTGAAGAAGCGGTCCAGACTGCGCACATAGCCCCAGATCAGGCCGAAGATCACGCCCACGATGCTCTCGCCCACGGCGACCACCAGAGCCAGACGGATGGAAACCTGGGTGGCATACCACACCTGGCACCAGTAGTCACGGCCCAGGTTGTCGGTACCGAACCAGTACTCACTGTTGGGCTTGATGAAAGCCTTGCTGGAATCAGAGATCAGGGTAGTGTAGTGATACTTGCCAATGCTCAGCGCAATGAAGGAGAACACCGTCAGCGCCAGGAACAGGATCAGGCAGAAGACAGCGACCTTCTGCTTGAGGAAGTTCTGGATGACAGAACCCCAGTAGGAATAGTTGGAGTAGCCGATGCGTTCAGCTTCTTCCGGGGAATAATCCACAAAGTAGAACAGTTCTTCGGGCTTCTTGCCCTCAAAATCCGATGCCTTAGCCATCAGCGAGCCTCCTCCTTTCCGGTCAGAGTAATACGGGGGTCAACCACCATCATCAGCACATCGCCCAGGAACACGCCCACGATGCCCAGCACAGCGTAGAGGATGACCAGGGTCTGAACGACATTCAGGTCATAGCGCTGGATGGCATCCGTCAGCAGGGGGCCCATGCCGGGAACGGAGAAGAACCGTTCCATCAGCAGGGAGCCGCCCACCGTCACCAGGATGGACTGGGGGATATACTGCACCATGGGGACCATGGCGTTGCGCAGAACATGCTTGAACATGATCTCGCGGGAGCTCAGGCCCTTGACACGGGCCAGCTTGATATAGTCACGGGTCAGCTCATCCACCATGTAGCGGCGGGTCCACAGGGCATAGCCTGCAATGGATGCCAGCGAAAGGCAGGTGATGGGCAGCACGCTGGAAGCACTCACATTGCGGGTGGAATACAGCGTGGGGAATCCCAGGTACTTGGAACCAAAGACCAGCACCAGAGAATACGACACCAGCGACGGGACCGCGTTGACGAACACGGTGTAGGCCGTGCCGATCCAGTCGAATACCTTGTCCTTGAATGCCGCCTGCAGGATGCCCATCAGCACACCGATCACCAGAGAGATGCCGGTGGCGGTGAGACCCAGACGCATGGAGATACCAAACTTTTTACCAATGACCTTGACCACCGGGGCACCGTTCTGGATGCGGCGGGAAGTGCCGAAGTCCAGATGGAGCAGGTCGTTGTAGAAGTTCAGCAGCTGGGTGCCGATGGGGTCGGTCAGACCGGCGGCTTCCAGCGCGGCGTATTTCTGCTCTTCGGTAAACTTCATGAGCTGTTCCTCAGTGAAGTAGTAGTCCGTCGGCAGGCAGCGCATCATCAGGAAAACTGCTGTTGCGATCAGAAAGATTGTGACAAGCGACTGGAGCAGCCGCTTAACCGTGTATTTTAACATGTTATCGAACCCTTAACTTTTATTTCTACCCTTTCGGGCGGGGAAACGGGGAACTTAAGCCTTGGTAGCTGCGTCGAATGCAGCGGCGAACTCCTCGTACTGCTCGGTGGTGTAAGCCTCTTCGCTGGTCTCCCAGTTCACAGCCTTGTAGTTGCAGGGACCATACACAGCGTTGATCTTGCTGTACTCGTTGGCGTGGGTCAGAGTCCAGGCAACCTCGAAGTAGCAGGGGCAGGCCAGAACGTTGTTCAGCATGCTGGCCTCAGCCTTTGCGAAGGCAGCGTAGCGGGCATCGGTATCATCAACGATGGCCTTTGCGGTATTGACCAGATCGGTGAACTCCTCGTAGCAGGCCACCAGATCCTTCTGCCAGTCAGCGGGGCCGGCCTCGACGATCTTGGCGATGTTGGAGTAGTACCAGCTGTAGTAAGCGTTGTCGTCGTGCAGGATCTCCTGACCAACGAAGTTGATGGGATCGCCGAAGTCAGCGCCCCAGCCGTTGATGACGAAGCTCTGCAGCTGAGGATTGCGGACTTCCTGAGTGAGGGAAGAAACAAAGGTCTTGATGTCCAGCACGATGAAGTCATCGCCGAAGCTGTCGGTGAAGCACTGCTTCAGCACGGTTGCGTTGTCCAGAGCGGTGGAGTTGGCGGCGATGATGTAGTAAGCAGCGTGGACAGGGAAGGTAACGCCGATGGCGCTCAGCTCGTCCATGGCCTGCTTCTTCAGGTCAGCGATGTCGCCGTTGTTGGCGCGCAGACGGATCATGGTCTTGCCATCGTATGCTTCCTTGTCGAAGCCCATCTCCTTGGCAACCAGGGTGGAGTACTCCTGGCCCTGGGTGTTGTAGCAGACACCGGGCATGGTGTAGTAATCGTTCTCGCACTTCAGGGGGTTGATCTTGTTGGTACGTGCATACCAGTTGGTCATCTCCAGGCCCTTGTAGAAGCACTGACGGAAAGCAGTGTTGGCAATCGCCTTGTTCCAGTTGTCGTCGGGGGTGCCGTCCTCGTTGTTCTTCTGGTAGTTGAAGTGCATCTGGTAGCTGAACTTCTTGGGGCGCTTCTCGCACAGCTGCTGATTGTACTCGCTGTTGGGATCAGCCTGGATGGTGGTCAGGGTGCTCTCGCCCACATCCATCTCGTCCAGCTCACGGTTCTGGTACAGCTGGAAAGTAACGGTGCCGTCGCTGATCATGGTAACGGTGAAGCGGTCGAAGCGGGACACATCGTTTGCACCAAAGTAGTTGGGGTTGGGGATGTAGCTCTTGGTGTTCTGGCTGATGAACTCCTCCACCACATACGGGCCGTTGTACCACATGTTGGTGTAATCGCAGGCACGGAAGCCCTCAACGCCCAGCTCGTTGATCAGATCCTCAGAGGCGGGGTAGAAGCTGGTGTAGGCAGCAACGGTATCGAAGTAGGGGCAGGGATCCTTGCAGGTGAAGACCAGGGTGTAATCATCCGGAGCCTCAACGCCCACGCCTGCGTCCAGCATATCCTGGTAGGTCAGGTCGGCAGCAGCATCGCCCATATCGCTGGTCTTCTGATAGTAATCAGCAGCACCGGCCAGGGTCTCGTTGGGCATGGAGGTGTTGTTGGCCTGGTTCTTGGCTGCGTTCAGCACCCACTCCAGACCCACGAGGAAGTCCTTGCTGGTCAGGTGAGCCTTGACCTCGCCGTTCACATCCACCCAGTCCACATCGTCGCGGAGGTTGAAGGTCCAAACAGAAGAGTCCTCATTGTGGCTCCACTCCTTGGCCACGGAAGGCACAGCCTTGCCGTAGCAGTCAAAGCTCAGCAGGCCTTCCCACAGGTTGGTGGTGACATTCATGTCGGAAGCCATCTGGCTGTACAGCATGTTCCAGCTCTCCAGCTCACGGTTGGTGCTCTCCCAGGAGATGAACTCCTTCAGCGGGGTAGCGCCGGTGGTGTTGGGAGCGCTGGTAGCACCAGAGGAAGCAGCGGTGGAGCTGCTGCCAGAGTTGCCGCCGCAGGCGGCCAGAATGCCGGCGGCACCAACGACACCGGAAGCCTTCAGAAAGCTGCGGCGGCTGATTGCATGAGACTCGTAGTTGTTGTTCATTGTGTTTTCCTCCCTATAATAATTCCGTGCTTCAGTGCATGGTGCAGGGCGGGATGTCCTGCTGTTTTCCCACTATTCTGCGGAGGTTTTTTGAATCCTGTATTGCCAGGGAATACAAAAGAGCGCAGAAACAGACCCCTCTGTCTGCACCTGTGCTCCTCCCGCAAAACCTTAACACGTCATATATTGTACCATTGAAATAAAAAGATGTCAATGGAGCACGCACAGCTTTTTCTTCAAAAAGCAAAGTCTGCCGCGCAAAAACGATGAAATATATTTGCTTTTACATGGTAAAGCGTGCAGGAAATTTAACAAACAATGCCACAGACAAAACAACCGGAATTGTTCTCGTCAAAAAGACACTGTATTTTTGCTTTATATTCTAAAAGAGCGGGCGCTCCACGCTTTGCGAAGAGCCCCTGCTTTTGGAAAACCGAATTATTAAAACAAGTCACTGGGCCAGAGCGTTCTGGATCTTTGCAAAATCCTCCAGCGTCAGGGCCTCGGGGCGGATGCGGGCATCGAAACCGGCGGCTTCAATGGCAGCAGTCACGGCATCCTTGGGCATCCCCAGGCCGCTGGCAATGGCATTGGCTGCAGTCTTGCGCCGCTGGCCAAAGGCCGCGCGGACAAGGGCAAAGTAGCCAGCCTCGTCCTCCACCTGCACGGCGGGGGTGGGGCGGATCTCCATCCGCACCACGGCGCTGGTCACCTTGGGGGCCGGGTAAAAGCTGCCCGGGGCGGCGGTGAACATCATCTTAGAGGTCGCGTAATAGCTCACCGCGCAGCTGATGGCGCTGGAGGCCCGGGTACCCGGGGCAGCGGCCAGACGATCGGCAGCTTCCTTCTGCACCATCACGGTCAGGCTCTCGATGGGCAGGCGGTCACCCAGCAGCTTCATCACAATAGGGCTTGTGATATAGTAGGGCAGGTTGGCGCAGACCGCCACCGGCATCCCGGGGAACTCCTGCGCGATCAGGGCTTTCAGGTCTACCTTGAGCACATCCTGCAGGACCAGCTTGAAATTGTCCACACCGGCCATGGTCTCGGCCAGCAGGGGCGGCAGGCGCTCGTCCACCTCGATGGAGACCACCTTTGCTGCCCGCTTTGCCAGCTCCCGGGTCAGCACGCCGATGCCGGGGCCGATCTCGAGAACGCCGTAACGCTTGTCCACACCGCTGGCATCCACGATCTTGGGGGGCAGGCCGGGGTTGACGATGAAGTTCTGGCCAAAGCCCTTGGAGAGGGCAAAATCATATTTTTCGCACAGGGCACGCACATAAGACAGGTCGGTCAGTTCGGGCATGGCTCTATCCTTTCTTTTCCAAAATAACCCTCTCAGTCTCGCTTCGCTCGCCAGCTCCCCCAAAGGGGGCGCTTTTGACAAAACCGCAAACTTTGCATGAATTGCCAAGACCTCGCCCTTCGGGAGAGGTGGCAGCGCGTCAGCGCTGACGGAGAGGGTTGTTCTCTTATTCTTGACTACTGGATGCAGTGCTCTCCCCTGCTGCTTCACTTTCGGCGGGCGCGGTCTCTGCCGGGGTGCTCTCGGCAGATGCAGCCTCAGCGTCCCCTTCCGCTACGCTCTCGGCGGCAGCGCTGTCGGCAGCTTCACTGGAAGCAGCTTCGTTGACACCGCTCACGGTGGTGGTGCCGCTCATCTGCTGGGCAGTGCTCACGGCACGCTGGATCTGGGGATCGTTCTCCACAGTGTAATCATAGTATGCGGTCTGCTCGTCCGCAGTCAGGGAACGCTCCACATCCACGGGCAGGCCGGTGCCGTCAAAGCAGCTGCCATCGCCGCAGACCAGCTTTGCCACGGTAACCACCACAGCACTGCCATCGGACAGGCGCTGGGGGCTGCTCTGGATGGTGCCCTTGCCCTGCGTGGTGGTGCCCACCAGACGGGCACCGTTCAGGGTGCGCAGGCTGCTGGCAAAGAGCTCCGCAGCGCTGGCGGTGCTGCCGTTGACCAGGCAGACCACGGGCAGGTCGATCTGGGATTCGCTGGTGCTGGTGCCCAGCAGGGTCCGGGTGCCGTTCTTATCCTCAGCAAAGGCCAGCGTGCCCTCCGGGGCGATCAGGTCGATGCACTGGATAGCATCGTCCAGCAGGCCGCCGCCGTTATCGCGCAGGTCAAACACCAGACTGCCCGCGCCGTTGGCGCTCAGGCTGCGGATGGCGTAATCCAGCTCGCTGGGGGTGGTGGAATCAAACTGGCGGATCCGGATGTAGCCCACATTGCCCTGCACCATCTGGTAATCCACGGTGGTGGAGCTGTAGCCGGAGTGGGTCAGGTCAGCGGTATGCTCGGAGGCCTCGCTGTCCAGCCAGGTCACATTGACGGTGGTGCCGCTCTCGCCGCGCAGGCGGGTCTGGATGGCATCCACGCTGCTCATGCTCTTGACATCGGTGCCGTCCACAGCGGTGATGTAGTTGCCAACCTGAATGCCTGCCTCCTTGGCGGGGGATTCATCGTAGACCTTGATGACCTTGGCATAGCCGGACTGATCCACAGCCAGCTCCACGCCAATGCCGATCAGGGTGCCGTTCTGGGTGTTCATCAGCTCCGTATAGGCGGTAGCGCTGAAATAGCGGGCGTACTTATCGCCGGTGCCCAGCAGGTAGCCAGCCGTCAGGCGGTCGTAGAGGGTGGTCTCGTCGATGGGATAGTAATCGTTGCTGCGGACATAGCGGTCCACCTCAGCGATCTTGTTGTACATGCTTTCCTTTTCCTTCACGCTGGAAACGGTGCTGTCAAACAGGCGCATCGCCACCAGCATGGTGATGGAAAAGGTAACGGTCATGGCCAGGATGACGATGCTGACCGCCATGCCGACCGATATCTTACGGTTCATCTTTTTCCCTCCTCTGTCAGACCAGCAGCATCATAACCACGCTGCCCAGCATGGAAAGTGCAAAGATCCCTGCCAGGATCAGACAGCCCACGCGCAGGATGCGCTTGCGTTTTTCTTCCTTCATAAGCCCTGACGGCCTCCTTTGATACAATGCAGATTATTTCATGGGGATATAACCACGGGGGTTGACGGCATTGGCCTTGGAGCCGCCCTTCCAGACCTCCAGATGGAGGTGGTTGCCGGTAGAGTTGCCCGTGCTGCCCACATAACCGATGATCTCGCCCTGCTGGACATACTTGCCCGCCGAGGTGGCGACCGACCGCATGTGGCCGTACAGGGTGCTGTACTGGTTGCCATCGGACATTTTGCCGTGGTAGATGATGACATAGTTGCCGTAGCCGCCGCTGGACCAGCCCGCCACCTGCACATAACCGCTGGCGGCTGCATAGATGGGCGTGCCGCCCGGGGCGGCAAAGTCGGTACCGGCGTGGAGCTTGTTGACCCCCGTAACGGGGTTCTTGCGCCAGCCGTACTCACTGGAAATGCGGCTATAACTCTTGAGCGGGCAGATGAAGCCGGTAAAGCTCAGGGTGGGCTTGGAGGCAGCGGCCGCAGCGATCATCTTCTGGATCTGCTTCTTGACGGCCTCATAGTTCATCTCGTCCGATTCAATGGCGGCCTGCGCGTCCTTCTGGGCCTGCTGCGCCTCGGCAGCGCTCATCTGGGCGGCGGCCACGCTGGAGTTGAGCTCGTTCTGCTTGGCACGCATCTGGCTGTTCTGGGCATCCAGATCTGCCTTTTTGCTTTGCAGCTCGCTGCGCTGGGATTCCAGCGTCAGCTTATCGCTTTCCAGCGCTTCCTTGGCGTTCTTCATGTTGTCCAGGATCTCGGTGTCCTTGATGGAGATGTCCTGCATGACCTCGTTGAAGGTCAGCAGCTCATACAGGTCGTTCACCGCGGACAGCATGGCAACGCTGCCGCCGTCCCGCAGCTCCTGCATGGCGGCCATGTGCTGCTTGAAATCCCCCCACTGGTCGGCGATCTCCGCTTCTTTTTCGGTGATCTGCTGCTCCTTGACGGCGATCTCCTGTTCCTTCAGGCCGATGCTGTTCTGCACCTCGGCGATCTGGCCCTTCAGCACGCTGATCTGGCTCTGGACCACCGTGACCTTTTCCTTCAGCTCCGATTCCAGCGCCTTGGCGGCCTGCTCCTTCTTTCTTGCATTGGACAGTTCCTTTTTGTGCTGTACAATGGACTGGGAGAGCTTATCCAGCTTGTTCTGCAGGCTGGACATGCTGGTAGCCGCCGTGGCCGGGTAGACCGAAACGCTCAGCAGCAGGCAGGCCGCTGCCAGAAACAGGCTGGCGGCGCGCATGGCCCGGCTGTGCCCGGGGGCGAGCTTTGCGTGGGTGGGGGTATACATGAGGTGCAGGCGGAAGCCCGCAGAGTGTTTTGCTTGTTTCACAGAGAAGGCTCCTTTCGCTTACACATTCAGATGCTTGCGGATGGAGAACATGCTGCCCAGCGCACCCACCAGCGCACCACCGGCCAGACTGTACGTCAGGATGGTGGGCCAGACGGCATCCACAGGCACCATGGCGGTGCCCATGAGCAGCTGCCACAACCCGCCCAGCGTGCTGGAGGCCTGCACGATGTAGGCATAGCCGAAGATACCGGCTACCGAGGTGATGGCACCGGAGATCAGGCCCATGGTCAGGCCCTCCACAAAAAAGGGCAGGGTGACAAGATGGTTGGTCGCGCCCACATACTTCATGATCTCGATCTCACGGCGGCGGGCAAAAACGCTCAGGCGGATGGTGCTGCCCACCGTGATGATGCTGACCGCCATCAACACCAGGATCACGATCTGGCCCACCTTGGTCACGGCCCGCTGGACCTCCACAAAGGTCTGGGTCATCTCAATGGGGGCGGTAACGCTGTACACGCCCGGGATACTCTGGAAGTTCTGGCTCATGGTCTGCATCTGGCTCAGGTCTGCCAGAGAGACACGGTAGTTGGCCTTGAAGGGGTTATCATTCTCAAATTCGTCCAGCAGAACGGCGTAATCCGCCATGTACCCACGGTACTGGTTGAGCACATCCTCCTTGGACATGTACTGCACCCGGCTCACGCCCGGGGTGGCAGTGATGCGCTCCCCTACCGACTGGATGGTGGCATCGTCGGCTTCGGGGTCCACATAGACCACCATTTCGTTCTGCTGGCCCAGATAGTTCACCATGCTGTTCACATTGACTTCCGCCAGCGTGGCAAAGGTGTTCAGGGTCATACAGACGCTCAGGGAGGCGATGCAGGCAATGGTCATGGCCCAGTGCTTGCCCAGGTTGCGCACGCCGCGCACCACAAGGAAACCGAACGTAGAAGGCTTCATCATACCAGCGACACCTCCATTTCCAGTTCCTTCGGGTCTACGGGTGGGTGGGGGATCATGGAGCCCGTGGGCACATCCGAGATGATGTGTCCGCCGGACAGGGTGACCACGCGGCGGTCAAAGTGACGGACCAGCTCGTGCTCATGGGTGACCACCAGCACAGTGATGCCCATCTCGCTGACACGCTCCAGAAGCTCCATCATCTCAAGGCTCAGTTCGGGGTCGATGTTGCCGGTGGGCTCGTCCGCAATCACCAGCTTGGGGGCGTGGGCCAGGGCGCGGGCCACAGCCACACGCTGCTGCTCACCGCCGGAGAGCAGGTCGGGGTAGACCTTTGCCTTGTCCTCCAGGTGGACAAGCTCCAGCATGTAATTCACGCGCTCCTTGATCTGCTTGTGCCCGATGTTGGTAACATGCATGGCAAAGGCAATGTTCTCGTAAACGGTCATGGTGGGGATGAGCCGGAAATCCTGAAAGATGATGCCCATCTGACGGCGCAGGTAGGGGATCTTGCGGCGGCGCAGGCGGGCAACATCCTGCCCGTTCACCAGCACGCGGCCCTCGGTGGGGGTCTCCTCGCGCAGGATCAGCTTGAGCAGGGTGGATTTGCCCGCGCCTGAGTGACCCAGCAGAAAAACAAACTCGCCGTCATCCACATGGAAGTTGACATCCTCCAGGGCAGGCTTTGCGTTGTGCTTGTACTGCTTTGAAACGTGTTCAAAATCTATCATGCATTTTTCGCTCCCAATAATTTTCTCCAAACCAAAAAGAACCGGCCAGCATCGGTTTCGAGCGGCCGGTTCTGCGCCGACGGCTTTGTGCCGCAAGCGTTTGCTTAATATTTGGCCGGGTTGTTGGACAGGTACTTCTTGACCATCAACGCCACCTTAAAGACGATGGCATCGTCGAACTCACGCAGATCCAGACCGGTCAGTTTTTTGATCTTTTCCAGACGATACACCAGCGTGTTGCGGTGGACAAACAGGCCGCGGCTGGTCTCAGACACATTCAGGTTGTTCTCGAAGAAGCGCTGGATGGTGAACAGGGTCTCCTGATCCAGGCTCTCGATGCTGCCCT
>OOAM01001247.1_pt1 | contig 17467 bp, 8 predicted proteins | sample 1671131 | NCBI WGS metagenome assembly OOAM01 (sample SAMN06348125, study PRJEB24527) | human gut metagenome | biome: human gut; feature: ankylosing spondylitis patient; material: feces | host: Homo sapiens | place: China | collected 2015-10 | reverse complement strand
GCTCCGTCTCCGTGTCCTGCAGGGCCTGCTTGGCGGCGGTCTCACTGGTCTTGGCATTCTTCTCGCTGGCGGCGGCGTTGGTCTCGCTCAGGGCTGCTGCGTCCTCGCTCTTTTTCGCCGCCTCTTCACTGTCCTTTGCCTTTTCCGCACTATCCTTGGATGCACTCTCACTCTCGGCGCTTTTCTTAGCGCTGTTCTCAGATGCCTCTGCGCTCTTTGCTGCCGCTTCCTCACTTTTCTTTGCCGCAGCAGCACTGTTTGCAGCCTTTTTGGCATTTTCCCCGCTCACCCGCACGCTTTCTTTCATGCTGGCGGCAGAGTTCGCTGCTTCTTTAGCAGATTTGGCCGCTGCTTCCTCGCTGGCCTTGGCCGCGTTCATGCTCTCCAGCGCCTGCTTGGCGTACTTTGTCACCTCGGCCACGAACTGCTCATAGATGCTCGGCGTTATGTTCTCGGTGGTCGTGTCGGTGTCGATGGTGTCATAGCAGGTGTACTTGCCGGGCTTGGTCATGGCAATGTAGCCGCTGTCGTTGATGGCCAGCAGCATCCAGGTGCCCTCTTTTTCCAGTGTCCACCGCCGGTCTACCAGTGCGCTGTTGTTCTCGTCCAGGATCTGCGGGTCCGGCTTTGTGCCGCTCAGGCGCTGCACATGCAGTGTCACGGTGCAGTTCTTCCACTCTTCCGGCAGCTCAAAGCGGAGCTCGTCCACCTTGGCGCTCCGCACACCGCCCAGATACAGCGTCTCAATGTTCGCCCGGAACGTTGAGCCGTTGTCCTGCAGCTTTCTGATCTTGATATCCAGTTGGCTCACAGTTTCACTCCCTTCACCAATCGGGCGCACTCCTCGGTTTCGCCAGAGGTCTCATTTCAGATTTGTGCGCCCTTCCTGCCCCTATCCTATCACGCCCCGCCGGGTGCAACTACCCCGGACATACAAAAGGGAGGCCGTTCACCCCGAACGGTCTCCCTTTCTTCTAAGCAGGGCTCCCCCCCTCGGGGGAGCTGTAAGCAACTCCGCCTTTGGCGGATTGCGCACTGAGAGGTTCACCTCACCCCTGCCCACTCATCCTTGCTGTTTTTTGCCTGTTCCTCCTTTTTTGCCGCGTCCTTCACCCACTGGGCAAAGTTCTTGTTCTCATACATCGGGGTTCCGTCCGCTTTGGTCAGCTTCAGCAGCATCGTTTCCAGGCGCTTGCGGTCGCTGCTGCTGCCCGCCAGATACTCCTCTTTCACCGCGTCGGTGATCTTCGTCTTGATGCTGCCGTCCTCCTTGCCCGCCGTCCGCAGCCGCCGGATCTCATCCTGCACGTCGCTGGTCCTGCCGGTGTCCACCGCTTCAGTCAGGTCATCGTACACGCTGCCCTCGGTGCCGCCCTTGTACAGCTCCTCGGCCTTGCTTTCAATGGCTTCGGTCACAAGGTCGATCACCCATGTCCGCTTTTCCGCGTCAGCTTTGACCCCCTCCCGGATGCCCAGGGTCTCGTACATTTCCCGCACAAGCTGCTTTGTCAGCTCTTGGCGCTGGCTGTCTTTGCCCTCGTTCCGGGCCTGTGCAGCCTGCTCTACTTCCGGGCTGTATTTCTTCAGCCGGTTCTTCAGCTGGCTGGCAATGGTCTTTTCGTCCTTGCCCATGGCTTCCAGCTTCGCCATAGCACCGCTGGCGTTGTCCGTGTCCCCCTCGGCAATGGCGTTGTACAGCCGGTCATACTGCCCGGTGGCGCTCGTCGGGGTCGAGCTGAACGAAAAGCCGCTTCCGCTTGCAATGTCTCGTGCATCTTCCACATAGGCATCAAAGGCATCCAGCATTTTCCGGGCGTTCCCCATAGGCACACCCGCAATTTCAAACCCGTACTGCATCAGGTTCACGCCTGCTTTTCGCAGTTTCTGGTGATACGCTTCCAGCTGTTCCTCCGTCATGTCACCTGTGTCCTGCCGGACAAGGCTGGAAAACTTCGTTACTGCTGCAAAAAGATCATTCACAGCGCTGATGTTGGTTGCACTCACCACATCGTAATCCGTACCGTTCACTGCATTTCCCACAGCGCTGTACAGCTCGCTGCCATACAGGAAGTTGCCCGCAAAGCTTTCCGTGTACAGATTCAGGAATCGCTTGCTCACGCTGGCCGCGGTCACATCTCCGTTCTCGTCCTGCTCCCGGTCCCACCGGTGCAGCAGGAAGTCCGCACCGATCTTCATCAGCGCAAACACAGCAGTCTGGGTGATCTGGCTCACAATGGCCCGATTCAGGTTCTTTCCGGCCCGCTTCACTTCTTCTGCTGTCTCGCTGCTGGGTGCAGCCTTGTCCCGTTCTTTCTGGGCGTTGTAGTCCATCACCGCATCGGCCAGGATGCCGTAGTTCTGGAACCGCTGGGTCGTGAACATGGTCAGGGTCTTGGTCATTTGATCCGGGTTGCGCTGGATTCCCGCCCGCTGCATGGTGGTGTAGTTGGGCTGGGTCTCCTCGATCACCCGCTGATACATCTTGTTCACCGCTTCCCAGTAGGCTTCGCTGCCTTTCGTGGCTGCCCCCTCTGCAAACTCATTGACGTGGTGCTCCACATACCGCTTGGAACCCTCCCACAGGGCCGCTACCGTGATCTCGTCCATGCTGTTGATCCAGCCGGTCACCCACTTGGGCAGCTTGTCCATGGCCTTTTCTGCCGTGCCCTGGCTCACGCCAATGCTGGCAAGTTCACCCCGCTGGCTTCCCCGCAGTCGGTATTGCAGCAGCACATCCCCATGCTGGGCAATTTCCTGTTCCAGCGCTGCCCGCTGCTTGCCGGAGAGGTTCTTCACAAACGGCACCACCGCCGCCATGGTATCCGCACCCAGTACCGCGCCCGCCGTTGGCAGAGATGCCGCCTGCGCAATGGCCACACCAGGGTTCAGCGTCAGGATCGCGCCCGCATAGTTGCCGCGCAACCTGTCCAGCACTTTGGTCATTGTGGTCGAGCGCTTTCTTTGCGTGGTCTGCAGGTCGGTCAGCAGGTCATCGATGTAGTTCGTCGCGCTCTGGCCCCACTGCTCTTTCAGGATACCATTTTTCAGCATCTTGATGCCGTCCTCGGTCTCAATGCCACTGTTCAGCACCTTCTGCACATCCCGGATGGGTGCCGCCAGTCCGGCGTAGGCTGCCGTGTCCCGCAAACTCCGCTGCACCACGCTGCTGCACTCCTCCAGCAGGATGGGCATCTGGCTCTTGACACGGTTCTTCAGGAAGCCTCGGCCCTCAATGGTGGCATCCAGTTTCACGCCCTCGATCTGGGTCGCCAGCGCCGTCTTGTCCACCGCAATGGGGTAATAGTTTTTCACGGTGGCCCGCTGGTAACCCAGCAGCTTCATGCTTGTCTCGTTGATCAGGTTCGTGGTGTAGCTGCCGAAGAAATTCTTCATGTCCTCGCACCAGGCCCGGTCGTAGTCGGTCATGGCCTTCTCCACGGCCTGGATCACGGTGTCGGCCATGGGGTTTCCCGTGCTGTCCGTCAGCATCCCGATCTTCACGGTCTGGCCCTTCTGGTAAGCCTTCTCAATGTCGCCCCTGTTGTACTCCTCCGCATCCGGGACCGTCAGGCCACCGTTCAGCAGGTGCTCCCGGCTGTCGGCGTTCTGCAGGTGCATGTACAGGCTGCACAGCTGGGCGTGGGTCAACGGTGCAGCCCGACCCTTGCTGTCCTTCAGGCCAATGTCCACCAGCTCCGCGCCCGGACCGGCGAATTTTTCCATCTGTCTCAGGTTCGCCTTGCCCGTCACATTGTCAAAGAGCTTCGTTCCCTCCACAGTGATCCGGGTCTGTTCCCGCTGGCCGTCATTCAGCATGGTGCCCAGCTTCTCCATCTGGCTGTTCTTTGCGTAGCCGCCCAGCATCCGGAACACACGGGTACCGCCCAGCATATCCAGATTATACCTCGTCAGCATCCGCCGGAATTTTCCGTCATTGCCCTTGCTCTGGCGCACCTCTGCAGCCGCCTCGTTGGCGATCTTGTCCACCGCTTCGGTTTTCTGCAAGCTCAGGGTCTTGTTTGCCATCCGGATCACATGCAGTGTGCTGGTGGTAATGGCTTTCAGCATCCGCATCTGGTCCACCGTCATGGGCAGATAGGTGCGGTTCTCGGTCTCCCGGATCCGCTTTCTCAGCCGGTCACGCAGCATCTCGGCCTTTTCGCTGTCCGGCAGTGCCTCGGCCTCTGTCAGCTGCTGGTTCAGCCGGTCAAGCTGGGCCTGCTTGCTGGCACTCAGGTCAGCCTGCAGCGCGTCGATGAGCTCCGGCACCTTGCTCAGCTTCCAGTCCTCGCTGATGCCGTTGGAGCTGTTCTCGGCTCCCATCGACTGCATGATACTGGTGCGCAGGGCCGTCAGCCGGGCCACGGCGTGGTCGTTCAGCAGTGTCATATCCGCCAGCTTTGCCACCTCTGCCGCCTGCTGGATCAGGTGGGGCTGCACATACCGGTCCTTGCTGGGCCGCAGGATCATCTGGTTCAGCTGGGCAGCATTGGCCCGGATGCCCCGCCGCAGCTCGTCCTTCTGCCGACCGTCCCGGGCTTTCTGTACCCGCTTCTCAGCCAGCTTCTTGGCAATGGCAATGTCCTCGTCCCGCTGCTGCCGGGTCACTTCAATTGCAATCGCATTCCGCTGGGCCTGCTTTTCCTGCCACGCCTGTGCCTTGCGCTGATTTTCTTCCTCCCATTCCAGCAGTTCGTTTTCCTGATGGATCAGCTGCCACTCTGCCGAATCGGCCCGTTTCTGTTCGCCGGCAACCTCATAGGAAAGTGCCTGATTCTCCCGTTTCAGCTGCCTGATCTCAAGCTTTGCCTCATCCAGCATCTGCTGCCGTTCCTCTCGCAGGCGCTTTTTCTCTGCTTTCAGTTCCCGTTCGTACTTCTCCTTCAGCACATCCAGTTTTTCGGTCAGGTCGCCAACGTTCGTAATGTCCATACCCAGCGTTTCCAGATTTTCGTCCAGCAGCTTTTCTGCTTTCGCATTCTTTCGTTCCAGCTCAGCCACACGCCGTACTGCCTCACTCTGGTTGCTGCTCCTGCCATTCTCGTACAATCTCCGGTCAAATTCTTTCTTCTGGTCCTTCTGGATCTTCCGCAGGTCCTTCAGCGCCTGCTCCGCGTTCTCCTCGCCCACGGCAGCAGCCACAGCCTGGCGCTGCCAGCGCTGGAACCCATCAAAGATGGCCTGTGCATCGGTCATCTCCGGCACGTTCAGAATATCACCCAGCATCCGGCCTGCCAGCTCCACTTTGGCATCCTCGTACTCGGCAGCATCCGCAAAGCGGCTCATCATCCTGGGCTTGATGGCATCGTGCACGTTCATCAGCACATCCAGCCACTCGGTGCTCTCCATGCTGGCCGCGCCGTCCACGCCTGCCGCCTGGGCCGCGCCCCGGAACAAGGCCGCTGCCCCTTCCTTGGTGCCGCCCATGGCCCGGGTGTCGTTAACGATGGATTCATACACTTCCGCCGGGTTGCCGTCCCGCACACCTTCTGCCTGCCGCAGCTTCACACCGTGCCGCCGGGCCTCGGCCACCGCTTCGCTCCACGTCCCGTACCGCTTCACCAGCTCCGCCTTGGCCGGGCCGTCCTTGTTCACCGTGTAGCTCAGGTCGTGGTATTCCGGGTACTCGTCCCACAGCTCGGTGTTCCGGTAGGTCGCCCCGCTCAGAATCTCATCCGCAATGGTCTCAGACAGCGCGCTGGCCTTGCTCATGCTGGCCCCATCCGCCGTCATGTACTCCACCAGCGCCCGGGTCTCTCCGGCAATCTTTGTCCGGTCGGCCCTGCTGCCGTTGGCCTTTGTCCACCGCACCGCCAGCCCGTCAATGGAATCCTGGCTGATCCTCACACCGTGGGTCACACCCATCATCTGGGCCAACGTTTCCATCGCCGCGCTGTTGTCCGCAATGGCCCGGCTTGCCTGCCTCTGGGTGTTCTTCCGCGCGTCCCGTTCCGCCTGTTCGGCCAGCTGGAAACGGACGTTCGGCACCTTGTTCAGCAGGGCCGTGCGCTGGGCATCGTCCCCGGCTTTGTAGAGCTTCACGTCAATGCCGGTCTCTTTCAGGCTGTCGATCAGGGTGCTGCTGGTGTTGTCGGGCAGGATCGCCGCCCGCACCTCATCAAAGCCCACGGCCCGCTGGGGCTTCGCTTCAAAGTACCCGGTGGGAATAGCAGCCACGTTCTTGTACAGGTTCAGGATCATCTGGGCCGTGTCCTTGCCAATGGTATACCCCTCTTTTGCAAAGGCCTTTCCAATGGCTGCCGCCGTCTGTTTTCCCTGTGCGGCCTGCATCAGGATGCCGCCCAGGATTTCCCGCTCTTCAAAGCTGTTGTCTGCATGGGGCGTAGTCTCTCTCCGCAGCTTGTCAAGGATATCGCTGATCTGGTCATCTGCCTTTTCCAGCAGCGCCTTGTACTCTTCTTCCGGCATCTGCTGCAAGCGGCCCTTGTCCGCCCGCACTTCGTCCAGGTTCTGGTACTCCGCCGTGGCCGTGCTCATCAGGGTGCTGGCCGAAAGGCCCCATGTATCCTGCCCTCGTGCATTCTGAGCATTCATAGCAGCCACAAGGTTTTCCAGCGTGTAGCTGTTGTGCAGCTGGGCAAAACTGCGCTTTATCCCTGCCGGAGTAAAACGGTCTTTTCCGTTTCGGATTCCCTTCTGTCCTAGAACATTTCCCAACTGGTCATACACCCAGTTCTTCACATCTTCTGCCGGAGCTTCCTGCCGGATAGCCTCCCTGGTCGCTTCCACATCCATCGCCTGCTTTCCGGCATTGGTATCGGTCAGCATTTTGTAGGCGTGCTCCAGCATCCCATACAGTCGTCCACGGTTGTCATTCCGCATCTTGTCAATGCGCATTTGCCAACGCCGGTTCTGGCCCTCCAGCTGTCCGTGAGTATACTTTTCTTCCAGTGCGTCCGCCGCTTTATCTGCCAGCTGATCCAGCTGGTCAAAGTCACCACCCTCGAATGCAGCTTTGATTTCATCCGCGCCAATGTGTTCGATCACCTTTTCCAGGGTATCATTGCCCAGGCTGTCGAACTGGTCCCGTTCTGTCTTATACACCGGCTCCACAGTCTTACCTTTCGCTTCCAGATAGGCCAGCTGCACTGCCGTGTTTTCCTCCAGGCGCTGGGCAAGCTCTGCCCGGTCGGAGCTGCTCGTCTCTTCAATTCCAAGGCGCTGTAACGCGGCGCTGTTCGCAAATTTTCCTTCAAACGCATCTTTGCTTGCCGAATCCACCTTGCTTTCAAAGTCCCGCATCGCATCGTAATTCACTTCAAACTCCACATTGGGCCGGGTGGGTGTCCAGGCATCCGAACCATAGATACGGTTTGCCCGGTTCACCATGGGGTCAATGGTATCGGAGTTGAACACCAGCGAGATGGGGCCATACTTGGTGTGACCTTCCTGGGCTTTCACCACCGCAATAGACGGCGAGGGCATCCCGCCCAGCTCCAGCGCTTCCTGCAGGTTTTCGGCGGTCAGGTTGTGCACGGCCACAAGGTCTTTGTTCTGGTCCACCTCCACCGGAGCACTCAGCTGGAACCGCACCGATTTCTTCACAGGTTCGCTGTTTCCCTTGCTTTCGGAATTTTCTTGTGCTATACTGTTTTTAGCAGGAAAGCTCGGGCGTTCACCGCCCTCCTCGGTTTTGAGTACCGTGTCAGCGCTTTCCTGATAAATAGAACTCTCCGACCCTCTGCTCCCCGAATCTTCGGATTCCATGTGGGCTTTGCCGGAGGGTTCCGTAAAACCTCCTTGCAGACTACTCCTTGAATCTTTGGATTCTACGTGGGTACGCATGGAGGTTTTATTATTTGTAGATTTTATATCTACAATATCATAGAAAATCTCCCGGTCATTTGCTTTGAAGGCAGTCAGAACATCAGCTTCATAGGCATTCTGCCCAACCACAATTTTGATTTTTCCACGGTTGAATGCTTCCGCATTCTTGTGGTTTGCAGGTTCTCTGTAGACTTCATCTGCGGTTTTAATAATTTCATCCAGATTTGCAGCCATCCGCATTTTATCTGCATACGTTTCTTCGTTCGTTCTCTGAAGCGCCATTGTAGATTTAGAACGGACAAACTCACTTCTTCCATCTTTATGGTTCAAAATTGTCCAGCCGTTCCGCTCAAAGCCGTTCGGATACCGCTCCTTGATTGCCTGTTTCACTACGGTTTTCCAATCTTCCTGTGGAACACCGTTCAGGATATCTTCATCAATTTTGATGTAGCTCTCTCCGTCGGCATCCTTCTGGATCGAAAAACGAATATTGCGTCCTTCCGCCGCGCTCTCTGTCTTGAGGGCAGCGGCGTTTTCTTTTGCACTGCGCAGGTTGTCCATCGCTTTTTCAGCGTGGGCAAAGTACTCGTCCTGCAAAATTCTGCGCTCGTTCTCGGCCAGGCGCTGGGCCTTCAGGGCCGCCCGGTTGTCGGGGTCAAGGGTCAGCACTTCCTTGGCCCGGCTGATGATGCCGCCCAGCATCTCCTTCACCCGGTTCATCACGGTGCGGATGGTTCCGGCCCTGCCGCTGTTCTTCTCGGCCTGCCCGCGCTGGAACTCTACCCAGCGCTTGAAATCGGATTCATTGGAGAAGATGCCCCGCCAGGCATCGCCCACCAGCTCCTCGGCAGCTTCCTCATAGGTCAGATCCTGCTGGGCATAGTCGGTCATCTTCTCCCGGATCATCTCGTCCACGGTCTCAAAGCCGCTGCTCCTGGCCAGATACAGCAGGGCATGGTCCTGCAAGGTCTTGGCTCCCTCGCTGTCCAGTGCGTTGTACCAGTGGTAGTCCTCGTGCAGCACCGTGCCGAACGTATCCTGTGCGCTGTCTCCAAAGAAGATCCGGGCCGTCTCCGTGTCCACATAGGCCCGCACCCGGCTGTCTGCCTGTCCAGCACCGTTCTGCAGCACGTTTTTCAGAACCGCCGTGGTGCCGGTTGCCGCCGCGTTCAGCTCGATCACCTGGCTGCCAGCGTCGCTCTCACTCCGCGTGGTTCCCTTGTAGATGGTCTCACCCCTGCCCGTCAGGCTCTGTTCCGTCAGAGTGCCGCCCAGCTGGCTCTTGGCCCACCGGGTCTCTGCCGCATCCCTGCCGTAGGTGTAGGCGATCTTCAGCGCGTTCCGGCCCTTAAGGTTGCCCAGCACATAGTTCACGTTGGCCGCCATGCCGCTGCCGGTGCCTGCCAGCTCCAGCGCCTGGTCAAAGGTCTTCACGTCCTCCATCTGGCCCAGCCGGTACAGAGTGGATGTTGCCGCCGCATAGCGGTCACTGTCCACGCCTTCCGGCTGTTTCCGGCTGATCTCCTGCGCCGCCTTTTCGCCCACCTTCCAGCTCCGCAGCACCTGCTCCGTCCGGGCCTGCTTCTGGCCCTCCGTCCTCGGTGCTTCCATGCCGTAGGTTTCCCGCATCGGGCTGTTGCTGCTGTCCATCCCGTCAAGGGTGCTTTCTTCCACAGGGACCGACTGCATCACAGCCTGCCGGTCAGCTCCATTCTGCGCAGTCAGCTCAACGTTTCCCGTCCTGTCAAGGGCCCCCATACTAGGGGGACTGTCAGCACTTATGCGCTGACTAAGGGGTTCTGCACCGTCCGCTGCTGTTTCCGTGGAGCCTTCCACACTTTCCCCAGCGTTCTCAACAGCATTCTGCTGGCTGCGCTGTGCCGCCACTTCCCGCAGCATCCGCCGGGTAGCCGCAGCCGTGCTCGGCAACTTCACCCCATAGGCTTCCTCAAAAGCCGCGCGGTTTGCCTCGTTTCCGGCCTCCGGGGTGAACAGCCTGATGGTCTTGCCTGTCAGGCTGTCACCGGCCGCCGCTTCTACAAACGTCTGCACAGCCAAGTTGTCCGATATGGCAGCAGTTTCCGCACTGTTGCCCTCAGCCGCAGGGCCCGCCGCTTTCAGGTCAGCAGAGCCTTTTTCAGTCCCATCAGACTCCACCGACATGCCAAGGGCCCCACTATTAGGGGGGCTGTCAGCGCTCACGCGCTGACTGATGGGTTCCGGTTCCCGCGCCAGCTCCTCCCGGCGCTGGTGTTCCTTCAGCGCCTGCTCGTATTCGTCCTGAGCGGCATACCGCTCCACGTTGCCCCGCAGGCTGGAATCTCCCGCGTTCATCCTGGAAAGCCCTGTGCCCACAGCGCCGCCCAGTGCACCGGACGCGCCGCCGGTCAGCCCCGCTTCCAGCGCCTGAACCAGCGTGTCCGTGGTAAACATGGTCTGGGCAGCTTCGCTGTCTCCCAGGGCCGCATCAATGGCCTTGTCGGCGTAGGTCTCCACAAAGGCCTGCACGGCGTTGTCAATGCCGCCGGAAATGGCGTTGGCAACTGCCGGATGTGCCGCCGCAAAGGCCGAATCTCCAGCCAGCGCCCGGATCTTGTCTGCCACAGCTCCCGCCACGGAATTTCTGGCGTAGTCCGCGCCCATGGTTCTTGCCAGATCAGCCGCACCCACGCTGTTGATGGCCCATCCTGCGCCAAACTTGGCCACGCCGCCCACCAGCGCCTTGCCTGCGCTTTCGCCCTTGGCCGCGCTCTTGCCCATGGCATCCGCAGCGCCCTGGGCACTCAGCACCGGCAGCACCGCCGCCGGGTTGATGGCAGCCACGGCAAGGTTCTCTGCCGCGCTGGTCGCCACGCCCTGCACGGTCCGCTGCACATCGGTCAGGCCGCTCTGGGCCGCGCCCGTCAGCTGCTGGCCCCGGTTGTACAGCTGGTAGCCCACGCTCTTCTCCGTGTCGATGCCACCCTTTGCTTCCGTTCCGGCAATGCGGCTGCGCATGTCCTCGATCTCCTGCCGGGTAAATCCCTGCTGCAACAGGTCGCCGGTGCTGTACTTGGGCTGGTAGTCCATGTCAGTTTCCATCAGCTGGTCATACAGGTTCTTCTCGCGGGGGTTCCGGGCAAGCTCTGCTTCCAGTGCTTTCCGGTTCTCGCTGCTCTGCCGGATGTTCTTTCCGGCCTGCACCATGTACTCCGCACCCATCAGCGGGGCAGCGGCCACGGTGTCCGCAACGCCGCCCACGGTGTTTGCCGTCCGCCGGGCCAGCTGCTTCCACTCCGGGATTTCTTCCATGGTGTCCAGATACTCCCTGGCCTGCCGGATCTCCGTGTCCGTGTACCCCAGCTTTTTCAGGTCCGCCGTGCTGTAGGTGTTGCCCACCTTCCCCTTGATTCCCGTGGTGCGGAAGGGGTCGATGCTACCATCCCCGGCGCTGGCCCCGTTTCTGCTGGTGCCGGTCTCGGCATAGCTGGTATAATTGCTCTTCTTTTCCAGCAGCTTGTTCACAAGCTCCTGATTCCGAGGCTGGTCAAACCACTGGTTGGCCTGGTCAAAGGCATCCGGCTGGCTGTACTCCGCATAGCTGTTCTTCAGCTTCTGGGCCTGCTGTCCGTACCACGTTCCCAGAGTATTCCCCGCCGGGCTCACTGTCACCTTCTGCCGGTTCAGCTCGTCGCTCCGGCTGTCCATGGCATCCGCAAAGCCCAGGTTGTTCCTTGTCCGGTAATCCTCCAGCGCCGTGGAGTACAGGTCGGTGCCCGTCTGCTGTTTCTGGGTTTGCAGTGCCGCACGTTTTTCGGCCATTTTTTCCGCCGTCCATGGATCGCTATTGTCCGACACAGAGTTTCCCGTACTGCCAAGGGCTAACTGGTTGCGGCTGTCAGCGCTCTTGCGCTGACTGAGGGGTTCTGCCCCACCAGCAGCGGCATTGGTTTTTTTCTGAAGTTTGGCCCGCTTTTGGGCCATCTGTTCTGCTGTCCATGCCATTTTTGTTCTCCTTACCATCCCATCGCATTCCAGACCTTGGCCGCCACGTCATCATTTATGCCCATGTTGACCAGCCGGGCATAGATCGTATCCGAATCCACCCCTTCTGCACTCCACCCCTTTGCATAGCTCATGGCGTTGCTGTACGGCATTCCGGTACTCTTACCCGTGCTCCCTCCCGCGGTTCCCCCGGGCAGGGCCCACTTGTTCGGATTCGCCAGCGGGGCGATCAGCCCGATGTTGCCGCCGCTCTGGCTGCTCTGTTCGCTCACTGGGTATCCGTTTGCCGCAAGGATATTGTCGTACCAGCTGGTGTCTCCGCCTTTGGCTGCCACCGCATCCCGGTCTTTCTTCAGGTTCCGGATCTCGCTGTTGCTCCATCCCCCATCCGAACTCCGGCCGGACCCGCCGGAACCGGTTGCTGCTCTCTTTGCCAGCGCCGCCGAGAGTGCTCTCTGGGTCAGGGTGTTGTAGTCGCCCGCTGCATTGCTGTCCATGCCGTACATCTTCAGCAGGTTGGCCGCCGCCTCGCTGTTGCCGTTTGCCACAAGGGAAGCCGCGGTGCTCAGAACACCGGCCTGATCGTCCCGGGTCACCGGTGCGCCGTTGTAGCTGGCAAAAGCGTTTGCGTTCAGGCCGTACCGGTTCAGCACGTCGCTGGCCGCATCCCCGGCTCCCTGGGTGTACAGGTTGAACGCCTGCTGGTAAGCACTCAGGGCATCGCTCTGGTCGGTGCGTTTCTTGTTGTACTCCCACTGTTCCCGGGCAAAGTCATTTTCCCACTGCTGCTGGGTGTACCCCTTGTACCCATCGTAGGCCGTCAGGGCCGCCGAGCCGATGTTCTTTACCGTGTTCCAGAGGTTGTTCCAGTAATTGTCGTTCTCGTTCCGGGCCTGTTCGCTCTGGTTGGCAAGGAAATTCTGCCACGCCGTGTAGTTGGCAAAGTTGCTGCCGTATGCACTGCGGTCCAGCGCCTCGGTGTTGGCCATGCCGGAAAGGGCACTCAGCAGGTCGTTCTGCTGGTTCTGATATTCGCTCAGTGCCTTGCTTCTCAGGCCAGGTACCGCATTGTCAATGCCGCTCAGCGCCTGCTGCTGGCCCTGCTTTGCCACGCTGTCGGCGTAGCTGCTGCCATACCCGCCCGCCAGCATCGCCGCGTTGGCCTGGGCATTCTCCGCGCTGGCGGCAGCATTGGCCTGGGCCTGGGCGCGGTACTGCTGGTAGGCTTTGCTGCCGGTGTCCCAGTCGAATCCGCTGCCGATCTGCCCGGTCAGGCTGTCCATTGCGTCCTTGTTCCGGCTCACATAGTCCGCCGGGCGGTTGGCGTTCCATTCCCGCTCTTCCTGTTCCGCCTGGTTCTTTTTCCGTAAGGTATCAAATAACATGTCGTTCTCCTTTTCTTCTGCCGGCCACCGATCTTCAGATCACGGCAAGCGCTTTCAGCACCCACGGCAGCAGCTGTGCACCCACCTGCAAAGCATTCCCCCAGAAGTTGGTGTTGTTCGCATCCTTCTGCTGGTTGGCCCTCACCGCATTTTCATACTCGGTGTGAGCACTGTTCAGCTGGCCATAGTAATTGTTCAGGCGGGTGTTGTAAGCATCCTGCGCCAGCTTTTCCTGCTGCTGCAAAGAGCTCAGCCGGTTGCCCAGGTCACTCTTTTTGGTGGCATATTCGTTGTAAGCCTGGTTGTATAAGCTGTCTGCCACGTCCGAAAGCCCGTTCATGGTGCTCTGGTAGGCCGTCTGCCCGCTGGAAGTGCCCCAGCTGTTGCCGTAGCCGCCGCTGCGGGCCGAAGCGTTGGCGGCAGCGTTCTCGCTGGCCAGCTCCGCACCCCGGGTGTACTGGTTCTTGTACTGCTGGTAAGCTGCGTCCTTGGTGTAGTCGTAAGAAAAGCCGTCCCGGTTCATCTTGTCCAGCTGGCTCTGCGTGCCGCTGATCTGGCTGCCGTACTCGCTCTGATACTCCCCGGGCTTCTGTCCTTTGATGTAATCCAAATTGTTCTTTGCCGTGGTCACCCGGTCATTGCTCTGGGCGTACTGGTAGCTGTTGGAACCGTTCTTTCTGGTTCCAAACACGCCGGTGCCCGCATTCTTTTCGCTGTTGCCGGTAATGCCGTCATACACATCCCCTACCATCAGCCCCACATTGTGGCCCGGGATCAGGTACTCCCACCATTCTCCTCTTGCCATCTTCTCACTGTCTCCTTTCGTTTACTCCACCTTCAGCCCCATGGCGGTCAGCTTGTCCCGCATGGTGTCGCTGAAATTCGTCTCGTCCAGGTTCTGCATCATGTACATCATCTGGTCCCGCAGCTGCATCAGGTAGTTGTTGATGCTCCGCCTGTCCTCCGGGGCCATGTTGTCACTCAGTTTCGGCATGGCGATCTCGCCAAGCCTCGTAATATCTGCCATATAAAATCTCCTTCCTCTAAGCAGAGCTATCGGGTTGCGGCTCCCAGCGTCTGCTTCACTCCGTTCGCATCCTGCTGGCCGCGGCCCCAACAGCTCCTCCATCAATCCGCCACTGGCGGCGGTCGTCGCCGTTGCCCTTCGGGGGAGCTGCAAGCAACTGCACCGCAGGTGCATTGCGCGCTGAGAGGGTCATCGTTTCGGTTCCCCTCCGGCCACCCGGTTGCCCCGGCTCTCTGCCATGCTGAACGCAATACTTCGCACCACGATCTGCCCGGTGCCCTTGATCCGCAGCCGCATGGTGTCGTGCCGCTCCGGCACAAAGGGCAGGTTGACCCGGGTGTATTTGTTCAGAACGGCTGCCTGGCCCAGCGTCTCCCAGGCCCCGCCCTCATAGCTGGCCTGCAGCTCCACAACGCTGTATGTCAGGGCATCCACCCGCAGAAACACCCGGTTGATGTACTTGTCCGCCGGGATGTTCAGTCCAATGTCGCCGCTCACAGCCTCAAAGCCCACCTTCTGTTCCAGATTCGCCTTTGCCGTGTCGGTGTCCCGGTCGGCCTCCCGTTCCGGTTCGGTGGCCCACAGGTTTACGCCGTCCCATTGGTAGAGCTGCCGCCCCGTGGAGCACATCGCCCAGCCGGAAGCATTCTCTTCCGCCGCCGTGTCCTCCTCGTGCCAGAGCCGCCGTTCGGTGTCGTAGACCAGCAGCCGGGTCTCGTTCCGGCCCGGCACCCGCAGATGCAGGTAATACCGGGTGTCCAGCACACCGCCCACCGCACCGCGCACGTTCATCAGCCAGGTGTTGTCCAGTCCGCCGCTGATCTTCACCGGCAGGCTGCCGTCCCAGGCCATCACGCCGTCGGGGGAAAGGTAGTACAGCACCTCTGCCAGCACACACATGCTCTTGCTGGCCTGCTTGGCCACGCCCCGGCACTGCACGCTCACCAGCTGATAGTCTGCCGGGCGGCTGCCGTAGAGCTTGTGCAGGCAGTTCTCCTTGAAGAACAGCACATAGCCCATGCAGGTGGCCGCACCGGTAAAGGGGCCGTCACTGCCCACGTTCACGGCGTAGCTGTCCGAAGCAATGCCCCGGTAGCTGTACCAGTTGGTGGGGTCGCCCAGCTTGCAGCTGTAGATCACGTTCTCCTCGCTGTTGCAGCCCCATACCCGGTTTGCGTTCTCGGTCACATATTCCAGCCGGGGCACCCGCCGCCTGGCGGTAATGGTGGTGCCGCCCGCTGTGGCGCTCTCGCTGCCGTTCATGCTCTTCCAGGTGGTACCACCCGCCGTCACGGTAAAGCTGCCGTAATAGCGTGCGCTCTCGGTCTTTGGGCTGCCGGTCAGCACAATGCTGTCCCCGTCCATCTGCTCAATGGTCACCTCACCGTTCACGCCCTCGGCCAGATATTCTTCCACCAGCCCGGGCACCTGCTCCACCGTGATGGTGTCCCCCTTCCTGAAGCCCGCAGCGGCCAGCCCGGGCAGGGTCATCTTCACGCTGTTCAAAAGGATCTCCGCCCACTTGCCGCTCTTGGCATCGTACTGCTCCAGCACGTTCACATAGGCCCACTTGCTGGAAGAGGAGTTCTGTTTCAGGAACGTCGTCCCGTCCGCCGGGCCGGAAGGTTCCGTGGTGCCCACGCTGCTCACGGTGTAGGTCTTGCCGCCCGCGTCGCAGGGTGCAATGGTCACCGTGCCGGTCTGGCTCCATGCAGCGCTCAGGGCTTCCAGCTTGCCGGTGGCCGTGTCAAAGCTCTTGGCATCCGGCCAGATCAGGATCTTCGTGCCCATGCCGATCATAATTTTCTCGCTGTCCGTCACGGCATTTTCCAGCACGATCTCCCCGCCCGCAGCCGCGGTGGTCACGTCGTCCTCGCTGTCCTCGGTGTAGCGCAGGGTAGTGCCCTCGCACAGCAGCAGGCCGTTCAGGTGATACATCCCGTTGCAGCGGCCCATGGCCCGCATGGTGCGCCGGGGTGTCCGGGTCTGCAGTGCGGGGTATCCCCGGCTGGAAAAGTTCTTCATCTCGGTAAACTCCGCCTCGGCGCAGGCATAGCTTTCATTCAGGCCGCCAAAAGCCGTCTGGATGCTCTTCCCCGTCGAGATGCTGTATAAGCTTGGCAGTGCCATCTCAGTACCTCCACTTCGTGGCCATCCTGGGCAGGTAGGTGTGTCTGCACCAGGCCGCAAACTCCTGCTGGTTCTCGTTGGCCAGCTGCATCTCGTTGGCATAGCGGTCGGTCTCGCCCAGGGCCGCGTCCATCTGTGCCGCCAGATAGTGGGCATAGTAGCTGTCGTAGGGCTCCGGCAGCAGCAGTTCCGCGTCCTGCCGCAAAAGCTCCTGCTCCCGGTCGTATAAGATGTCCGCACCCACGGCATCAAAATCGGTGGTGTCGCTCTTGTCCACCACGCTCTTTCTCAGCCCCGCATCCGCCTGCCGCAGCCATAAGATCTTCAGCTCACGGTCAAACCCGTTGTTGGGCCGCAGCTTGTCTGCGGTTTCGATTGCTTTTCCTACTGTCACGCTTATTCCATCCTTTCACATCTGCAACCCGGGTTGCGGCTCCCTGCGTCCACTTCGCACAAAGCTTTGTGCTCGTGTCCTGCTGGCCGCGGCCCCAACAACTCCTCCCTGTTTCCGCCGCAGGCGGCGGTCGTCGCTGTTGCACTTTTTTCTCACTTCTCCGATTTGCTACTTCGCAGCAGATGTTACTTCATTGCTATAAATTGCAAATAGGTTGCGTTTTAGGTGCAGGGAAGAGTATACACGGATTCTGTGTGAAATGCAAGACCAAAATGCAATCTTTTTGCATTTTTCTCAAAAGAATGACTCTTAAAACCTTTTTTGGAAGAAATTTGATTAAACCTATTGACAATATGGGTATGAGGGAATATAATGCAGGCAACAAAACCACACGCCTTGTAGGTAAGTGGGAATTTCGGAAAGGAGGGTACTCAAATGACGCTGATTTGGAAAAGTCTTCTGCACGCCAACTTTCGCTGCGGGCGAATGTACAGCGCCCGGGCCGAGAAACAAACTCTGAGCCATAGCTGTACGGTGCCCTCTATGCCGCGAATGCGCGAGCGAATGTGACGCCCGAGACAGACAAAAGGCTCTGAGCTGAAAACGATTTCTTTGCTCGGCAGACGAAAGGTGAAACTCCCCACGCTGCCGGGCATTTTTATGAGTAAAAATAATACTTTGAGTACAGATAGAGAGGGAAAATACTATGTCTAACTATAAATTTGAGACCCTGCAGCTTCACGTTGGCCAGGAGCAGGC
>OOAM01001202.1_pt1 | contig 18032 bp, 16 predicted proteins | sample 1671131 | NCBI WGS metagenome assembly OOAM01 (sample SAMN06348125, study PRJEB24527) | human gut metagenome | biome: human gut; feature: ankylosing spondylitis patient; material: feces | host: Homo sapiens | place: China | collected 2015-10 | reverse complement strand
CCTGGATGTCCAGCGGCTGCGGATGGACTTCACCCTCCCGGCTCAAAGCGGCGAAGGCCGCCCTCTCAGCGGCCGGGAACTCCAGGATCTGCTGGACCGGGAGTCCCCCTCCGTTTTCTTCTCCCAGGACCTGTGCGCCCGGTATTTCACCTATGCCCGGGACGGCGAGACGCATTTCGTCCTCTTCGACGACGCGGACACCCTTTCCCAGAAGCTGCGGACCGGCGGGAACATGGGCTTCGCCGCCGCCTTCCTGATGTATCCGGAGGTGCAGGATCTGCTGCCCAAGCTGTTTCCCGGGCGGAGGACATAAAAAGTGCTGTACCTTTCGGCACAGCACTTTTCCTTGACAGATCAATAATAGCGCTTCTTGTTCTTGCGAGCGGCCTCAGACTTCTTGCGGCGCTTGACGCTGGGGCTCTCATAATGCTCTCTCTTCCGCACTTCCGCGATGACGCCGGCCTTGGCGCAGCTGCGCTTGAAACGCTTCAGCGCGCTGTCGATGGACTCGCCGTCCTTCACATGGATCTCAGACATCTATATTTCCCTCCCTCCGAGGTATCCGGCTTAATCCAGGATACTTTAAGGGCCATAATCTATGGCTTTAACATAAGCATTATACAAACCTTCCGGGCCGTTGTCAAGAGATTTTCCGGAAAATCAGCATTTCTCCCGGGAGATCAGTCCGCCGCTCTCCGGTACACGATGGGCACATCGTACCCGAACGTCCGCTTTCCGTTCACCTCCATGGTCTCCGCCACCTCCAGGGACTCCTGAGAGAATCGCTCATACAGGGTGAACTTCAGCACCGGGGAGAACATGCTGACGCTGCCCCCCTCCCACACGCCGTCGTGCAGCGTATAGAGGGCAGGCGTGAATTTCTCGGAGATCTCCAGATCCTCCCATTTCAGGGGCGGCAGCGTCTCATAGGTGACCGCGCCGCCGTCCGCCGCCTTGGGCAGCTGATAGGATGTCAGCTTCACCGCCTCCCCCTCCTCCGTAAAGAGGAACAGATGGGGTGAGGCGTGGGTCTTTCCCTCCGTGGTGTAATAGCTCTCCTCCAGCACAAATGCTCCCGCAAAATCCGCGGGGAGGCCGTCAATCTTGTCGTTGCACACGGTGTTGACATGCTCTGCCAGCGGCAGGGCGGGGCTGCCGCTCCGCCGCAGCTCCTCCAGCTGCCGGGTATTGTCAAACCTGCCGCACAGCAGGCGCAGGAATTCATCCAGACGGCTCATAGGTTCTCCTTTCTCAGGCAGGGCCTGAAGCGCAGGCCGGACGGGATTTCCCGTCCGGCCTTTTGGTGTGATTGGGATGAACTGGGATGCTCCCACCAGATGCATCGGCCGGTTCCCGGTCCAGCGGGGCTTCCGCATCGGAATGCAGCCGGACAGGCACAGGCCGTCCGCCCCAAGGTTGTTGCCTCCGGCAAAAACGCTTGTACGCACCGCTGGGCGCAGTCTTATTTCGCGGGCTTGACGATCAGGTTCACCAGCCGGTTCTTCACCAGGATGGTCTTGATGATCTGCATCCCTTCGGTGGCCTTCCGGACCTTCTCCACCGCCAGGGCGGCATCCACCACGGCCTTCTCCTCACTGTCGGTTGGCATGGAGATGGTGCCCTTCAGCTTGCCGTTTACCTGGACGGCCAGCTCCACTGTGGAGGCCACGGTCTTGCTCTCATCCGCCACGGGCCACTCCGCCTGGCAGCACATCTTGCCCGTCTGGGCGGCGAAGCCCAGGTTCTCCCACAGCTCCTCGGTGATGTGGGGGGCGAAGGGGTTCAGCAGCAGGAGCAGATACTTCAGGTCGCCCCGGGTGCAGCCGTTGGCGTTCAGCTCGTTCACCATGGTCATCATGGCGGCGATGGCGGTGTTCATCTTCAGACTGTCCACATCCTCTGTGACCTTCTTGATGGTCTTGTGGATGACGGCCTCGTTGGCGGGGGTCACATCATAGCTGTCGGAGGCGCTCTCCGCCAGATTCCACACCCGGTCCAGGAACCGCTTGGAGCCCTTCACCGCGTCGTTGGACCAGGTTGCGGCCTTCTCAAAGTCGCCGATGAACATGATATAGAGGCGCATGGTGTCGGCGCCGTACTGGTCCACGATGTCGTTGGGGTTCACCACGTTGCCCCGGGACTTGGACATCTTCTCGCCGCCCTCGCCCAGGATCATGCCGTGGCTGGTGCGCTTTGCATAGGGCTCCTTGGTGGGCACGGCACCAATATCATAGAGGAACTTATGCCAGAACCGGGAGTAGAGCAGATGCAGCGTGGTGTGCTCCATGCCTCCGTTATACCAGTCAACGGGAGACCAGTATTCCAGAGCCTCCTTAGAGGCCAGAGCCTTGTCATTGTGGGGGTCCATATAGCGCAGGAAGTACCAGCAGGAGCCAGCCCACTGGGGCATGGTGTCCGTTTCACGCTGGGCAGGGCCGCCGCACTTGGGGCAGGTGGTGTTCACCCAGTCAGTCATCTTGCTGAGGGGGCTCTCGCCGGTGTCGGTGACCTCATAGGAGTCCACCTCCGGCAGCAGCAGGGGCAGCTGCTCCTCCGGCAGGGGGACCCAGCCGCACTTGGGGCAGTTCACCAGGGGGATGGGCTCGCCCCAATAACGCTGGCGGCTGAACACCCAGTCCCGGAGCTTGAAGTTGGTCTTGGGACGGCCGATGCCCTGCTCCGTCACCCACTTCTTCATGGTGGGAATTGCCTCTTTCACGGTGAGGCCGTCCAGGAAGCCGGAGTTCACCATGATGCCGGTGTCGTCCTTCAGGGTGAAGGCCTCCTTGGTGATGTCTCCGCCCTGGACCACCTCCACGATAGGCAGGCCGAACTTGGTGGCGAACTCCCAGTCACGCTGGTCGTGGCCCGGCACGCCCATGACGATGCCGGTGCCGTAGCCCATCAGCACGTAGTCGGAGACGAACAGGGGCACGTGCTTGCCGCTGGCGGGGTTGACGGCCTCGATGCCCTCCAGCCGGACGCCGGTCTTCTCCTTGTTCAGCTCGCCCCGCTCAAAGTCGGACTTGCGGGCGGCCTCCTCGATATAGGCGGCCACAGCATCCCAGTTCTGGATCTGGTCCTTCCACTGCTGGAGATAGGGATGCTCCGGGGAGATGACCATATAGGTCACGCCGAACAGCGTGTCGCACCGGGTAGTGTAGACCGTCAGCTTGTCGCCGTTGGTGGCGGTGAAGTCCACCTCCGTGCCCTCGGACCGGCCGATCCAATTCTTCTGCTGGATCTTCACCCGCTCGATGAAGTCCAGGTCGTCCAGGTCGTCGATGAGCCGGTCGGCGTACTTGGTGATGGCCAGCATCCACTGGCTCTTCTCCTTGCGGATGACCTGGCCGCCGCAGCGTTCGCACACACCGTCCACGACCTCCTCATTGGCCAGGACGATCTTGCAGCTGGTGCACCAGTTGACGGGCATGGAGGCCTTGTAGGCCAGCCCCTTCTTGAACATCTGCAGGAAGATCCACTGGGTCCACTTGTAGTAGCTGGGGTCGGTGGTGTTCACCTCCCGGTCCCAGTCGAAGGAGTAGCCCAGCATGTGGAGCTGCTTGCGGAAGTTCTCGATGTTGTCGTGGGTCACCTTGGCGGGGTGGATGTGGTGCTGAACGGCGTAGTTCTCTGTGGGCAGGCCGAAGGCGTCATAGCCGATGGGGAACAGGACGTTGTAGCCCTGCATCCGCTTCTTCCGGCAGATGATGTCCATGGCGGTGAAGGGCCGGGCGTGGCCCACGTGGAGCCCCTGGCCGGAGGGATAGGGGAACTCGACCAGGCCGAAGAACTTCTCCCGAGTCTTGTCCCCGGTGACGGCGGTGAAGGGCTTCTCCTCCAGCCACTTCTGCTGCCACTTTTTCTCAATGCTGGCAAAATCGTATTTCATATCCTTCTCCTCATTCCTGTGAATGGATTTCTCTGTTCGATTTATTTTTGCCGCGGCGCGCCCCCGGGCGGCCTCTCTTGCTTCTACGGGGCAATTCACCTTCTGTACGTGGCAAAAATACTTTGACCCAACCGCCTTGGGTGGCGTCGCCAGTGACTGATGCCGCTGGTGAAGGCACTCTGCTGCGCAGCCGTTGGCGGCTCTGCCGCCTGACGGATGCGGTGTGCCCCCTGCGGGCAAGGAGATGTCAATCCCCTCTTCAAGCTGTAAAAGCGCCCCCGACCTTACGGTCAGGGGCGTAAAAGCTACGCGGTACCACCCTGGTTTCGCCAGCCGTTGCCGGATGGCGCTCAACGGCCCGGAGGGCCTCGGCCAGTAACGGGGCCTGCCGTCCCACCCTACTATGTCCGTTCAGGCGGGAGACTCCGGGAACAGTCATCCGCGAAGGTCCCCCACCGGCTCGCAGCAGCCGCCGGCTCTCTGAAGGCGGGACATTTCGCCTTTCTTCCCATCAATGTCGTTAACGGGTCTATTTTATGTGGCTTTGCGCGTTTTGTCAAGAGGTAAGCGGGAAAAGCGCTGTACAATCCAGTCGACATCTTGTTTTTGCCCGTCCTGCTCTGTATAATGGGGAAAATCCAACGTATAGCAGCAGAAAGAAACTCTGGCAATTTGGGGGGAGGCGAAACCGTGAAGGGCACCCTGATAAACACGCCCACATTGGAAACCGGGCGTTTGATCTTGAGGAAATTCACAGAGCGCGATCTGGAATGGCTGTTTCTGATTCTCCATGACAAGGAAGTCAATCAATTCCTGCCCTGGTATCCGATAGACAGCATAGAAGAAGCCAAGAAATTCTATGAAGAAAGATACGCTTCAAAATATGTCCAGCCGCAGGCATACGCTTACGCGATCTGCTTGAAAACGGACGATCATCCCATCGGCTACATAAAAGTGGATATGGAGGAACATCACGATTTCGGATATGGGCTTCGCAGGGAATTCTGGCATCAGGGACTTGTCACAGAAGCGGGCAAAGCGGTGATCGCCCAAGTGAAAAAGGACGGCCTGCCTTATATCACAGCAACGCATGACCGAAACAACCCAAGAAGCGGCGGCGTTATGCGGAACGTTGGAATGAAGTACCAATATTCTTACGAAGAACAGTGGCAGCCCAAGAATTTTCTGGTTACATTTCGGATGTACCAACTGAATCTTGATGGGAATACAGATCGGGTTTACAAAAAATATTGGGACCAATCTGCTGCCCATTTTATAGAACCGAACGTGTGAACAGATGGATATTGGAGAAAAGCTGGGCGCAGAGGCAGCCGGACTTGTTAAAACCGAAGTGCTTGATGCATGGACCTGCCTCACAGGAAGCAGGCCCATTTTCATACAGGCGCGCCCAATGCGCCCTCACACTTCGCAGGGAAGGCTTTTCGCCCCCTGATTTATATCGCTGCCCCTTGATTCCGATTGTTTCATACTCCCCCGCCGGTCGCCTGGTGCAGCAGTTCTTCCGCCGGCACACCGAAGAGCTTCGCCAGGGCCAGCAGGTTGGAGGTGCTGGGGTCCGCCGTGCCGGTCTCCCATTTGCTGACCGCCTGCCGGCTGACCCCCAGGGCCTCCGCCACGAACTCCTGGGTCATCTGGCAGCGCATCCGGTGGGCCTTGAGGACCTCCCCCAGGGTGCGGCGGTTCTCCGCTTTTTCCCGGCGGGCCTCCCCGCCCCGCAGGTACTTCCGCAAAGCCCGGATCAGCAGGATCAGCAGATAAATGAGCCCTGCCCAGATGGCCAGAAACAGGAGCAGCAGCGGGAGCATGATAATGGAACTGAATGCCATTGCAGTTGCCTCCTTTTGTTTTGGTGGTCTCAGCATACCCGGGGCGGGCGGTTGCGTCCACCAGCTATCGCGCAACTCTGGGTTGATAAGCAGAAAAAAGCTCCGGCGGTCAGCGCCGTCGGAGCTGATGTTTCCCCTTTTCACCGGACACGGCGCCCCACAAAATCTTCGTTTTGCGTGGCACCACATTGGACTCAAATGGGCAGGCAGAGCCTGCCCATTTCATATTTTTGCCTGCGGCAAAACGCTTGGACACGCCACTTGGCGCGAAGGGCGATCAATTCTCCGTCAGCACACCGGAGAGATCCACCGGCTTGCCGTCGTGCCAAAGCCGCTCCAGCGAATAGAACTCCCGGGCCTCGGCGGAGAACACGTGGACCACCACACAGCCGTAGTCCAGCAGGACCCAGGTGCCGTCCCGGTAGCCCTCCCGGCGGAGAGGATCCTCCCCCGCCTGCTCCTTCATGGCCTTCTCCACTGCGCCGCACAGGGCGTTGATCTGGGTGTTGGAATTGCCGGTGGCAATGACGAAATAGTCCGCCAGGGTGGTCTGCTCCGTGATCTCGATGGCGGCGATGTCGCCGCCCTTTTTCTCGTCCAGGGCTTTGGCCGCAGTCAGGGCCATCTCTTTGGGTGTCATGGACTCATCCTTTCTGATCGTTTGAATCTGCGGCACACCTGCCGCTCAGGTTACAATAATAAACCCGTCATCCGGGGCCGCGGTTCCGCCGTCGGACATACCGGGGTCTACAGGAGGCGCCGTCTCACCATCAGACGGCTGGGAATCCGGCGACTCCGGGGCGGTTCCGCCGCTCTCACCTGCCGCCGGGTCTCCGCTGCCGCCCGGGAGCTGGCCGATCACCTGTCCTGTACCGGGGTCCAGGATCTGCCCGGTGCCGGGATCGATGATACCGCCGGTCTCCGGGTCGATCAGGTCTCCCGTGTCCGGATCGATGCTCCCCGTACCGGGCTCCGTGGCTCCGCCGGGATCCGTGGTCTCTCCGCCGCCGGGCGTCCCGGTCGCCCCGCCGGTCTCCGGCGCTCCGGCATCAGGGCCGGTCCCTGTGCCGGTCTCCCCCTCCGGAGGCGTCTCCTCCTCCGGCTCCTGGGGCGTCCACTGGGCCTGCCAGTGGGACCGGGGATGGGTGGCGTTGCTGTCTTCCACATGACCGGTGGAGGAGCTGACGGAGCCGTCGCTGTTCACGGTCATCATATCCAGATCGCTGCGGGTAAATACCTCGGCGTAGGGGCTCAATTTGGTGTTCACCAGCTCCAGCAGCTGGCCGGTGTTGGGCGTTACATAGGACTGTTCGGAATACCGGCCGTTGAGCTTGCTGGTGGTGGAGCTGTATGCGTAGGCGGGCGTGTTCGGACAATGCGCATCGGACCCAAAGCTGATCTTCACCCCCAGCTCCGAAGCCAGCTTCATGATCGCCGGGTGAGGGTAAATTTCATTGCACGGCTTGCGCAGCCCGGCTGAGGATATCTCCATTACCAGCCCATTGTCGCGGATGGCCGTCAAAGCCTCGCTGATCAGGGCAAGGCTCTCCGGCATGGCAATCCATTGATGGAATACGTCCACGGAATACAGCTTGATGATGTCGGGATGCGCGGCGATGTCCACCAGCCCGCTGCGGGCCATGTCCGCCAATGTACGGAAATAGTTTTCATAACGCGTGTAGCACTGCTGCGGGCTGATCTTCCAGTCGTCCTGTGTGAAGTCGAACCCCCACGAACCAAGGAAATGGATGCCTCCGATGATGTAGTCGAACGGATACGCCGCGACGGCGGCCTCCATGAAGGGCCGCTCGGAGGGGAACCAATCCAGCTCCATGCCGAGCAACACCTTGGGCGAGCCCGACAAGGCGCGGAGCTGCATGACTTCGCTGGCGTAGCGCACGAAATTCTGGCGCAGGTGTTCCCGGTATTCCACAGGATAGGAATACGCCTTGGGGCGGGGGGAATGCTCGGAAAAACCGTATACGGCAAGGCCGCGATCCTTGGCGGCGGCATACATCTCGCCAACGGACGCCTTGCCGTGGGACGCGTTGGTATGATTATGAACGTCTGCAACTATCATGGCCTGACTCTCGTAGTATGTTTTGGCCCCGTCGAAAAAACGGGAATGTCGCGCCGCAGCGCGTATTGGCTACAGTTCAAGGAAACAAAGCCGATGTCAAGCGTGGAATACGCTATTTATCCAACGAGTCGTACCTGCTTCCGTTGGGAGCGTACCGGACCCAAGGTTCATAGCTTGCCGAGAAAGGGGCTTTTTCCGGTTTGCCTCCTCCGAACGAAAGCCGGGCAAGCTCCGCAGCAACACCCATACCGTTCCTCCGCATAGATAGAATCCCTCTCAGGATTATCTCTAACGCGAACGATTTGCCAGCAAAAAAGACGCCCCCGTAGAGGCGTCTTTCCTGTTCCCATAATGGTCTCAAACGCTGAGCTTGACGCTCAAAAAAGACCTTTCAGAGAGTATGATTGTACGGACCGCGCTCAAACCTTCGCGGCGGTACGGAGATCGGCGCCTGCGTCGGTATGTTCCCACGTGAATTCGGGGAGTTCGCGGCCGAAGTGGCCGTAGCAGGAGGTCTTCTTGTAGATGGGGCGGAGCAGATCGAGGCGCTTTGTGATGTGGTAGGGGCGCAGGTCGAACACTTCACGCACGGCCTTGGTGAGCACTTCGTCCGGGATATCGCTCGTGCCGAGGGAGGACACCAGCACGGACACGGGCTCGGCCACGCCGATGCAATACGCGATCTGCACTTCGCAACGCGGGGCCAAACCGGCGGCGACCACGTTCTTGGCCACATAGCGGCCCATATAGGCGGCGGAACGGTCGACCTTGGAAGGGTCCTTGCCGGAAAAGGCGCCGCCGCCATGATGCCCGGAACCGCCGTAGGTATCCTGAATGATTTTGCGCCCGGTCAGGCCGCAGTCACCCATGGGGCCGCCGACAACGAAACGGCCCGTGGTGTTGATAAAGATCTCGCAATCCTTCTCGTCGAACAGGCCGGTGGGTTCCAGCACGGGACGGATGACCGTGCGCTTCACGGCTTCGATGATATCGGCCTGGGAAGCGGACGCGGCGTGCTGCGTGGACACGACCACGTTGTTGATGCGGATCGGCTTGCCGTCGACGTATTCAAAAGAAACCTGCGTCTTGCCGTCGGGACGGAAGAAGTCCACCAGACCGTCCTTGCGGACCTTGGTGAGCTGCTGCGAAAGCTGGTGCGCCCAGTAGATGGGGGCGGGCATCAAAGTGGGAGTCTCGTTGCACGCAAACCCGAACATCATGCCCTGATCGCCGGCACCCTGATTTTCCGGGTCCTCACGGTCCACGCCCTGCGCAATGTCGCCGGACTGATGGTCGATGGAGGAAATAACGGCGCACGTCTGCCAGTCAAAGCCCATTTCGGAGCTGTTGTAGCCGATTTCCTTGATGGTTTCGCGGACGACCTTCGGCAGATCGGCATAGCCCTTGGTGCTGATTTCACCGGCGATGACGGCCATGCCGGTCGTCACGAGGGTTTCGCAAGCCACACGGGAGTCGGGATCCTGTTCAATCAATGTATCGAGGATGGCATCGGAAATCTGGTCGGCAACCTTATCGGGATGACCTTCGGTCACGGACTCGGACGTAAAGAAATATCTGCCTTTTTCGGGCTGCATGGGATAGCTCCTTAATCGGGCGACGAAACGGACATCGCCTGTAAATTGACCTTGTTCCATCTTGATATGCCGGATGCAAAATCCTCATGTATTCATATCAAGGTATCCAGATATATACATACAGTTGTCTTTTTACCATGACGCCTTCCCGTTGTCCAGTACCTGCGGCATGATTTCTCTGCCGGAACCCGCTGTCATCCCGGAGGATCGCCCGATACGGCCCTTTATGGCTCAAAATCCAGTTGACCTCCCTCCCCGCTCCCGGCACACTTCCCTCCCGTGAGGAATTTGCCATGAATCCGGCCTATCAGGGACAACTCGATGTTTTTTGCGCCGCCTATGCGGTGATCAACGCCATGCGGCACATCAATGCCACGCGGCTGCTCACCTGTCGCGCTATCCTGCACGAAGCCTTGCTCGACGCCGCACGCGATGAGGAATCGTTCTGTGCCCTTCTCGAGCAGCGGACAGACTATGTGGACTGGGTGGACGCCATGTTGACGCGCCTGGAGAAACAAGGTTCGCTGCTGACGGCCCGCCCCTTTCCGACCCATTTTCCCGGGCCGGGTGCGCCTTCCCCAGCCGTCCTCTGGGACGCCATCGCCGACTGGCTGCGGCGAGGCGAACGCAACGCCGTACTGCTCCAGTTCGTCCGGATCCTATACCCTACAGAAGCGGTGATACGGCATTGGACCTGCTGCAACGATGTGGTCGGCGATACGCTCATGCTGTTCGATTCCAGTATTGAGCCCGGGGCCCTCCATCAGCTTTCCCGCGAGAGCCTTATTTCCGATCCTGCGGACGACGGCCCCGGCAAGATTCTCATCGTCCCGTACACCATCCGATTCCTCGGCCCGCGGCTTCAAGGCGGAAAAAGACGACAGTAGGGGTGTTTACCTTGCAATGTATTCCGTGCCAAAAGGATCCGATTCCGGGAACGCTGCGGGGAGAAAATCGTTGAGTACGAAAAATGAGAAAAGATGGGCTCCGCTTTGGCAGGCTCAGGGAAAAAAGAGCTCTTTCAGAAAAATTTCCCTTCCCCACTATCTCTCACTTTTTTAAAGCCAAGCTGTTTTAACCCCACGACAGTACTGAGGAGAACACAATGGCAATAGTATTGCGCGCCAAAACGGCGGGATTTTGCATGGGGGTGGGGCTTGCCCTGCGCAAGCTCGATCAGGCCATCAAGGAACACAAGAGCCGCAGCTCAGGCAGGCTGGTCATGCTCGGCCCCATCATCCACAACCCGCAAGTCATGAACACGTACATGCAGCAGGGGGTCGTCCTCGCGCACTCGCTTGACGCCGTACAGCCGGGAGACACCGTCATCATCCGGGCGCACGGCATACCGCGCGAAGACGAAGTGCGCCTGCTCGACCTCGGGGCGCATGTCCTTGACGCGACATGCCCTAAAGTCAAGCAGGCGCAGCTCGCCATCGACGAGGCCACCCGGCAGGGGACTTCTCTCTACCTGTTCGGCGAGGCCGAACATCCGGAAGTGCAGGGGCTCGTCTCCTATGCCAACGGCCCATGCCTCGTGTTTGGGAGCTTGAAGGAATTGAAAGAAAAACAGACGTTCAAAGATACCCACAATGTGGTGCTGGCGGCTCAAACCACGCAGGATCGCGAGGAATTCGAAGCCATCAAAAAATCTCTCGCGGAAGGGCATTCCCTATCCGTGCTTGAAACCATCTGCGACGCGACGCGCAGGCGTCAGCAGGAAGCGCTGATGATTTCGCAACAGGCAGAGGCGATGATCGTCGTAGGGGGAAAAACAAGCGGAAACACGCGCCGTCTGGCCGATGTGGCGGAAAGCTGCGGCATTCCGGTGTGGCACATCGAAGTACCGGAAGAGCTGCCTTTTGAAGCACTGAAGCCGTATGGCTCCATTGGCCTCACGGCGGGGGCTTCAACGCCCAGAAGCATCATCGACGCCGTCCAGGAATCGCTCAAGGCCCTTTGAATCTTTCGGGAGGGTGCCCAAAGGCGCCCTCCCGCTGATGAACACAAATCAAGTATTCTTCCAACCGGGTTAGGCGCGCACCGTGGAACCCATGCCTTCCGCGGGTTCCAGACGATAACCCATTTCCAGGGCCATCTTTTCCAGCGGCGTCACATTGCCGGTAGTCTTCATGATGTGCATGAGTGTCTCGGCACCGAGCTTCGCGCCGGTGTCATAGGGATTCACTTCACGCAGAAGGGTCGAATAGGGCTTCCCGACAGCCTGCGCGATAGCCTTAGCACCGATAGGGCTTTCGAGAACGAGATCATGAACGGTGGTGATAAGATCGTTCGACATGGTTTTCTCCTGCATAAAGCATACGTTTGAAAGTTGGTGGCAAGTTGCTTTACGAACAGTGACCGTTTCCGGCCGTTTTCAACCGGAGCACCTCCGGCAACCCCCTTCTGGCAAAAAAATCCCTTTTCCGTAAGGAGTATCATAGGAGTACTTATATCAAAAAACCTTACATGAGAGGGAGTATTCTCATGCAAAAGCAATGCGAAACGCCTGTACTCCCCCCCGGTTACGCCCTCTGATACCCCCTATCCTTCTTAAAGTACTCCACGGGATATCCTGAAAAAATCATCTTATTTTATTATAGGTTAGACTCAATACTCTCATTCACTGGCGAGAGCAGAACCCCCTTTCTGCATCTCTTTAGGGGGGAGTACTCCCCCATATACTCCCCCCTTTTTTCCATTAGAGGAGATCTTCATGACGACTTTCTTCCGCCACTACAAAAACCGTTATTATCAGATCGTAGGGGAGGCCCTCGATACCCGTGACGATACCCTCGTTATCGTTTACCGCACGCTGTACCCCTCCGAGTACTCCCTCTTTACCCGCCCCAAAGAAGAATTTTTCGGTTCCGTACGGTGTTCCGACGGCTCCGAATGCCTCCGTTTCACCCCTGTCGAGTATACCGAACTCCCCGAAGACGCCCGGTCCCGTGTTGTCCATGAAGTGGAAATCTGGAAATAAAGGCGCTGTGGGAAGGCGGGAAACGTTCTAGAGAATCCCCTCACGTCTCTCTTTCCCCTTTCCTTTCAAAACTATTCGCAAACGGGACGGAATGGCGGACATGGCGGCGCGACGGGCGGAACCTTGCCGCCCCCTTCCCGGTACTGCAAAAGAAAGGAACCGCCGGGAATGCATCTGAGGAATCAGCCTGCCAAAGGGGGACGCGGAGTCGGGACGCCGGGCCGCGCTGCTCAAATGCCTGTGGCCGAAGGCCTCCCCGCTCATGCTGCGGGTCCTGACCGATCCGGGCTTCCGGGCCGATCCCGACAAGCTTGCGGGAGTACTCCTCGCCAAATGGTCGTCATGGGACATCCCGGGCGACGCTCTGGGCCCGGCACTGCTGGAAGGCAACGAAAACCTGCGGAAACGGCCGCCGGGCACCACCATCTGGTTCAGCCCCTCGGGGCTTTCCTCCTACCCGTGGTATCACCACAACAGCACGCCTATGTTTTCCGTCTGGCTGCTGCTCGCCGCCCTGCGGGACGACGTCGCCTTGCCTCGGGAAGCCAGGGAAGCTCGCGCCCGCTCTGGCCGATCTGTGCGACATCCGGGCCGCGCTGGGCCGCGAGCGCTGGAGAAAGGCGGGGCGGCATCTGTGCGCCGCGGCATGGCTGGGGGAACAAACGCCTACGGACAAACTGCTCGAAAAGGCCGTGGACGACTGGAACAGCCCCACGGACATGAAACTCATCATTCAAGCCTGGAGCGGAGGCGGACGCATCGTGCCCAAGGGCCTCTGGCGGAAACCGGACGCCATCCGTTGCTGGGCGGCCCGACGGACCGAGGCGGGCCCGGACGCGGGCGAACCGCTCGTCTGCGTCGCCTCGGTGCTCGGCCATGTGGACGAGGCAACCGGAAAACGCATGTCCGCATGATGCTGGCGTCCGGGGCGAAGCCGGACCTCCCGGACGGAAACGGCAGGTTCCCGGAAGAGGCCGCCCGGCGTTCCGGCGCGTCCGCTGAACTGCTGAGGCTGCTCGCCGCACCACCTGCCGCGAATGGACGCAGGGCACGGACGGTGCGCCCCAACGGAACAAACAGGCACCCCCGTCGCCCTGATCCCCGGCCTCGCTTCTCCACAGCCGCACAACGAAGCAATCCTGAGATACTACAACAAAACGGTTCCGTGTCCGGCAAAAACCGGATACGGAACCGTTTCGTTTTGAGCGGGTTAAGAGAGAATACGCCCCAAAGGGCAGCGAAACCGTGAGCGCGGAACGAACAGCGCACGCGGAGATTCGCCAGCCGCCGCGAACGCCCTTCTACAGCCTGATGTCGCGCACGGCGTCAAGCGTCTTGGCAAAGTCCTCTTCGGTATGGGCGAAGGAAACCATCGCCACTTCAAAGGCGGACGGAGCCACGAAGATGTTCCGCTCGCGCATGGCGCGGAAGAAACGGGAGTACATCTCCGTATCCGAATTCTTCACATCCTCAAAGTTGCGGAGCGGCCCGTCGGAGAAGAACACCGTATACATGGAGGCAAGGCGGTTGACCGTCACGGGCACGCCCTTGCCGCGCAGGATGGATTCCAGCTCGGCGGCGAAGGCTTCCACGCGTGCCTCAAGCGCGGCGTAATCGCTGGCCTTGAGCACGGAGAGCGTGGCGATGCCCGCGGCCATGGCGAGCGGATTCCCGGAAAGCGTCCCGGCCTGATACACGTCCCCGGCGGGAGCCACACGGCTCATGTACTCGCGTTTGCCGCCGAACGCCCCAACGGGCAGGCCGCCGCCGATGATCTTGCCGAGGGTGGTCAGATCGGGCGTGATGCCGAAACGGGTCTGCGCCCCGCCGTACTCGGCGCGGAAGCCGGTGATCACCTCATCCATGATGAGCAGCGCGCCGTGCGTGTCGCACAGGGCCCGCAGCGCCTTGAGGAAGCCTTCCTCCGGCAGCACGAGGCCCATGTTTCCGGCAATGGGCTCCACGATGATCGCCGCGATGTCCTTGCCGTACAGGTGGAAAATGTCCTCGACGGCCCGCACGTCATTGTAGGGGGCTAGCAGGGTGTCGCGGACCGTGCTTTCCGGCACGCCCGGCGTGCCGGGGATGGAAAGGGTCGCCACACCGGAACCCGCGCTGGCGAGGAAGGGATCGGCATGTCCATGATAACAGCCGATGAACTTCAACACCTTGGTGCGTCCGGTCACGCCGCGGGCCAGACGCAGGGCGGACATGGTCGCCTCCGTGCCCGAGTTCACCATGCGCACCATATCCATGCCGGGGAACGCGTCCACGACCATACGGGCAAGCTCGACCTCGGCGGGACAGGGAGCGCCGTAGCTGGTGCCCTTTCCGGCGGCTTCGACGACCGCCTTGGTCACCTCGGGATGGGAATGCCCGAGCAGCATCGGCCCCCACGATTCCACGAAATCAATCATCTCCTGACCGTCCACGGTGGTCACGTGGCTCCCCTTGGCGGAAGCGATGAACAGCGGATCGGCCCCCACGCCGAGGCAGGCGCGCACAGGGCTGTTGACGCCGCCGGGGATCAGTTCACAGGCTTCCTTAAACAATTTTTCCGAACGAGTCGTCTTCATAATCTCCTCAGAGCGTTGGGTTGAACGGCAAGCGCCGCTGTCTTCACGTCAAAAAAGAGGCCGCCGCCCTTGCCGGGCCAACCGGCTTAAAAATATGTCATGGACGTTTTCTTCAATTCTTCAAGGCTGTCAAGCACGGCATACTCGTCAAGCGCCGTCTCGCGCCGCAATTCCTCAATGACCTGAAGGCATTCGTCCTCGCTGCGCCCGTGGACCATCGTATACAGCGTATAAGGCCAGTCCGGGGCCGAAGTCGGGCGGAAATACACGTGGGAAATGCGCTGGTTCTTGGCCGCCACCTCGCCTATGGCGTCGCTGTCGGCCTCGTCGACGATCCACGCGACCATCGCGTTGTGCGTCCAGCCTGTCTTCTGGTGTTTGATGCTGGCCCCGAAACGGCGAATGGAGCCGTCTTCCTTCATGCGGCGCAGAAGGTTCAGCACCGTCTCCTCATCGGTCCCCACTTCGCGGGCGATGTCCGCATACGGGGTCAGGGTGTCGGGGAGCTGGAACTGGACAATGCGCAGGATGGCGCGCTCGGTGTCGGTAAAAGCTGTGCTCATGGTCGTCCTTAATGATAGTTGTCGCCGGTGGTGATGAACAGCGGCTTGATCTCGTCGATGCGCCGGATGCCCGCGTGGGTCAGCACGATACGGAACCGCTCTAGATCGGAGCCGCAGCGATGGGTGATCTTGCGCACCATGTCCACATGGTAGACCTTGTCGCCCCCCACCACATCGTCCATACCGCCCTGAGGTTCGTCAAGAACTTCATCGGCATGCCGCAGAAAGTCCGAAATGTCAAAGCGCGAAATGTCCAGCAGCAGATTCTTGCCCTCATGGAAGGGATCGGGCAGCTCCTTGATGTCGATCCGCTTTGAATAATACAAAATGTCTTCATTGTGGAACGCGTTCAGGATGTCCACGAAATGCGTCCTGTTCCGCAGGACGCGCACTTCCTTGGGGAGCTTGTCCCAATCCGCGAACCGGAACTGCTCGGCGCAATGCCCCAGACGCCTGCCGTAGCCGTCGCAGACGCGCAGCACCCGATCGGGGATCCATTTGCCGAATACCTTGAACAGTTTATGCTTGAGCACATCCTTGATGCGCTCGCGGCAGATGTAGGCGAAAACGGCGATCACGAAGATCGGCGCGCTGAGGGACCCGGCCCCTTCCCACAGGAGCGTCACGGTCAGCGCGAGGCTCATGGCCACCGCCGCGATGAGGCTGTACAGCACGTGCTCCAGCAGCGAGTTTCCGGAATGGCGCTGCACGTTCAGGAACAGCGGCATGTCCACGTACTTCTTGAGCACGCTCCAGCGGAACACGGGCAGCTCGTTGTCCCCGGTCTTCGAGGGCATACTTTCGGGATAACAGGACCGGCGGTAGGCGCGCTGCGATCCGAAACAAGCAAGGATATACGTGGAACACTTGTGCACGGGCGAGAGGCGGCGCACGATCTCGCCAAGCGTCCTCGTCGTGATGATGGACAGGTACTCGTCGCAATACAGGAACGCCGGGGCCCGCAAAAGGTTGCGCGCCGCCTTCGCCCGCTTGCCGAGCAGTTTACGGTACCGCTTCAGGCAAGCCACAGCCAGCCGGGTCAGATCATAGGCGGCCCGGGTCCGCTCGCTGCCGTCCTCAATGGCCAGCACCGCGTTTTTCCGCGCCAGCAGGGACACCCGGAACGCGATGCAAAACAGTTTGAGGCTGTCCTCGTAGCGCTCACGGGTTTCCGGCGTATTTTGCCACAACAAATCATCAAGCCGTCTGGAACAGTCCTCAAGAATATCCGGGAACTGTTCCGGCAGCGTCAGCTCGATGATCTCCTCACTGCCGCCCTCCTCCGTCTCCAGTTTCCGCAGAGGCGGAGGCAGTTCGCCGCCAAGCAGCGACTCCAGCGGCCTGATGGGCACGCCAAGCCGGATATAGTTTTTGAGGCTTTGCTGATAATCGGTCGCCGTATAGCTCCAGCGGTTGATCTGGAGGCTCTGCGGAAAGAAAAACCACGTTTCCACGAGGTAGTGCAGCTTCCTGTCCTCCAGCGGGCAGGATACCTGCTGGCGGATTTCGAAGCGGCGCTTGCCGATGGTTCTGACCGCTTCGGCAAGCAGGGAGGCGTTGGGGCGGCGACGGCGACGGACAATGGAATAGGACATGATAGGGCTCTGGTAGGTTCACCTGACCATAGCCAAGGGCACAAACAAGATCAAGCGCACTCGATTTTGCCTCACTCAGGCGGAAATCAAGCCTTTATCGAACACCGGAAACAGGCTACAACAGGCGGGCCGCCGATCGTGATGCCCACACCGGCGCCCCCGGATGCCCCATCCGGCCCCAACCGCTTTGCCCCGGAGAAACCCATGCCCACGCCAACGCTGCATGATCCCGAACTCTGCCAAGCCCTGCTCCGCCGCCTCGAAGACACCCTCGACCGCCCCATGCGTTTTATGGAAGTCTGCGGAACCCATACCGTATCCATCTTCAGAGGCGGCCTGCGCACGCTCCTTCCCGAGCAGGTCACCCACCTCACGGGGCCGGGCTGCCCGGTCTGCGTGACCCACGACCGCGAAGTCGCCGCCTTCCTCAAGCTCGCCGAACAGCCGAACGTCATCATCGCCACCTTCGGCGACCTGATGCGCGTTCCCGGCCCGGACGGGCGCTCCCTCAAGCACGCGCAGGCCGACGGAGCCCGCGTATCCGTCATTTACTCCCCGCTCGACGCCCTGACCCTCGCCGCCGACACCCCCGACGCCACGGTCGTTTTCCTCGGCGTCGGCTTCGAAACCACCGCCCCGGCGGTCGCGGCGACCGTCCTCGCCGCCGAACAGCGCAAGCTGGACAACTTCGCCGTTTTCTCCTGCCACAAGCTCGTGCCTCCGGCGCTTGCCGCCCTGCTCGGCGATCCCGACAACGGCATCGACGCGTTCCTGTTGCCGGGGCATGTGTCCACGGTCCTCGGCCTTTCGCCGTTCCGCTTCGTGGCCGAAGACTGGAAGCGCCCCGCCATCGTCGCCGGGTTCGAGCCCGCCGACATCCTCGACGCGCTCTGCCGCATGG
>OOAM01001181.1_pt1 | contig 18297 bp, 13 predicted proteins | sample 1671131 | NCBI WGS metagenome assembly OOAM01 (sample SAMN06348125, study PRJEB24527) | human gut metagenome | biome: human gut; feature: ankylosing spondylitis patient; material: feces | host: Homo sapiens | place: China | collected 2015-10 | reverse complement strand
GATGCAGCAAAATTTGCCGAAAAGACACGTGTATACGCTTGTGAAGACAGGTTCTAAGAAAGGGTGAGGATTCTTGCAGAACAAAGCAAAATATCTGGCAGCTGCGCTGCTCTCCGGTCTGATGCTGGCAACCGCAGCGGGTGCGCCTGCGGTCTCTGCGGCGGAGCACTACCATGTGTATAACTACGACTGCTGGGGCGAGGCAACGCCGTCGCAGGCAGGCTATGAGGCACAGCGTTCCGTCAGCGGTCTGGATCTGGGCTGCGGGGCATTCCATACCCCCTCGGATCTCTTCCGTGACTGGAACGACCAGTTCTATCTTGTAGACAGCGGCAACAACCGCATTGTTGTGGCAGACCGCACCTTTACCAAGGTGAACCGGATTCTGGAGCGCTTCACGCTGGAGGACGGCAGCGAAACCACACTGAAAGCACCCGAGGGCGTGTATGTGTCGGAGGACACGGGTCTGATCTACATCGCAGACACCGGAAACTCCCGCCTGCTGGCGTGCGACGAGGACGGCAACGTGCAGATGGAACTGAAACGGCCGGACTCCACATTATATGAAAACGAAACCTTCAAGCCTCAGAAAGTGCTGGTGGACAAGGCGGGCAACATCTATATGGTGCTGAACAACATCACCAACGGTGCCGCCATGTTCAACAGCGAGGGCGAGTTCCAGGGCTACTTCGGCGCCAACTCCGTGGACGCTACTGCAGAAGTCGTGGCGAACTACTTCTGGAACATGATCGCCACGGACGAGATGCGTGCCAACTCCTCCCGTAACGTGGCGGCGGGCATCACCAACTTTGACGTGGACGATGAGGGCTTCATCTACACCGTCACCCAGTCCTCCTCCTCCGAGGCGGATCGGGTCAAGAAAGTCAACCCCGCCGGCTATAACCTGTTCTCTGCGCTGGAGGCGACTTTTGGCGATCTGGATTCGGTCTACGACTCCAACACCAATCAGGACTACAGCACCAAGATGGTGGACATCGACATCGACGGCGAGGGACGCATCAACTGTCTGGATCTGGCAACCGGCCGTGTGTTCCAGTACGACGAGGACGGCAACCTGCTGTTCATCCTCGGCTCCACCTCCGACCAGCTGGGCGGCTTCTCCATGAAGGTGTCCGCACTGGAGACCATGGGGACGAACATCTACGTGGCGGACTCCATGAAGAACACCGTCACGATCTTCTCGGAAACGGAGTTCGGCGGTATTGTCCACGAGGCAGTGGAACTTTATAACGCCGGCTACTACGCCGAGGCGCTCCAGCCGTGGCGGGAGGTGCTGAAGCGGGACGGCAACTCCCAGATGGCATACGTGGGCATCTCGTCCGCCCTTTATAATGAGGGGGACTATGAGGGCGCTATGAAATATGCGAAACTGGCACAGTCCCGCAATCTGTACGACAAGGCGTTCGAGGGCTACCGCTCCGAGTGGCTGAACCGCAACTTCGGCTGGGTCATCCTCGTGGTTGTGGTGCTCATCGGTCTGTGGATCTTCCTCCACATTCGGAGCGTCAGGAAGAAGAAAAACCAACCCAGGAATCTCGTGGAAATGCTGCACGAGGGAGAGGAGGAGTGATGCTGCTATGATGGATCTCACACAAAAGCAATGGGTCAAGCACAGTGTGTTCCACCCCTTTGAGGGCTTCGAAGACCTGCGCTGGAAAAAAGGCGGTTCTGTCCTGTATGCCAGCATTGTGGTCTTGCTCTGGTTCGTGGCGGAGATCGTGCACGACAATCTGGTGGGCTACCAGTTCGCCGTCACCAATCCCAAGATGTTCAGCATCGTCCCGTATCTCGTCCAGACCATTGTGCTGTTTCTGGTCTGGGTCATCGGCAACTGGTCGATCTGCACCCTGCTGGAAGGCGAGGGTACCATAAAGAACATCTATATCTATAGTGCCTATTCCCTGATCCCCTACGTGGTGGGGCTTTACGTCCGGACGATCCTGTCCCACGTGCTGATTCAGGACGAAGTCATCTTTATTACCTGCGTCACAGTGATCAGCACCGTCTGGTCAGTCGCCCTGATGTTCAACGCCATCAAGGCGGTGCACCAGTATTCCATCGGCAAGACGATTCTGGCGCTGATCCTCACCGTGGTGGCAATGCTCATTATTCTGATTCTGGTGGTTCTGCTGGTGGCACTGTTCCAGCAGGTATACGTATTCGTTTCTTCCGTCTACACGGAAATCACCTATCGTGTGAGAGTCTAGAAAGGACGGCGGAAAGACAAATGAACAATTGGAAAAAATGGATCGCCGGCGTGTGCGCCCTGAGCCTCTGCCTGACGGCAACGGCGCTTCCGGCATCTGCGGAAGGCGAGGAGGACATCGACCTCATCTCCGACACCTCGGAGGAAACGCCTGTTGCGGACGGCGAACCGGCTGACGGAGAGGAAACCGCCGAGGAGGCGACCCGTTCCGAGGCGCAGGAGGAAATTACGATTACAGCAGCGCAGGTCACCCAGTACATGGAGAAAAAGAACGCCTGCGACGGCATCACCTTCTACAGCCGTCCGGAGGACTATGAGGACACCATCTCCGACGAGGACGTGGTGGATCTGCTGGACGACATCGGGCTTGTCGGCATCGACGACGAAACCGGCGAGGTGGTCTGCACCCTGGAAGAGGAGGACGACACCAGCGACTTCGTGATCTTCCTCAGTCCGGAGGGACGCTGGCTGGTGTACATGGACACCGATTACCAGAAGGTCATTCAGGTGCGCCAGATCGTTTCCCTGCTGGACAGCGAACTGCTCTTCCAGTCCAGAGATCACAAGACGCTGGAGCTGTACAGCAAGGACTACGACGAGGTGGAGCGCAGCTATACCTCCGACGGCAAGGCAAAGGACGGCCAGGTCACCTACACCAACGAAGACGGCTGGCAGGTGGTGCTCTCCGATACCTGCGATGCCGTGCTCTCCTCGGCACGGTTCGTCACCGAGAACGACCGGCTGGCGCTGTATGTGGACGATGACCGTGCAGTCATCGGACTGTACGACAAGACAGCGGAAAAGATGTGGTGGTCTACGCCGGAGAATGTGGGACACGATAAGCGTGCCACCAACACCATCGTGAACGACCTCTCCTCCTCCCTGCGCATGGTCTACGGCGAACCGGATGCGAGAAGCACCACCACGCTCCGCTCCACCGGCGACGGCAAGGTCAAGGTCAAGGACACCGGCGACGGCGTGAAGATCACCTATCGCTTCCACAAGGCGGGCATCGCCATTCCCGTGACCTACACGCTGGAGGATGACTACCTGGAAGCACGCATTGAAACAGATGAGATCGAGGAGGACACCTCCCAGACCGGCAAGCTGGTCACCTCCCTCTCCCTTATGAGCAGCTTCGGCGCAGCCTCCGATCAGGAGGACGGCTACTTCGTCATTCCCGACGGCAGCGGTGCGCTGATCCGCTATAACAACGGCAAGACCAGTGCCAAGAGCTATACCGGCTATGTCTACGGCACCGACCTGACCGCCGTGCCCCTCCAGCAGCCCGCTGTGACGGAGCAGGTGTACCTGCCCATGTACGGCATTGTCAACAGAGACAGCGCCATGATGGTGGTGTGCACCGAGGGCGACTCCAACGCCAAGCTCACCGCCAGCGTCAGCGGACAGTCCAAGAGCAGCTATAACGTCTGCGGATTTGACTTCACCCTGCGGGACTCCGACTCCTACGATATGTCGGGGGACAACTCCACCGCCCTCACCGTCTTTGAGGACGGTGACATCAAGACGGATGCCGTGGCGCTGCGGTACTACCCGCTGGAAACGGAGGATACGCCGGACTACAGCGACGTGGCAAACGCCTACCGGAACTACCTCACCGGGGAGCAGGGCGTGACCTCCACCGTGACATCCGCCGATGCCGGTCTGTACCTGAACCTCTACGGCGGAACAGAAAAGGAGAAGTCCATTCTGGGCATTCCCGTGACACTGAAAAACTCCCTCACCACCTTTGCGCAGGCGGAGGACATCCTCACTGACCTGACCGCAGACGGCGTTTCGCCGGAGGACATCCGGGTACAGTACTACAACTGGACGAATGCCGGCATCACCGGCAAGGTGGATCTCAAGGCAAAGCCCGCCGGCTGTCTGGGCGGCAAGGGCGACTGGGAAGACCTCATGGACTACGCCGGCAGGAACGGCATCACCATCTATCCGGCAGTGGACAACCAGACCTTTGCCTCCGGCAGCGGATACTACACGTTCACGGACACCACCATCCGCATCTCCGGTTCTTACGCCCGAATCTATCCGTACAATCTGGCGTACGGCAACCAGAGCAGTGCGGAGAAGCCCCTCTCGCTGCTCTCTCCGGCGGCGTTCTCCGAGATCTACGAGAAGCTCACCGGAAACTTCACCAAGAAAAACCTCTCCGCAGTTTCGCTGGGCAGCATGACCTCTGCCCTCTACGGCGACTACGGCAAGAAGGAGATCTGCCGGGACAAGGCACAGGAGATCCTGACTCGGTCCTACCAGCAGATCACCGATGCAGACATCGCCATGCTGGCGGATACGGCAAACGCCTATGCGCTCCCCTATGTGCAGGAGCTGACCGATGTGCCCCTCCAGTCCAGCGGCTACGATGTGTTTGACGAGGACATCCCGTTCTATCAGATGGTCATGCACGGGCTGAAGCCCTACGCCTCCACCGCCGTCAACGCCTCCGCCACACCGGAGGAAACCGTGCTGCTCTCCATTGCAACGGGCAGCAGCCTGCACTATGACATGATCGGCGAGGAGACCAGCGAGCTGAAGGACACCGTGCTGGACGGACTGTACTACGCCGGCGCAGACGACTGGAAGGACAATGCCGCCCAGTCCTATGCGTTCGCCAAGACAGTGACCGCCGGACTGGGTGACCAGCAGATCACCGGCTACGTGCGGGAGGGCGACGTCATCACCACGACCTATGAAAACGGCACCGTGACCGAGGTCGATCTTGCAGCGCAGACCGTCACCACAGACGGCAAAACCTATGCGCTTTCTGAGTATGTCGAGGAAGGAAGTTGGAAATAATCATGAAAATGGCGTATGAAAAACGAAAGAGCATGTACGGCTATGGCTTCATTGCACTGTGGTTCGTGGGCGCACTGATCTTTTTTCTGATTCCCGTGGTGGAGTCACTGCTCTATTCCTTTCAGGAGATCGCACCGGACACCGGCGGCATGGTCGGCAAATGGGTGGGGCTGGACAACTATAATTATGCCTTTAACGTAGACCCGAACTACCGCCAGTATCTGGTAAAGGTGCTGGAGGAAACCGCATGGAAGACACCGCTCATTCTGGTGTTCTCCCTGTTCGTTGCCGTCATCCTGAACCAGAAGTTCAGGGGGCGCACGTTCTCCCGTGCGGTATTCTTCCTGCCGGTCATCATTGCCACAGGCCCGGTGTATAACATCATCAACGGCAACCTCCAGAGCACCGGCAACAGCGATGCCAGCCAGTTCTCCACCATGTTCTCTACCGATCTGCTGGGCGAGCTGATGGAATTCCTCGGCATCTACGGCATCTCGGACGGCGTCCAGACCACCATCGAAACAGTGTCGGACAACATCTTCGGCATCGTCTGGAACTCCGGCATCCAGATCCTGATCTTCCTCGCCGCCCTCCAGAACATTCCGGTGTCCGCCAAGGAGGCAGCGCAGATGGAGGGCGCAACGGCATGGGAATACTTCTGGAAGATCACCCTGCCCTATGTCAGCCCCATGATTCTGGCGTGCTTTATCTTCACCATCATCGACTCCTTCACCGACCCGAACAACGTGGTCATGGGACGGATTCTGGATCTCCAGTCCGACTGGCAGTACGGTCCGGCATCGGCGATGGCGTGGGTATATTTCGCCATCGTCCTCGCTGCTGTGGGCATCATTACCGCAATCATCAACAAGTTCGTGTATTACGAAGTCGAATAAGGATGTGGCAAACATGGAAAATGTCAAGGGTGCAACACCCGTTTCTTCCCCCAAGGATGACGCCGAAGTGGGAAACGGCATGAGCAAACGTGAGGCACGCAGAATCCGCATGCGGAGCATGAACAAATCCGAGATCGCCTACATGCGCCGCAAGCGGGTTTTCGAAGCGGTCTGGCCGTTCTTTCGATTCTTCATTCTGTTCGGTCTGTGCTTTGTCATCCTCTATCCCCTGATCTATATGATCAGCTGCGCATTCCGGGATTCCGCCGATATGAGCGACCCCACGGTCATGTGGATCCCCCGCCACCTGACGCTGGAGGTCATCAAGGAGACCGCCGGTGTCATGGACATCTGGAAAACGCTGGGGACGACCCTCCTGCTGAACATCGGCTGTTCGCTGGTACAGGTCGCCTCCTGCGCACTGGCAGGCTACGGCTTCGCCCGCTTTAAGTTCAAGGGCAAAGGTCTGCTCTTCGGCATCGTGGTCATGATGATCCTCGTGCCGTCCCAGATCATCGCCATTCCCCAGTACATGCTGTTCCGGCACTTCGGACTGTTCGGGCTGGAGGTCAACCTCATCAACTCCAAGCTCTGCATGTACCTGCCGGCAGCCATGGGCAACGGCATCCGTGCCGGACTCATGATCTTCATCTTCCGCCAGTTCTTCAAGGGACTCCCCAAGGAGCTGGAGGACGCTGCCTATCTGGACGGCTGCGGTCCGCTCCGCACCTTCGTACAGGTCATGATCCCCAACGCATCCTCCTCGTTCCTGACGGTCTTTCTGTTCTCGGTGGTGTGGTACTGGAACGACTACTATGTCAGCTCCACCTTCTTCACCAAGAACCAGACCATTGCGCTGATGCTGAAAAACCTGAGCACCCTGCTGTCCCAGCAGCTGTTCAATAACGCAGATGTCAGCCCCAGAGAACAGATCGTGTGGATGGAGGCAGGCTGCCTGATCTCCATTCTGCCCATCCTGATCATGTACGTCTTCTTGCAGAAGTACTTCACCGAGGGCATCGAACGCTCCGGTCTGGTCGGCTGAGGCGGTTCGTCCCAAAAGCGCACCCCCGCAGGGTTCTCCTGCGGGAGTGCATGGTTTCCCCAAAAGTCTGCGGCACTGGTAGAAACGCACAAACGGAGCTGTTGAAAACCTGTTGAAAACTTTTCCCAGCCGTTCCGCAGGCTGCCAAAATCGACGGAAAAGCCTGCTGCTGTCCCGCCGGACTCGCTGAAAATTGTGAAAAAGCTACAAAAACGGGCATGATATTCCCCAAAGAATTTTAAAAAAGTTAGTCGGATGGGCTTGACACGGGCGAAATAATATGTTAAAATACACTTGTAAATTATTTATAAGACCTTTTGCGGGTACTTGTAAATATTCATTTCTTGCCGCTAAACGGCGGCACACACCGGCTGCGGCGTCTGCCGCAGAGTTTCATATCAGCAATGTGAACGGGGTGCGCCGTATCCGCCATGTATCATATCTGCCCAAATTGACGGACGGCAATACAAACAAAATTCTTACAGAGAGAGGTAAAAAGAGAATGAAGAAATTTAACAGAGTTCTCGCTGCAGCCATTGCAGTACCGGTGGCTATGGGCCAGGTACTGGCAATCTCCAGCTCCGCAGCAGTAAAGCCGGATGCAGCGCAGATCACCGCAGACAAGCTGCTGTATGTAAATCCGGAGTCCGAGATCAAGGACGGCAAGCAGGTTTCCGACTGGAACACCCGTATGGCCGGCTATGTAAAGGATGTAAACGGCGAGTACAGCGTTGACGCAAAGAGCATCGTTGAAGGTCTGTCCGGCACCGGCAAGTACACCAGCCTGGTAAAGGATATTGTTTCCGCTTCTGCAAATCCGACCCTGACCGTCAAGGACGGCGTTTTCACTGTTTCCGGTGACGCTGATCTGAGCGCTTACATGGTTCCGCAGATTCAGGACAAGCTGAACGAGCTGGGCGTTGACTACACCGTAGACGCTTCCATCCTGAAGACACACTACAGCTTCGTTGTTTCCACCGATCTGGAAAACAGCAAGGAAGCTACCGTAACCGGTTCTATCACCAACGACAAGAACGACACCGCTTACACCGTTTCGGCTTTTGACGAGTACCTGAACGCAGTGGTTGCTGATCTGTCTGCACAGGTACAGGCTGCTGTTCCGGCTGCTGATGTTGCACAGTTCAGCAAGATCCTGGGCGAGGCTGCTGCAAACTACAGCAGCTACACCGAGCTGACCAAGGCAATCGCAGCAAATTCTTTCGAGGAAACTTCTTATGCAAATGCCGATGCAGTGGTTGCTGCAATCGTTGATTTCGCTGCAAAGAACGGCTTCGAGTCTGCTGCAAGCAAGCCGAAGACTGTTGACGGTCTGGTTGCTGCATACGGCAGCTACTTCGACAAGGGCATCAGCGCAGTAAACGACGTTCTGACCCAGAGCGATGCAAACGTAAAGCTGAGCATCTCTGCTGCTGACGTTGCCGCTGTTCTGAACGAGGGCACAAACTTCAAGGCTAGCGCAACCAATGGCGCATATGACCTGACATTCGAGATTCCGGACGCTGAGCAGGACGCTGTCAAGGCTTACGTTGCAAAGCAGAATCCGGATAAGGAATTCGTATCTTTCGACACCGTAAAGGAAGTTGAAGTTACTTTCGCAACAACCGGTACCGTTTCCTTCGATGTAACCCGTACGGTAACATACGAGCTGAAGGATAAGGAAACCACCACTACCACAACATCGGATACCAATACCACCACTACCACAACTACTTCTGGCAGCGGTGAGACCACAACCACTTCCGGCAGCGGTGAGACCACTACCACCTCCGGCACTGGCGAAACTACCACCACTTCCGGCAGCGGTGAGACCACTACCACTTCCGGCAGCGGTGAGACTACCACCACTTCCGGCACTGGTGAAACCACAACCACTACTTCTACCGACATCATCCCGATGAAGGACATCGAGAGCATCTCTGTTGAGGTTGGCGAGGGCGTATACAACAGCGAGGAAACTTCCTTCGATGCTTCTGAGCTGATCGTATCTGCTGTTGCTACCCTGAAGGACGGCACCACCAAGGATCTGGATGCAAGCTACTTTGGCTTCCTGCAGACTCCGGCAGACGTTTACACCGCTCCGTACTACAAGGGCACAGTTGATATCTACTACGTTGGCGATGCTGACAAGACCGCTCTGGAAGACAAGCCCACTGTTGCAGTTGCAATGAAGGGTGACACTCAGCTGGACGGCGACGTTGACATGGACGATGCATTCGATACCCTGCAGTACTATTCTTCCAGCGCAGCTGGCAAGACTGTAACCTTCACCGACGGTTCTGACGAACTGCTGGAGAAGCTGGCATTCTATGTAAGCGACATCGACACCGAGTCCAAGGCTGGCAAGAAGACGGAAGATGCTGAGATCTCCATGGATGACGCATTCAACATCCTGCAGTATGTATCTTACAGAGCTGCTGGTAAGGACGTTGTATGGTCTGACGTGATCGGCAAGTAAGCAAATCCCCATTCCCAAATTCGTGCGTTGTTACTGTGTCCGGCGTAAGGTGCATATTGCGCCGGGTGCATAACATAGATTTATTTTTGAAAGGAAATAGAAAAATGAAGACTACATTGAAAAGAACAATGGCAGCTCTCTCTGCTGCTGCTATCGTAGCTACATCTGCTGCTGTTCTGGCTGTTCCGACAAGCGCAGCTGGCGGCACTGCAACCATCGGCACTGTTGAAGTAACTGTTGAAGAGGCTAAGGCTGGACAGATCAAGGTTCCGGTAAGTGTTGACAACAACTTCGTAAAGCTGTCTCTGGGCGCTGAGTGGGACACCAGCGAACTGGACTGCACTTCCATCAAGTGCAACTCCAGCAGCCTGGCTCTGAAGTTTGCTTACTCTGAGGCATACGACTTCGCATGGCTGCCGTTCCTGAGCACCGACGCTGACCGTGACGGTAACGTTCTGGCTTACGATACTGCAAACGGCGCAACTGTTGCATACCTGATCTTCGACATCAAGGATGCTGACATTCAGCCGGGTGACACCTACACCATCACTGCAGCTGATACCGGTCGTGACGGCACAAAGGCACAGTTCGAGAACGTAAACGGCGACGGCGGTCTGACCACTGCAGTTTCCGGCGCTATCGTAGTTAAGGGCGAGCCGACCACCGAAGAGCCGACCACTGAGGCTCCGACCACCGAGGCTCCGGTTGTTACCACTGAGGCTGCAACCACTGCAGCTCCGAAGGCTACCACAACCGCTAAGGCTGCTACTCCGGCAACTACAACCACCAAGAAGGCTGCTGCTGCTTCCACTTCTTCTCCGAAGACTGGTGACGCACTGCCGATCGCTGGCGTTGCTGTAGCTGTAGCTGTTATCGGCGGCGTAGCTCTGGTTTCCAAGAAGAGAAAGTAAGAGTTAACACAGAGTAATCTGTTTCGCAACTGAATTGTGCGCAGTTTCTGCGTCACGCATGAGGGCACTCCCAAAGGCATCCGCCAGAGGGGGTGCCCTCGTTGCGTTTCGATGTTTTTTGAGCCTGTTCCCGCAAAAAAAACCCGTCTCCGGCGATGCCGGAAACGGATACACAGCAATTCAAATTCTCAGCTCAGTCCGCCTCGCCGGAAGAAGCCCTCCTGCACGGCGTAGATACAGCCGCACAGGAAGCGGTAGCGCTCCTGAATGGGGCTGAGGGACACGGTATCGGCGAAAGTATCCTCGGTGTACTCCCGCAGGTACGTCTGCACCTGTTCCAGATTCCGCTGGGTGAAGCCAAAGCCGTGGAGACACACGCTGTCGCTGAAATAGGCACAGCGGAGGTTATTCAGCAGCAGGCTGAACTTCGCCATGATCTGCTCCGTCACCGGAATCAGCGCCACGTCCTCCTCCGATGCCGTCAGCAGGGAGGCCAGCGTGACCTGCGTCAGGTCGCCGTCTGTGAGCTGGTATAGCGCCGGTGTCTGCGCCTCGGAGAATACGGCGGAAACGTCCTTCTGGATGGCGCTGAGGGATAGTTCTGCACGCACACTGCCACGTGGATAGCCCTCTGCCTCTCTGCCGTCCGGCACGACGATCATATTCTCCACGTAGTACCGGCTGCTGCAAATGTCATGGAGCGGTTCTGCGCCCTGCATGGGGATGGCGTAGAAGTGGTTGTCCCCCCAGTGCAGGAAGAGCTGGCGGTTGCTGATGACGTGGTTCCGTGCCTGATGCTGCACCCCTGCCATGGCGAACTGCGTTACGGCGCTGCCCAGATAGATGGTGGTGTTGCAGCGGTCTGTCAGAAGGCGCTGGAACAGGGGGAACTGCAGCACGCCGTCCTCGGTGGTCTCGCCGCCCAGCTGCTGCCACACAGCGGGCATCACGCCGATGCCGATGCCAATGAGGTTCTTCGAGGTGAGACAGCTGTTTTGCAGCATGGTCTTCGCCGTGGAGGCAATGATCCCTGCCGCATATTCCGCTGTCAGATTGCCGCCGTGGATGATAATCTTCTTGTCCATGGTCTCCAGATTCAATGTGGTCAGTCCGACGGAGATCTCCTTTTCATCCACGTACACGCCCAATGCAAAGCGATACGTTGCATTGATGTCCAGCAGGATCTTCCGGCGTCCCTTCTTGACTGCCGCACCGGGTTCTACCGGCTCCTCGCCGATCTCTTCCAGAATGTGCTGGGAGATCATTTCATTGGTGATGATGGTAACCGCCGCACGGGTGATTTGCAGTGCCGTGGAGATATCCACACGGGAGATCGGCCCCTGTTCCCGCACCACACGTAGGATCTGCATGCGGTTTCTCCGCTTGAGATCCAGTTTACTAATGCCACAATCGTTCATGACGTTCTTCCTTTTCTTTTCAAAACATATCCGACCATCCCGTTTCCGGAACAATCGGATTCTTGCCTCCGGTTTCTCTCACGTACCCATCCAGAGGTTCTCTTATTTATTCATTTTATCACAAATTTTTACGAATTGCAACTGAAAAAGTGCCAAATACGATAAAATTTACACCGTATACACATTCCGGCAGGTCACGCCGACACCAGTTCCAGCAGCGTGGTAAACAGCTTCACCACCGCCGGCATTGCCGCCATGGACAAAATCGTTGTCATGGCAAAGATGCCGGAGGCGTACACGTCGTTCATGCTGTGCTTCTGGCACTGGAGCGTGCACATCGCCGCAGAGGGCGCTGCCATGAGCACCAGCACCACCGTTCGCACCTCCATGGGGATAAAGGACAGGGGCAGGAACAGCAGCGTCAGCAGCAGAGGAATGCCCAGCAGCTTCACGGCGCTCACGTAGTACACCCGTGGGGTGCGCACCGCCTGCAGCAGGTTGGCCTGCGCCACGCTGATGCCGGAGGCGACCATTGCCATGGGCGTATTCAGCCCCGCCACGTAGTCAAAGGTGGTTTGCAGGATTCCCGGCAGCTGGATGCGGCAGAAAAACAGCACCAGTCCGATGGCAATGCCGATCATGGTGGGAGAGCAGAACTTTTTCAGGAGGGCACGGCGGTCGTGCTGTCCGGTGAGGAGCATGATGCCGTGCGTCCACGCAAAGCAGAAGAAGATGGTGAGGAACGCCGTGGCGTAGAACACCCCCTCGTTGCCCAGCAGGGCGCTCGCCAGAGGGATGCCCATGAAGCCGCAGTTGCTGTAGATGACGGAGAAGCGCTCGATCTCCGTCTCCCTGCCGGCTTTCCGGCGAATCAGCAGGTACGCCGCCGTGATCGCCACCACGTAGGAGATTGCCGCAATGAGGAACGTCCACAGCATATTCACCACCAGCCGGAACTCGTACTCCACCTCGGAATAGGCGTTCACCACCAGCACCGGCGTGACGATCTCCAGCACAAAGCTGGAGAACTGGCGGCCGCCGTTCTTGTCCACAATTTTCGTGCGGTAGGCGATGATGCCCACCAGATTCAGCAGCAGCATGATCGCCGCCTGCTTCAAAATGATCCATGCCATTGATGCATTCTCCCCGTTTCATCCGCATATTTCGTCCAGTCACAAACAGGTGGAAACCGAGCTGTCGATTTCCACCTGCTTTTTAGTATACCATAAGGTTGTTAACGGTTTGTGTCTACGAGAAAAACACGGGCTGAATTTGTTTTCCGTCCAGCGCAAGGGACACGGTTTCCGGCAGCTGTTCGAAATCCGCCACCAGGGAGGCGGGCTTCTCCGCCGGCGCATCCTGCCGCAGGGGCACGAAATAATAGTGCTTGGTATTCATCAGCAGCCCGATATTTTTCGCCGAGCCACGCAGGGCATCGTTGGTGGCGAGCGCCAGCACCACGGGTTTTTGCCGGCGCAGCATGGATTTCACCGCCATGGTCGCCGTGGTATCCGTAATGCTGTGCGCCAGCTTTGCCGCTGTATTTGCCGTACAGGGTGCCACCGCCAGCACATCCAGCATGGACTTCGGGCCGAGCGGTTCCACCTCCGCAATGGTGCGGAGCGCCTTTTTGCCGCAGATCTCCTCCAGCTCTGCCACACGCACCGCCGCCGTGCCAAAGCGTGTATCCATGCCGGCGGCGTGCTCCGAGAAGATCGGCGTCAGCACTGCGCCGGACTCCCGCAGGCGTTTTGCCTGTGCGAAAGCGGCGGAAAAGGTACAGAACGAACCGGTGACCACAAACCCGATTCGCTTACCTGTCAGATCGTTCATGGGCGAATCCCCTCTCCTTGAGAATGTTGCAGATGGTGTCCGCAATGATCTCGCCCGCCGTCGCCGGTGCGACCTTTGCCGGAAGCGCCAGCGCCAGCAGTGCCGGAATCCCCAGCCGCCGTGCCGCCGCAAAATCCGTGCCGCCCGGACGGGATGCCAGATCGACGATCAGACTCTCCGGCGGCATCCGGCGCAGCACCGGCTCCTCCAGCAGCAGTGCCGGAACGGTGTTATACACCAGATTGCACCGTGCTGCCGCCGCTCCCAGTTCCTCCGGCGGCACGGCTCGGCAGCCATGCATTTCCGCCAGCGCACGGCTCTCGCAGCGGCGGGCGCACACCGTGACCTCCATCCCGAGCGCACGCAGCCGAGGTGCCAGCGCCATGCCGATTCTGCCGTACCCCACCACCAGCGCACTGCCGCCGTGCAGGGTCGTGGGCATCTGCTCCATGGCGGTCTGGATGGCGCCCTCCGCCGTGGGGACGGCGTTGGCAAGGCACAGCTCCTCACGGCCGAGATAGTCCTCCACCTGCTGCGCCCCGAACTGCGTCCGCACCGCCGGACTGCACTTCCCGCCCAGCACCAGTGCGCCGGACTTCGTGCCGGCCGCCAGCTGCGCCAGAGGAATGGGGGACGACCCCAGCGGTGCGGCAACGGTTTCGCCGTCCGCACTCGCCGGAATGGGCAGCACCAGCAGATCGCAGGGCGCTGCGGGAACGCCCTCCGGACACCAGAGCACGCCGGAAACCTTCCGGTGCTCCGGCAAAACGCCCAGCACGTGCACCTCCGCCTCCAGCCGCTGCGCCAGCCGTGCCGCCGCATACTGCTGCCGCCGGTCGCCGCCGGCAAACCATATCACATATTTGGATCTCATCACTGTCCCTCCGCTTCTGCGCTGTATGCGCTCTTGCCACATTCTATGCGGTGTCAGGGGGAAGCGTTCCGGGGGCGCAGTTTCACGGCGGACACAGCACAGACCGCAAACTCCTCTCATAACTTAGAAGAAAACTTTTTTACAGAAGTCCAACCGTCCCTTTTTCGGGGGATCTGCCGAAAAACCCCCCTGAGAGCTCGTGTTCATAGGCGTCTATCTACGTCTTTTCGGCAAATTTTGTTGCATACTGCGTGAAAAATTCTTGCCATACGAAAGTATGCCTGCAAATTTTTGCCTTGTCTGCAAAAAAAATTTGCTCGAAAATCCGCATATATTTCCTATGAACACAAGCTCTGACAAATGCCGGAAATATTAAATTTTGTTTTTTCTGCAAGAACACTTGCACTCCAGGGAAAGATGTGTTATAATATTGATAAGGCCGCGTGCCGTACAACACGCATGATTTCCGGACGCCATTTCGCCGTCCCAATCAATTTATGCAAAGGAGTAGGCTCCAAAGAGCCGAGTGTGAGAGCAATGAGAGTATCAGAGATGAATCGGGAAGCACTGGAAGCATTTCAGGCGCAGTGCCAGAAGGAATATGCTGCATTTCAGGCAGAGGGTCTGAAGCTGGATATGTCCCGCGGCAAGCCGGCGCCGAAGCAGCTGGATCTGACCAACGGCATCCTCACCTGCCTGTCGGAAGAGGACTATCGGGCAGAAAACGGTCTGGACTGCCGCAACTACGGCTGTCTGGACGGACTGCCGGAGGCAAAAGCATTCTTTGCACCTATGCTGGGTGTAAAGCCGGAGGACGTGATCGTCTGCGGCAACTCCAGCCTGAATATCATGTACTGGGCAATGTCCCTCGCTATGACCAACGGTGTGATGGGCAGCAAGCCGTGGGGCAAGTACGATAAGGTAAAGGTGCTCTGTCCGGTTCCGGGCTATGACCGCCACTTTGCAGTCAGCCAGTTCCTCGGCATGGAACTGGTAAATGTTCCTATGAAGGAAGACGGGCCGGACATGGACATCGTCGAAAAGCTGGTGGCAGAGGATGACACCATCAAGGCGATCTGGTGCGTGCCCATGTACTCCAATCCGGGCGGCGTGGTATACAGCGACGAAGTGGTAAAGCGTTTCGCAGCCCTGAAGCCCAAGGCAAAGGATTTCCGCATCTTCTGGGATAACGCATACTGCGTACACCATCTGGTAGACAATCCGCCGGTACAGGCAAACCTGCTGGAAGAGGCAAGAAAGGTTGGAAACGAGGATATCTGCTATATGTTCGCCTCCACCTCGAAGATTACCCATCCGGGTTCCGGCATTGCCATGATCGCAGCCAGCGAGAACAACCTGAAGTACCTGAAGAATGCGCTGGGCTTCTCCACCATCGGCTACGATAAGCTCAACCAGCTCCGCCACCTGCGTTTCTTTGGCGGCAAGTTCGAGAATCTGGTAGCGCACATGAAGAAGCACAAGGCTCTGATCGCCCCGAAGTTCCGGATCGTTGAAAACACACTGGAGCGGGAACTGGCAGATCTGGGCATCGCCAGCTGGTCGAACCCCCAGGGCGGCTACTTCATCTCCTTCAACCAGAAGGGCTGCGCAAAGCGCATTGTCCAGCTGTGCAAGGAGGCAGGCGTAGTCCTCACCGGTGCCGGCGCATCCTTCCCCTACGGTGTCGATCCGGAGGATGAGAACATCCGTATCTCCCCCACATTCCCCACAGAGGAGGAGCTGCAAAAGGCAATGGAAGTGTTCGTTTGCAGCGCAAAGCTGGCAGCCGCAGAGCAGGCACTGGCAAAGTAAACAGCCGGCGAGGCGCTCTGCATATGTTTGCAGGGACAGGCTGTGCCGTGTCCGACGATTTCACACAACAATAGCAAAGAGAAAGGGACACAGGTGGCTGTGTCCCTTTTGGTTTATGGTTGATTTTGAAAGATGGGAAAACGTTTACAAGCGGACACGGCACGCCGTGTCCCTACAATACAAAAAATGTTTGTTTCCAGTAACTCAGCAAAGCCGTCTTACTTCCCGTTCTCCTTCTTCCACGCCAGATACTCTTCATATGTTCCCTGCCGGTCGATGCAGCCCTCCGGTGTGATCTCGATGATACGGTTCGCCACGGTTTCCAGAATCTCGTGGTCGTGGGAGGACAGGATGACAACGCCCTTGAAGTTCACCAGTCCGTTATTCACGGCGGTGATGCTCTCCAGATCCAGATGGTTGGTGGGTCTGTCCAGCAGCAGCACATTGGAGTGGAACAGCATCATGCGTGCAAACATGCAGCGCACCTTTTCCCCGCCGGACAGCACCTTGACCGGCTTGTAAATGTCATCGCCGGAGAAGAGCATCCGCCCCAGAAAACCACGCAGATAGGTTTCGGTCTCGTCTGCGGTGGAGTACTGCCGGATCCACTCCAGAATGGAGTCGTCGTTGTCGTTGAAGTAGGCGGAGTTGTCCACCGGGAAGTACGAGGTCGAGGTGGAAACGCCCCACTTGAACGTGCCCTCGTCCGGCTGCTCCTCCTCCATGAGAATCTTGAACAGCATGGTGATCGCCTGTTCGCTCTCGCCGATGAACGCCACCTTGTCGGTGCGTCCCAGGGTAAAGCTGACGTTGTTCAGCAGCTTCACGCCGTCCACGGTCTTGGAGATGCCGCTGACCTGCAACACCTCCTTGCCCAGCTCCCGGTCCATGTCGAAGCCGATGAACGGGTAGCGTCTGCTGGATGCCGGCAGCTCCTCCACCGTCAGGTTGTCCAGCAGCTTCCGGCGGGAAGTCGCCTGCTTGGACTTGGACTTGTTGGCGGAGAACCGTGCGATAAAGGTTTTCAGCTCGGCGATCTTGTCCTCCACCTTCTTGTTCTGCTGCTTGATGAGGCGCTGCATCATCTGGCTGGACTCGTACCAGAATTCGTAGTTGCCCACGTACATTTTGATCTTGGTGTAGTCGATGTCCACAATGTGGGTGCAGACGTCGTTGAGGAAGTGGCGGTCGTGGGATACCACGATGACCGTGCCGAAGTACTCGGACAGGAAGTCCTCCAGCCATGCGATGGCGTCAATATCCAGATGGTTGGTCGGCTCGTCCATGAGGATGATGTCCGGATTCCCGAACAGCGCCTGCGCCAGCAGGATCTTCACCTTCTCGTTGCCGGACAGGTCTGCCATCTGCTGATAGAGCAGCTCCTCCGACAGTCCCAGCCCCTGAATCAGCTTGGAGGCGTTGGACTCTGCCTCCCATCCGTCCAGCTCGGCAAATTCCGCCTCCAGCTCCGAAGCCAGAATGCCGTCCTCCTCGGAGAAATCCTCCTTGGCATAGAGGGCATCTTTCTGCTGCATGATGTCGTAGAGCCGCTGGTTTCCCATGATGATGGTGTCCAGAACGGTGTATTCGTCGTAGGCGAAGTGGTCCTGCTTGAGGACGCTCATGCGGAGGTTCTTGGGAATATTGACCTCGCCGGTGGTGGGCTTGAGCTGTCCGCAGAGAATCTTCAGGAATGTGGACTTTCCGGCACCGTTGGCACCGATCACGCCGTAGCAGTTGCCGGCGTTGAATTGGAGATCGACGTTTTTGAAAAGCGTGTCGCCGCCGAACTGGAGGCTGACATTGGAAACTGTAATCATGAAACTGTCCTTTCTGTTCTGAGGTTGTTATCAGTATACCATGAATCCGCCGAATTTGCAAGGGGGCAGCGGAAATGTGTATCGTGTTTGCAAACTTTATACAACAAAGCGTTGGAAAAAATAAGGCTCCCCTGAAAGGGGTGATTCCCCATGGAATGGGGAAATGTCACG
>OOAM01001164.1_pt1 | contig 18549 bp, 21 predicted proteins | sample 1671131 | NCBI WGS metagenome assembly OOAM01 (sample SAMN06348125, study PRJEB24527) | human gut metagenome | biome: human gut; feature: ankylosing spondylitis patient; material: feces | host: Homo sapiens | place: China | collected 2015-10 | reverse complement strand
CTCCAATCTTCTCACAATTCCTCTTCCTGCCTCAAGCTTTCCAACACTTCGCGGGTGGACTTCAGCATGTAGTCGAAGTCCTCTTCGCTGAGCCAGTGCTGGAAGGGGAAGGAGATCTGGCCGTCGAAGAAGGCGTCGGCGTTGGGGCAGTTGGCTTCCCCGAGTCCGAGCTTCTTGTAGAAATCGTAGCGGTCGAGCGGGATATACTGCACCACGCACTTGATGCCCTTTTCTTCGGAAATGGCGTGCATGAAGGCGTCGCGCTTGCCGTTTTTCATGCAGCCCGCGAGCAGGTGGTAGTTGTGGCGGGTGGTGTCCTCGCGGAGGAACTCCAGCTCGGGGTAATCCTTGAGCGCGTCGATGAAACGGATGGCCCGGGCGCGCTTTTCGGCGTTGATCCGGTCGATGCGCTCAAGCATCTTGACGCCGAGGGCGCACTCGATTTCGCCGAGGCAGTAGTTGTTCGGCCAGAGCATGTCGCCGTCGAGCATGGGCATGTCCACATTGCCCATCGCGGGGGTCCAGTAGTTGGGCCGGGGCTCGGGATAGCCGCAGTGCCCGTTGTGGCGCAGGGCGGGAACCAGCGCGGTGAGCTTCGGGTCTTTGACGACCAGCATGCCGCCCTCACCGAGCGTGGTGAGGTTCTTGTGGGAATGGAACGAAAAGATTGCCATGTCGCCCCACGCGCCGGACTTGATGCCGTCGACGTCCGCGCCGATGGACTGGGCCGCGTCCTCGATGACGAGCACGTTGTGCCGCTTCGCCACTTCCATGATCGCGGGCATGTCCGCCACGTAGCCGTACAGGTGCACGACGACGATGGCTTTCGTTCTGGGCGTGATGCACTTTTCGATGGTTTCGGCGTTGACCACATGCGTGACGGGATCGACGTCCGCCCAGACGAGCTTCGCGCCCTTCTTGGCGTAGGGGTAGGCCGAGGCGGTGAAGGTGTGCGAGGGGATGACGACTTCATCGCCGGGCTTGAAGTTGCAGAGCTGCGCGGAAAGCTCAAGCGCGGACACGCCGTTCATCACCGCAAAGCAATGCTCGGCCCCGATGTACTCGCCGAACGCCTTCTGGAAGGCTTGCAGATGCTTGCCCTGCGTCAGCGGTTCCGCGTTCCGCATGGCTTCCACGACCACAGCGATCTCGTCTTCGGTGTACTTGATCGCACGTCCGCTGAAATTGACTTTGATGTCCATAAGATGTCCTGTCTCTGATTGCCCAGTGCGGAACCCGAAACGGTATAGCCGCTTCGGGTTCCCTTATGTTTTTCGGGACAATTGACGCGGCGGTGGGGGCCTCCGTCTCCCCGCTTAGCGGGTCAAGGGGCCGCATGGTCCCTCGCGGGCACAAGTCCGCCGGAGGCGCTCCCGCTAGATGCTCTTGTAGCGTTCGATGAGGTTTTCTCTGGTGAGGATCTGCTTGAAGTCGGGGCCGAGGGCATTGGTGAGGGGCTTTTCGTGGACGATGCAGCCGCGATAGAGGCCTTCGTACTGCTCTTCGGTGAGATCCTTGCAGATGCCGGTGGGCAGGTTGACGCCCTGCCGTTCGATCATGGTGCGGAACTGCTTGTATTCTTTGGGGTAGATGTCCCCAAGGACGTTCAGGGCGAGGCAGTTGCCGAGGCCGTGGGCCACATGTAGGACGACGCCGAGCCCGGCGGAGAAGGGATGGATGACGCCCACGTTCCCGGCGGCCATGCCGCCGATGTAGGAGGCGATCATCATCTTTTCGCGGTTATCCTCGCTCATCATGTCGTCGGAGAGGAAAATTTCCTCGCAGAGCTGCACGGCGCGTACGGAGAAGGCGTCGATGATGGCGTTGCGGTAGCTGCCCTGAAGCGATTCGACGCAGTGCATGAAGGTATCGATGCCGGTGTAGAAATACTGGTCGCGGGGAACGGTGGCGAGCAGGTCGGGATCGAGCAGGAGCTGATCATAGACCGTGTAGTCGCTGTTCATGCCCAGTTTGAGATTTTTGGGGATGTTGGTAAGGACACAGGTGCGGGAGCACTCGGAGCCCGTGCCGGAAAGGGTCGGGATGCCGATTTTGTAGACGGCGGGATTCTTGACGAGTTCCCAGCCCTGATAGTCTTCGGCCTTGCCGGGGTTGGTGAGCAGGTTGGCGACGGCCTTGGCGGTGTCGAGGGCGTTCCCTCCGCCGATGCCCACGACGCAGCAGGGGGTGCGGCTGTCGGCGGATACGGCTTCCTTGAAGGCGTCGATGCGGGTGACTTCCGGCTCGGAACTGGAGTCGACGAAATGGAGCTGGTCGCCCTTTTCCATGGGCAGACGGCCGATCAGTTCATGATCGCGGAAGAAGTGGTCGACGAAATAGACGACCGGACCGTCCACGGCTTCGCGGCGGGGTTTCAGCAAGTCGCCGAGCTGAGCCAGAGATCCCCGCCCGAACACATAGTAAGGAACGTTTTTTGTATTGCGATACATGGTAAAAGCCTCATAGGATGATTTTAGGAAACGATAACGGGCATTGTATGTTGAATCCGCCCGGGCCGCAAGCCGGAGCAAGCGGCCCGTTCCGGCGGTTTTCCACCGATTTTTCCACGGGAGAGTGTATGTCAGGCAAAACTTCGATAGCGGTTCTCGGGGGCGGAAGCTGGGGGACGGCGCTGGCCCATCTGTTGGCCCATGCCGGGCATTCGGTGGCACTGCTGTTACGGGATGCGGAGCAGGCCGCGCACATCAACGCGCACCATGAGAACCCGCGTTACCTGCGGGGCGTACCGCTGCATCCGGGTATCCGGGCTGTTGCCGGGGATACGGGCGGTCCGGAACAGGCGGAAGTGCTGGCGGGCGTCTCCATTCTGGTCCTGTCGGTCCCTTGCCAAGCCATGCGGGGGACGCTTCGCCGGTTGGCGGGCGTTGTGCCCCCGGACTGCGTTCTTGTCAATACGGCAAAAGGAATCGAAGTTTCCGAGCTGGTTACGGTGGAGCGCATGGTCCGGGAAGAGCTGCCCGGATTCGTGGACTGCTACGCCGTCCTTTCCGGGCCGTCGTTCGCCCTTGAGGTGGCGACCTGCAAGCCCACGGCGGTGGTGCTCGGCTGCCGCGACGAGCGGCTTGGGGCGCGGCTGCGGGAAGTGTTCGCCACGCCGTGGTTCCGATCCTATTCCAGTACGGACGTGCCGGGCGTGGAGCTTGGCGGCGCGATCAAGAACGTCATCGCCATCGCCGCGGGCCTCAGCGACGGCCTCGGCTTCGGGCTGAACGCTAGGGCGGCGCTGGTCACGCGCGGCCTTGCGGAAACAAGCCGCCTCGGTGTGGCGCTTGGGGCGCGGGCGTCGACTTTTATGGGCCTTTCCGGGCTCGGGGACCTTATGCTCACCTGTTCGGGCGATCTGTCCCGTAACCGTCAGGTCGGACTTCGCCTCGGGGCGGGAGAGTCTCTGGAAGACATCGCCTCATCCATGTGCATGGTGGCCGAGGGGGTCAAGACCACGCAGGCCGTGCACCGGCTGGCGCAGCGCCTCGGCGTGGACATGCCCGTGACCGGCACCATGTACAGCGTCTTGTATGAGGGGTTCGCGCCCCGCGAGGCGGTACAGGCCCTCATGGGAAGGCAGCTGAAGGAAGAGTAGTTGGAGGGAGTTGAGCGGGGGCGGTTTGTTTTTACCGTTGAGCGGCGGAAGAGCTTTGGAGGTTCATCCGCCATATTTTGAAAAATGGGGCGGTACTTCATAGAAAAACGGGCTGAGTGAGGAACTCAGCATGATTGGGGCATACTAGGCGATAGCCCACAGTAACAGCCCTGTTCCATTATGAAAAAGTTCAGAATGCCCGAGCCTGTTCTTTGCAATACATTTATTCAGTGCAGCCTGATGTAATGTTTTAAAATATTTTGTAAATATGTACGTACTGATGAATTGTTCTGTGGGACGCACAAGCGTGTTACTTTGTATCTTCAACCGCTTTTCGAATGTAAGCCCCATCCGCTCGTGGAAGAGCACTTCGAGAAACTCTGTGCGTGGGCCTTCAGCCTGTCCGTATTCCAACTATGTCTTCGGCAGTCTCAAGATCATCAAATGCAGTGATTAGGGAGTCGATATTCTGCTGTTCAAAAAATAAACCGGTTTTGTCTGAGATTATGCTGTCCAGTACGCCACCCTTTCCATAGGCGATGACGGGGCGGCCTGCCGCAGAAGCTTCCAGCGGAGTAATCCCAAAATTTTCTTCGCTGGGAAAAAGGAAAGCCCTGCATCCCGCGTAGAGTGCGGGAATAGCCTCGTTAGGCACATGTCTCAAAAAGCGAACACTAGGGCCCGCCATCTCCTCCAGCTTTTTCCCCCTCCGGGCCGTCTCCAGCAACAATGAGATTCCGCTTAGTTGCGATACAGGTTTGTACCGCGAGATCTACCCGTTTGTAACTGACAAGCTGTCCGAGGCAGAGGTAATAGCTTCCGGTTTCGGGATGTCCCAACACTTTTTCCAACTGTGATATATCCGGGGTCGCGAAGGAGGAGATATCCACGGGTGGATGGATGACGGTGGATTCTCGCCCCCACCAACGTTTGATCCGACGCTGTACGGCCTGAGAGTTGGCGATGATGTGATCGATCCGCTGGGCCGAAGCATAATCCCATAGCCGCAGGCGATGGAAGAGCAGGCACATGAGAAAACGCGTTGCCGGACTGGTAGACTCGAGATAACCCTGATAAAAATCTCAGAGATAGCGCATCGGGGAGTGGCAATAGCAAATGTGTGGCGTGTCAGCCCTTGTGATGACGCCTTTGGTGGGACCGGATTCGCTGGAAATAACCAAATCGTAACCGCACAAGTCGAGTTGTTCCAACGTTAAGGGCATCAACGGAAGGTATTTCTGGTAGAGCTTGATGCTTCCGGGAAGCTTTTGGATAAACGTCGTATAGATAGGATGCGCGAGCAGCGTTTGGGGCAGGGCTTCGGGACACACGACATGTGTGTAGATATTCGCTTGCGGGAGCATCTTGTACAGCGACTCGACAACCCTTTCTCCCCCGAGTATTCCGGTAAGCTAGAAATGAATAATGGCTACCCGCAATTGCGAAAAAATTTTTCGCCCATAGGGCGCATCCTTACACAACCGTTATTTGTCTGATACTTCCATGCCTCGGCAACGCGTTCCGGAAGTGACGCGAGATAATCGCCATAACCAGATTTCTTCAACGGAGCCGCAAGATTCAGCAGTTGTTCAGTCGAAATATATCCTTTTCACCATGCGATTTCCCAAGGCAAGTCACTTTGAGCCCTTGGCGCGTTTTGATGGACTGCACAAAGGTTCCCGCCGTCGTAAGGGAATCGTACGTCCCTGCATCCAGCCAAGCGATCCCGTGCCCATCAGCTCCACATGCAAATTGCCCGCCTCAAGATAAACTCGGTTCACATCCGTAATTTCCAGTTCGCCGCGTGCAGAAGGGGAGGTTGAGCGTTGATGTCCACGACATTCTGGTCATAGAATTAGAGCCCGGCCACGGCATAGCTGGATTTCAGATGTTGCGGCTTTTTTGCTGGCGTCCAATTCATTCCATCAGGCTTTGGCAGTGCGCAAAAGCGTGCGGGTTCCGAGGACATTGGTACACACAAAAAGGCTTCCGAGTCGAGAATGGAATGGTCCATATGGCTTTCGGCGGCAAAGTTGACCACGGTGTCGTTCCGATAGGCATTGAAGGGATGCTCCACAATCTCTGCATTGCCGATGTCGCCATCACGAAAATATGCCGAGGATTGCCGGACAGCGAGGCCACGTTTTCGGGATTAGCAGAATAGGTGAGCTTGTCCAGGTTGATAATCGCCTCTGACCGCACATCGGGCAAGGACATAACAGGAGCCGATGAACCCCGCACCGCCGATAACAAAGATGGTTACCATAAAATTTTTTGTAGTCATCGAATACGGTTGCATATCTGTTTGGACATATTAAATATGGTTGGACTGATACGCTATCACGCCGAACCGGGCAAGTCGCCGTCCCTATGAGGGGGATAGCAGAAACCGGTACTCCCTTCTTTTAATGTGGCTAGCTAGGCAGTGTCGTCATGAGTTGATTAACACATTGAATTCATGTATTCTTCTCTATGGAGGAGCTTATGGGTTCTGCAATGCATCGTCATGATATTTCGGATCATGCATGGAGTTTGTTAGCTCCGCTTTTGCCCGGAAGACGTGGCGCTTGGGGTGGGCGAGCCAAAGACAATCGCCTTTTTGTCAATGCAATCTTTTGGATTTTACGGACAGGCGCTCCATGGCGAGACCTTCCACCGGAATATGGTGGCTGGAAAAATACTCATCGTCGTTTTTGTCGTTGGCGTGATAAAGGTACATGGGAACATGTCCTTGCAAATCTGATGGATATGCCGGATTTTGAGTGGCTGATAATTGACTCCACATTACTGCAAGGTACATGCCTATGCAGCAGGGGCAAAAGACGGTAATCAGGACATGAGTCGCACAAAAGGGGGCTCAACACTAAAATACATCTGGCCGTGGATGCGCATGGTATGCCGGTCAGAATCATTATTACAGCGGGTTCCTGTTCTGATATCGGTCAGGCTTTCCCACTCATTCAAGGTATAGATGCCCGGTTCGTTCTTGCGGATAAGGCCTATAGGGTCCATAGATTTCGTGAACAGCTGAAGGAAAACGATGTGCAGGCCGTAATACCGCCCATTCAGCGAGGAAATCGTTCTCTCATTGAATACGACAAATATTTATACATACGTCATATCATCGAGAATACTTTTTTGTCTCTCAAGCAGTGGCGAGCTGTTGCCACGCGTTATGCCAAAAGGAGCTCTTCTTTCCTCGCAGCAGTCTAGGTGCGTTGCATCGTTCTATGGTGCAAAATTTTGTGACGACACTGCCTAGTAAACGTTCAGGTTATTTCGAATGGAACGGCAGGAAGGTGGGCCAAGTGTCATCAGTTTCTTTGTTTGTAGTCATCCGGTCAGAAATGGTGGGCTGTCGAGGTCGATTTCGCATCAATGAGCTTCATGAACACCGTACACAGCTCCTATATGACCGGGACTCCACTTCCACGGAAAAATCTTCCACAACCGTGTCAGTGATGCATTCAGCCGGGTATCACGAAGAGCCTCAATGAAACAGACATGATATAGACTCAGGAAGGCATTGGCAACGACCGGGGAATACTGCATGCCCGTAGCTCTCTCACGGATTCTCATCGGACACAGGCCCTGGATGGTGGGTGCTCTCGGTCGTTATTCGGCGCGCTGCAATCGGATCCCCTGTATTCACGGCAGTCACCCCCCTGCAGCCCGAACAGTCCGTATTCCGCTTCAAAGATTTCGAGCGACCACTTTATTCGAGCCTTCCACGAAAACTGCGGTTTCCCCACGTTGTTCACGAACTATTCCAACAGTTACGGACCTCGTTAGTTCCTGGAAAAACACATCTCGCTAGTGACTCTGAATACGCTGGTCTGCAGGCCGTTGCCGTGTATGGAACTGGCTCCAACATTCGTGGCTGGCTTGTATGCCGGGGATCTCTGCACTACCGTCCAGTGTGTGCTTGAATCCGGCAGGACAGACCTGTAACATCGTCGGTCATTCTGACTGACGAATCTGGAGGTTGTGAAAGGCGTTTGTACCATCCTTGAAAATTCCGGCCCTCAAGGTGAAGGGACTTATGCTGATCTCAAACAGTACGAAGATCAGCACGGAACTCGGCTGGTAGCCAGTGCATCGTTTTGAAGACGGCCTGCGCGAGATGGTGCCAGTAGTATCTCGACAACAGGGCATGGGTGGAGAACGTCCAGAGGGGGGAGTACCGCAGCTGAATCAGGACAAATTATGCACAGAGGCTGAAGTTGCTGAGAAGGGGAGCAGGGTGGATGCTGTTCCGTAGGAGACGGCAGGTGACGAACACTGTCCTGCTTTCTTCGCAGGATGAAGACAGATTGAAAAAGTTTGAGCCTAAACTGTTTTTGGGCTATGGTTAAATCAACATAACTTTGTAGAATCGGCTATGGTCGATTCGTCGCCTTTCACCCGCGTCCCCGCCGCGCAGAGCGGCAGAAGAGTTGTTGCGGATGAGGGGAGGTGAGTTTTCCCACCTGTGTTTAATTGACCACAGATATGGATCTGGCGGACTGATATTGCATATCTTTTTGTTCTCCCAATCGGGAACTGGATATGGTGCGGACGGTTACATTGTCTCTGGAGCTGGCTGCTGTACAGAAAACGGTTGACTCTGCGTGCGTGATCGTCCAGAATTTCAACGAACGTTGAGCCGGTCCACCGGAAGAGTGGAGATTCTCGTGTGAGCATGATCTCAGAGAGCTTCCAGGCAGAAGGCCCCGTTTTGTTTTTTTAGCTGATATTGTCAGCCTGGTCGTGGGGGAACAGATGGCGATAAAGGCGACAAAAAAGATATGTTCAGCACATCGCGAAAATGCTGGATGTTACCTCTGCGGAAGCCGAGAGCCTAATGCTGGTGGTCTACGTTAATCCGAAAAGTAGCTTGTCGATGATGCCTCGTCATCCTCCCCGTGACCAATGGGGCGGTAACACTCGGATGTAATTCGCATACCGGGGAAACCGTGCCCATTCCGCCACGTTGGATGGTGCGTCTGCGTATGACAAAGGATTTCAAAGAAGGGCTGGTAAGGCACAGTGAGGGGCGGATATGGTATCCCGCAGCTGAGCGTCAGTAAGCAGTTGTTGCCGGTATATAACAAACCGATGAGTTACTTCCTATGTCAGTATTCATGCTGTCGAGGATTCGTGAAATCGCTATCATCACCACCCCTGAGGATATGTGGCATACCGCAAACTCCGTTGGAAACGGTAGCCAGTGATTCTGTTCCTTTGAGTATGTCATCCAGCCGAAACCCAAAGGAATCGCACAGCCGTTTCTCCTGACGGCGGATTTCATTCGTAGAAGCCATATCTGCCTTACTCTTGGCGACAATATTTTTGGGGGGAACGGGCTAAAAACTGCTTGTGGGGCACGGGAGCGGAATAGAGAGGGTGACGGTGTTCTACTACCATGTGAGGGAGCGTTACGGCATGGTAGAGTTCGACGCCGACATGCGAGTCCTGTCGCTGGAGGAGAAGCCGCAGCACCCCCGTTCCTATTATGCCGTGATGGGGCTGTATTTTTATGATTCGGACTGGTGGGCATCACCCGCTCGATCCGTCCGCTCGTGGGGATCTGGAATCATGGATGTGAACAATACCTACCTCACCTACCTCCGGGCCAGAAAGCCCATGTGGTCTGATGGGACGCGGCATTGCATGGTTGATACGGGCCTCATGATTCGATCATGGCTGCGGGCACGTTTGTGCAGACCATCGAAACATGGCAGGGGCTCAAGTCCCTGTCTGGAGGAAATCGTCTGGCGGAAAGGGTATATTTAGACTGAACAACTGCTGAATTTTGTGGCACCTTTGAAGAAATCTGGTTATGGTGTTATCTCGCGTCACTTCCGGAGCGCGTTGCCGAGGCACGGAAGTAATGCCCGACGTATAGCGGTTGTGTAAGGATGCACACTATGAGCAAAAAAGGTTTTTCGCAATTACGGGTAGCCATTATTCATTTCTGGCTTACCGGAATGCGTGGCGGAGAACGCATTGTTGAATCCCTGTGCAGACTTTTCCCGCAGGCGGACATTTATACCCATGTCGTGCGCCGCGAGGTGCTGTCAAAGCCGATCCGATCGCACCCCATCCATACCACGTTCATCCAGAAATTTCCCGGAAGTGTACACCGCTATCAGAACTATTCTGCCTCTTATGTCGCTGGTGCTCGAGCAGTTCTATCTCCGGGGCTATAATCTGGCCATTTCCAATGAATTCAGGCCAGCCAAAGGAGTCATCGCCCGGGCCGACACGATGCATATCTGCTACTGCCATTCCCCTATGCGCTACCTCTGGGATTTTTATCAGGACTATCTTGAATCCACGGCCCCGCTGACGCGGCTGCTTATGCGGTCGCTTTTTCGTAGGCTCCGTCTATGTAGCTTTCTTCTGCCTAGTGGGTTGACCACGTCATCGCCAATTTCCATACGGTACAGCAGCGGATTAGATGGTGGTGGGGGAAAGAAGTAACCGTCATCCATCCACCTGTGGATGTCGCGGCCTTTTCCAAGCCTAATCTCGACCTGCTGAAAACTCTTCCCGGACAACCTGAAGCTGGTAGCTATTATCTGTGCCTCGGAGAGCTTGTCAGTTATAAGCGTGTCGATCTGGCGGTCAAAGCCTGCACAGCCCCGGTCGGCAGCTCATCGTATCTGGTGAAGGGACAAAGCGGATCGGCTTGAAAAAATGGCAGGCTGACGTGTGGGCCGTCTGCCGTGCTTCCTGCCCTGTACGCTGGCTGCTCGCGTTCCTGTTCTCCGGTCGAGGAGTATTTTGGTATTACTTTGCTTGAGGCCGCTGCGGAAGGACGCCCTGTCATCGCCAGAGGGGGGATGCTCAACAGCGTACGGGAAGAGGAGACGTGTCTCTTCTTTGGAAAACAGGATGTGGATTCAGTGGTTGAAACTTTAAAACGCTTCGAGTATTTTGACGAATTAATATGGTCTGCGGAATCAGACCTCGCTATTTTCTGAAGAAGGCTTGAGGGAAGGAATGTCGTTTATCCCGCGCGTCATTGAAAAAATTGACAGAAGAACTATCTCCGAACTATTCTGGAAATTCTAAGGAGTATTTGTGAGTGTCGCCAAGAAACTGTTTATTTCTGATGTAACGAGGATTATGAATCTTCTGCCTCGTTCCATCAGGACTCGTATTTATATACTCTTTTTTCTGATGTTTATTCTTGCCCTTTTTGAAGTACTTTCTATCCTATCCATGTCTTTTATGGGGATGAGCGTCGCGGCACCGCAGATAATTCTGGATGATCCGAATGTGAAATGGATTATGGCTGAATTCCCTGAACTTGCTAAAAAATGTAAAGATATTAGATATTTTACATTGATATCTGCATGGGGAGTCGTCATCCTGACAGTCCTTAAGAATATGCTTTCTGCGCTTGTCGGATGGAAAAGTTCATGCATAGGCGAAGATGTTGCCATTTTTTCCGGAAGCCGAATAATGAATCATTATCTGAACAGCAACTATATGTGGCATATTTCAAGTAACAGTTCAGATATGTTTCAGGCTCTCGGCTGGAAAAGCCAGCTGAGCCAGCTTCTGGTGAACCTTTTGAATGTCTATACATATGCAATAACTGCCGTTGCTTTGTTTTTTGCCCTTATCACAGCGACCCCTGGCGTTATTATCGGTTGCCTTTTTGCGACTGGGCTGATTTCCTATGCCGTTTACAAGACGATGAAGAATGCCATTGATCGGTCGGGGATGCAGGTCGCGGTATCTTCGGCCGAAGAGAACAAGACAACCTTCAACGCCATGAACGGCATTCGGGAAGTCCTGATTTACGGGCAGCAACCTGTTTTTTTTCAGAAATACATTGAGGCCTGCCGTTCCGGCGTGCGCGCCCGTTCTTTTCTGACCATTGCCCCCCCCATCCCCTCATGGATTCTTGAAATATTCGGATTCGCTGTTATCCCAACAACGGTGTGGCTGCTGATTAGGACGCAGGATGCCAACATGGCGCAGATTGCCAGCGTCGTCACAATGGTCATGCTTGCCGCATGGCGAATCCTGCCTATCCTGAACCGTTCGCTCGGTTGCCTTGTCGTCGTCCGGAGTGTGCGCCCCATGGCCATCAACTGCCTTGAGCGTCTGGAAAACATACAGACCCAGAATCTGCCCCCGCAGCCTGAGCCTGATCCAGATTTTCAATTCAGAAAAGCCATTGAACTCAAGCATATCGCATTCAGCTATCCCAATGCGGAACGGCCGTCGCTTGTGGACATCAGCATAACTATCCCGAAAGGCGCACAGGTCGGGATTATCGGCCCGTCCGGAGCGGGGAAGAGTACGCTTGTAGGCATCCTAAGCGGGCTCATGCGGGCACAGGGGGGGGGGGTCAGTGTTGACGGTGCTGCCCTCAATGACGCACAGCTTTCCGCCTATTGTTCTCGCGTCGGCTATGTCCCCCAGACTCCATATATTATGGGTGGGACCATAGCGGAGAATGTTGCCTTCAGCCAGTGGGGTAAGCCGTACGATGAAGAGCGTGTTTGGAAAGCCTGTCGCATGGCGGCGCTTGATGTCGTGGACAAGGATCCACGCGGGATTGAATACCCTATTGGGGAGCAGGGTACAGGCTTGTCTGGCGGCCAGGTCCAGCGGGTATCCATCGCCCGCGCGCTGTACGCCAATCCTGAGGTCCTTATCCTTGATGAATCAACCAGCGCGCTCGATCAGGGGACGGAGGCGTCCATCATGGAAACCATCCATTCCCTGAAGAATACGCTGACTGTTATTATCATTGCCCATCGTCTGACGACTGTTGAACAATGTGATTTCATCTTATGGATTGCCAACGGCTCTGTCGTGAAAACTGGGAAGCCTGCCGATATTATCGAGGAATATAAGAGAACCCTGTAATCCCACTCTGTGATGCATCGAAAAGAATGAACGACGGGAAAAAAATATGTATTGACTGCCGGATGGCTGAAATGTCCGGTATCGGCGAGTATATCCGGAATCTTGTTCCTGCCTGCATCATGGCTTTTCCGCATGTTTCGTTCAGGCTCATCGGGAACAATCCGCTGCCGTTTCCTCTGCCGGGGAATGCCGTTTTTGTCCGGGCCTCCTCCAGAATATACAGCCTCCAGGAACAACAGGAACTGCCTCTTCTTGTTCGGGGGACGCAGGGGCTCTGGGTGCCGCATTATGCCATTCCGCTTCTGGCACCAGTCCCTCTTGTCGTTACGGTACATGATCTTGCTCACCTTACTTTACCGGAAATTTTCGGACGTCTCCAGCGTTGTTATGCCCGAGTGTTGTTTTCCGGGGTCAGAGTTCGGGCAAAAGCCCTCCTTTTTAATTCAACGTTCACGGCACGGGAATTTCAGCGTATCGTCGGCATACCTCGTTGTAAATCGGCTGTGACGCCGCTCGGCATCGCACAGGAGTGGTTTGAGCCGTGCGGTGTTGCGCCTCCGTTTTCCTTTCCTTATTTCCTTGCTGTGGGCAATCTCAAACCGCATAAGAACCTGCTGGCATTATGCCATGCCTTTGCTTGGGTAGCGGACCGTATTCCCCAGCATCTGGTTCTGCTCGGAAAGAAGGAGGGTTTTCTCACCGGGCTTGACGGGGCTTCCATTGAAGGTCTTGTCCCCGGAAGAATCCATTGCACGGGGCTGGTTGATTCTAGGACACTCCGCGCTGTAACACACCATGCGTCGGCATTAGTTTTCCCGTCTCTGTATGAAGGATTCGGCTTTCCCCCACTTGAGGCACTAGCCTGCGGAACGCCCGTCATTGCTTCGGATATCCCTCCGGTGCGGGAAACCTGCGGAGAACATGTTGCCTATATTGATCCTCATTCTGAAGAGGAGCTCAGGCAGGCTTTGCTGCAATATGCCGAGGAGCGGATAGATAGCGTGGAACGGGCTGCAGGAAAGGAGCTAGCCGCGAGGTATTCATGGGAAAAGACGGCGGCACTGACGATTCCCATTCTGCGGGAATCTTTCCGGCTATAAGATTGAAAGAGGATGGATTTCCGGCAGGTGGGACAGCATTTCCCCCGTCATTCTTTAACGTTGCGTTCATAAAAGGATGGGATACTAATACTGACGATTAGTGTTTTCCCATTATGATGAATGTGACACTTCAATGAGTTTAAAGGATATTGATATGCTTCATCCGGTTATACTTTGTGGTGGCAGTGGAACACGCCTCTGGCCTCTTTCTCGTGATATGTACCCTAAGCAATTCGTTGATCTGGGAGGTGACCGGACACTTTTCAAAGATACTGTGCGCAGGGTTGCCTCTCTTCCGGATATCGGGGTACCGTTCATCGTCTGTAATGAAAAGCACCGCTTTTATGTAAGTGCTAGCCTGCTCGAATGTGGAATGCAGGGCCGAATCCTCCTGGAACCCGCTCCGCGCAATACGGCTCCCGCCATCGCCTTGGCCGCATTTGCCGCGCGGGCTGAAGGCGAGGATCCTATCCTGCTGATTCTCCCTTCAGATCATATGCTCCAGAATACGGAGGAGTTCAACGAAGGCGTGGCAAAGGCGGCGAATCTTGCCCGGAAAGGCCATATCGTTACTTTCGGCATTACCCCCGACGGTCCTAAGACCGGATTCGGCTATATCAGACAGGGTGAGGCGCTGGGTGGCGACGGTTTCAGAGTTGTCCGCTTTGTTGAAAAGCCGGATAAGAAGACCGCTTTCACCATGCTTGCCGAAGGTGGATATTCGTGGAACAGTGGCATGTTCCTGTTCCGAGCATCGGTATATCTGAATGAACTTCAGGCGTTTTCTCCTGAAATATATGCTCATTGCTGCGAGGCATGGGAAGCCCGCCGCGAGGATGGGGCCTTCGTCCATCCTGAAAAGCAGGCCTTCATGGATTCGCCTTCTAATTCCATCGACTATGCGGTCATGGAACATACCAAGCTGGCTGCCGTTTGTCCACTCGTCACAGACTGGAATGATCTCGGTTCGTGGGAGGCTTTCTATCAGGCCGGCGAGAAGGACAAGGACGGCAACGTCTGCACCGGCGATATTGTTCAGGAAAATGTTCATGACTGCTACCTTCACGGGACGCATCGGCTTATCGCCGCTCTGGATATCAAGGAACTCGCCGTCATTGAAACGCAGGATTCGATTCTTGTGGCTCCGCGTTCTTCCGTGCAGGGCGTCAAGCATATCGTGACTGGCCTCAAGGCGGCAGGGCGTCCGGAATACAGGCTCCATCCCCTTGTCTATCGTCCGTGGGGGAGCTATGAGTCGCTGGCTGTCGGCGCACGGTTCCAGGTTAAGCGCATTACGGTGAACCCCGGCGCGCAGCTTTCCCTTCAGATGCACTATCATCGTGCGGAGCACTGGGTTGTCGTCAGCGGAACGGCAGAGATCACTAATGGAGAGGATGTCCGGCTTTATTCGGAAAACCAGTCCACCTATATCCCGTTGGGGACTGTGCACAGATTGAAGAATCCTGGCAGGGTTCCGCTAGTGATCATTGAGATCCAGTCAGGTTCGTATCTCGGCGAGGATGACATAGTCCGCTTTGAGGATGCATACGGGCGAGATGTGAAAAGTCAAGCTTAGTCAGTCTGTTAATAATGTAAACTGATTTTTACATAACATCGGATGATGATCATCCGAAATAAGCACATAGGAAGAACTATGAAGACGGCTCTCATTACTGGGATTACAGGTCAGGATGGCGCGTATCTTGCACAGCTCCTTCTCGAAAAGGGTTATTGTGTGTGGGGAACCTACCGTCGTACGAGTGCCTTGAATTTCTGGCGCATCAATGAACTTGGTGTGGATAATCATCCGGATTTCCATCTTGTAGAATATGATCTGACGGATACCGGAAGCAGTCTGCGCCTACTTGATCGGGTTAAGCCCGATGAAATCTACAACCTTGCGGCGCAGAGCTTTGTCGGCGTGTCCTTTGACCAGCCGGAAACGACGGCGCAGATCACCGGCCTTGGTGCTCTACGCCTTCTGGAAGCAGTCCGGATGGTTAACCCCCGCATCCGGTATTACCAGGCGAGTACGTCGGAAATGTTCGGCAAGGTGCAGGAGATCCCCCAGAAGGAAACGACGCCTTTCTACCCCCGTAGTCCGTATGGCGTGGCCAAGCTTTATGCTCATTGGATCACACTCAACTACCGTGAAAGCTACGACATCTTCGGATGCAGCGGGATTCTCTTCAACCATGAATCCCCCCTGCGCGGGATCGAGTTTGTGACCCGCAAGGTTACAGATGCCTTTGCTAAGATGTCTCTGGGCAAGCAAGAATTCGTTGAACTTGGGAACCTTGATGCCAAGCGTGACTGGGGCTACGCGGCGGAGTATGTCGAGGGCATGTGGCGGATGCTCCAGCAGGATCGTCCCGACACCTACGTTCTTGCCACAGGACGCACTCAGAGCATCCGCGATTTCGTCGAGATGGCGGCCAAGGCCGTGGATATGGAACTTGAATGGCATGGGAAAGGTGCCGAAGAATATGCGGTCGAGCCGAAGACCGGGAAAATGCGTGTCCGCGTTAATCCCGCCTTCTTCCGTCCTTCCGAAGTCGAACTTCTGATCGGCGATGCAACTAGGGCGTATGAAATACTCGGTTGGAAGCCTCAATCCACGCTGGAGGGACTGTGCCAGATGATGGTGGAAGCCGACCTTCGTAGGAATGCCTAGTCATTTTCTGGATCTGTCCATATAAGAGTAGCTCTTTGCTGTGTGGTCCGGGGAAATTTCCCGGACTTCACAGCATATTGAGAACAGGGAGAAAGGTTGATGGGGACTGCACTGATTACCGGAATAGGAGGCTTTACTGGGCGCTATCTGGCAGAAGAACTGGTTCATCGCGGGTACTCGGTTGCGGGAATAGGTATCAGGCCGCGTCCAGAAAATGTTCCGTTGGATGCATACGGGCAGGTGGATCTGCTTGATGTTGATGCAACGGTGTCTTTTGTTTCCAAAATACATCCGGATATGGTTTTTCATCTCGCAGGGATCAGTCATGTGCAGAGTTCCCCGGACGCTATTTACCGAATTAACATTACTTCGGGACGCAATCTGATTGCTGCACTTGCAAAGCTGGAAACACCGCCTTTCTTCACCATGCTTGCTAGCACAGCTAACCTTTATGGAAACGCCGGTGGAATCCTTGATGAGTCAACGCCTCCGGATCCGCGCAATGACTACGCCGTCAGTAAGCTCGCCGCAGAGTACATGGCCGGTATCTGGCGTGATCAGCTTCCTCTCACCATTGTTCGCCCTTTCAATTATACCGGATGCGGGCAGCCCGAAGCTTTCCTTATTCCCAAGCTGGTAAAGCACTTCCGTGAACGTCTTCCCTTCATTGAACTCGGCAATACGAATGTGACCCGTGAATTCGGTGATGTGCGTGATGTCGCTGCCATTTATGCGCGACTCGCTGAGGCAGGGGCCCCATGGGGGCCGTTTAATATTTGTTCGGGGGTGGGGTACACGCTGGCACAGATTCTCGATATGCTGCGCGAACTGACCGGGCATCATCCTGAAATCAGAGTCAACCCCTCCTTTGTACGTCCCCATGAAGTGGATAAGCTGATCGGATCCCCTAAAAAGCTTGAAGGTTGCATCGGGACAATCCCATGTCATGGCCTCAAGGCAACGCTGGCGTGGATGCTGGAAAAGTAGGAAAGTTTAATATGAGTTTGCTACAAAAAATTATGAAGCTATTCTTTCCTGTTGTCCAGCCGATAATAAAAAAAATAGATAACACCTTGAGTTATTTATTTCCTGAAATTCGAACATGGTTCGTTCATTTTATTGACCATACTTCAGTGGTTATTAGTCTACTTTATAAATATACAGATTTGCCTGATGGGACGGAAGAATTTGAAGAATCTGGTTCTTTTTTTGAAGCGTGTAGATCTGATTTTACGCGAATTATAAAAAAAATAATTATAAAAGTTGGATATTTTATACTTGGGCGTCAATTGATAAAGTCATTTTGTCTTTTGATTATAAACAAAAGTCCTTATTTGTATATAAAATTAAGAACGATAATATATAATCATGATATGTGTTTAAAAAAAATAGTCACTTTTTCAGAATTAAATGAAAGAGAAAGATATATATATTTAAAGATTGGTGGTATAAATAGATGAAGATAGCAATTGATATGCAGGGGGCTCAAACAGAATTTAGTAAGAATCGTGGTGTTGGGCGATATACAATAGAAATTGTAAAAGCTATCTTGGATATTAAAGAAAATGATATCGATATATTTCTTTGCTTAAATGGAGCATTTCAGGATTCATGTTTTGAGATATTAAAGGAATTTGATGGAATAATTCCTCGTAAAAATATAAAGATTTGGATGCAGTATTTATCGTTTGTCACACTGGATAATAATCTATTGTCACAGCAAAAGAAAAAAGCTGCAGAGCTTATAAGAGAATGGTTCATTTCTCAAATAGATCCAGACATTATTTGGAGTACAAATTTACAAGAGGGTGCTACAGATGTAGCGGTAACATCTGTAGGTATATTTGGAGATCTACAAAAAAAACCTATCTATTGCTCAACATTGCACGATGTCACTCCATTAATTCATCCAGCTTTTGCTGGTATAGATAAAAATCGTTCTCGTGCTGAATGGTATGAATCAAAACTTGAATATGTAAAAAAATCTGACATTGTCTTTACCGTCAGCCAATTTAGTAAGAATAAAATTTTAGAATTATTAAAAATAAAAGAAAATAGAGTTTTTTTAGTTTATAACGGTATTGATTTTACAAAATTTAAACCTTCAAATGAATTTAATTGTCTTGAATCAAAAGAGAAGTTTATTTTATATGTTGGTCCACTAGATGAACATAAAAATATAACGTTACTGATTGATGCATATTTTAAACTTCCAAAAAAAATTAAAAATGAGTATAAACTTGTTCTTGCAGGTTTTTCAGCTGATGCTCTTAAGTTTAAAAATATATTAAAAAAATATC
>OOAM01001082.1_pt1 | contig 19788 bp, 19 predicted proteins | sample 1671131 | NCBI WGS metagenome assembly OOAM01 (sample SAMN06348125, study PRJEB24527) | human gut metagenome | biome: human gut; feature: ankylosing spondylitis patient; material: feces | host: Homo sapiens | place: China | collected 2015-10 | reverse complement strand
CCTTTCCGGTTTTTCTTTTGATGGCGCTCCAATAGATTTACCGCCAACAATAGGATGTGGAGATAGCGGGGATGCGCAGCGAGCTGCAAAAAGGATGCCAGTCCATATGTGGGAGCTTTTGAGAGAAAAAATCCGGGAAAACCGGGGAACGGACTCAATCCTGTCCGTTCCCCGGTTATGGCGCAGGCCTGCTTTTCACAGATCAGACCAGAGGAGAGAAGCCCACTGCCTCAAAGCAGGCCAGTGCCTCATCCGTGGAGAGGAAGTCCAGAAACGCCTTGGCAGCTTCGGGATTGGCGGAGTTCTTCATCACGGCGGCGGGATAGATGACCTGTCCGCACATATCGGCAGTGGCCTTATCCACCACTGTCAGACCGGCGGAGAACGCATCGGTGGCGTAGATGATGCCGCAGTCCACGGCAGCTTCGCTGACCTGGGTGGTGACCTCCTTGACATTGGAGCCGTAGGTCAGGTGGGTGGCAACAGCAGCCTCGTCAATTCTGTAGTAAGAGAAGATCTTCTGGGTGTACTGTCCTACCGGAACGTCGCTGTTGCCCATGGCCAGCATGATTTCACCGCTTTTGAGCAGTTCCGCAAGCTGATCGAAGGTTTCGACGCCCTTGGGATTCTCCTCAGGAACAGCCAGAATCACTTTGTTTTCCAGCAGGTTCAGACGTGTGGCGCTGTCCACGAAGTCAAGGCCCTCGCTGTTTTCCTCACCACCCTGGGCATCCAGTTGATTCATCTGCTTGGGGGCGGCAGAGATGAAAACATCACAGTCGGCCCCCTCCTGAATCTGGGTTTTCAGGGTGCCGGAGGAATCATAGGTGGGCACGATGGTGATGCTTTCATTAACGGCCTCATAGGCTGCAATAGCTTGATTCAGGGATTCCTGCAAAGAGGCGGCGGCAAAGACAATGAGATTTACAGGTTCCGCAGTATCCTGAGTTTCAGTATCAGGGGCGTTATTTGTCTCATCAGTGCTGCTGCCGCAGGCTGTGAGGGACAGGACCATTGCTAAGACCAGCGGCAACCACAAGGTTCTTTTCATGTGGAATCTTCCTTTTCTGATTATTAATTAATGTGTTCTCTTTGCCAATACAGGGGTGGCGCATATCGCATAGGATTTATTTGCCAAAAGGGCACGCGGGCCAGTGGCAAGACTCGCACCCAAGGCACAGCCCACCCTCTCCCAGGGCGGCGATCTGCTGTCGGGTCACCGGTACATCCGCCGCCACAAAGGGCAAGACAAGATCAAAGATGGTGGCTCCGGCGTACATGACGCAGCCGGGCAGACCCATGACTGGGGTGCCGTCCCTGTAATAGCCCAGCAGGAACATGGCACCGGGCAGCACCGGGGCCCCGTAGGCGACGATTTTTGCCCCGCTTGCCTGAATGCCGCCGGGGGTGTTGTCATCTGGGTCCACGCTCATACCGCCGGTGCAGAGGATTACATCGGCTCCGGTGCCCCGGGCCTCCCTTACAGCGCTCGCCACATTCTCCACCCCGTCGCCGGAGTAGGCGACAGAAATGGCCCCGATGCCGTAGGCGGCAAGCTTTTCCTTGACGACAGGCGGAAAGGTATCCTGAATGAGGCCCTTTTTCACCTCGCTGCCAGTTGAAACAATTGCGGCGGTGCGCCGTACCCAGGGCTTCAGCTCCAGCAGGGGAGCGTCCCCGGCAGCTGCTTCCGCGGCCTGGAGCGTCTTCTCCGGGATAATGAGGGGAATCACCCGCATACCAGCCAGCTTGTCGCCCTTCTGGACGGCGGTGCCGCCTTTCCGGGTGGCGATCATGATGTCCCCCACATCGTTGACGGCCATGAGCGATCCCGAGTTCACCAGAAACAATCCATCGCAGGCGGCTTTCAGCTCGACCTTGCCCTCTTTCACCTCGCTGCGATCCATGTTCGCATTGGCACACAGGGCATACAGCCGCTCAGCGGCATCGTTTTCATGAAGCGTTCCGGGCGTCATTTCCCAGACGTACAAGTGCTCCTTGCCCATAGAGAGGAGTACGGGGATATCTGCCTGCATTACCACATGGCCCTTGCGGAACCGGGCGTCCTTATACTGGCCCTTGATGATCTGGGTGAGGTCGTGGCAGAGCACATGGCCTACGGCCTCCTCTGTTTTAATGAGTTTCATGCTCTATCTCCAAAACTTCAATTGCGTCTCCGGCCCGGACGGCACCCTCTTTCACCACCACGGCAAAGATCCCTTCCGTAGGCATGACACACCTGCCGACGGCTTTTTTGATGGGGCAGTCACTGTGGCACTCCTTTCCGATCTGGGTCACCTCTATCTCGGTCTCACCGATGCGCAGGTGAGTACCCACAGGCAGGCTTTTCAGGTCTATGCCCCGGGTGTTGATGTTTTCCGCAAATACTCCGGCGTCCAGGGGGATGGGGCAGACGGAACGCATGGTGTCCACGCTTTCCTCTGCCAGGAGGGAGATCTGCCGGTGCCAGTCCCCGGTGTGGGCGTCACCTATGATACCATGACGCAGCTTCAACCGAATTTCCGGGACGGGGTGCTTGATAGTCCCTTTCTTTTCGCTGATATTGACGGATACAACAGCGGCCAAGCGGCTCACTCCTTCATTTTATAGTCTCCGCTTTTGCCGCCGGACTTTTCCAGCAAGCGGATATCGGTAATACGCATGTCCTTCTGAACGGCTTTGCACATATCGTAGATGGTTAATGCCGCGGCCGAAACCGCAGTAAGTGCCTCCATCTCCACGCCAGTGGTGCCGGTGCAAGTGACGGTGGCCTGGATTTCCACCATACAGGGCTCCTCTGACAGAGCAAAGGTGATGTCGATGCCGGTGAGGGGCAGAGGGTGGCACATGGGGATCAGCTCCCAAGTGCACTTGGCGGCCTGGATGCCCGCAACCTGAGCTACTGCCAGCACGTCACCTTTTTTTATGGTGCCGTTCTTGATATGGGCCAGAGTCTCCGGAGCCATATAAATTCCGCCGGTAGCCACCGCTCGCCGGCGGGTCGCGGTCTTGTCCGTCACATTCACCATCCTCGCCCGACCGTCTCTGTTAAAATGAGTCAGTTCATGCACAGTTCAGCCTCCGATCTGATTCATATTCCGCGGGGTGTCGCTCTTCCGCTCTGAAAGGTGATGGCGCTGCGGCTTGTGGGCGATGCCCTGCCGGATGGCGTTTTGCAGCTGCCAGCCGTGGAGGCCTCGCAGATCGATCTCCTCCCGGCTGTGGAGACACCCTTTCAGCTTGCCATCCGCCGTCACCCGGATCCGGCGGCAATCAGCACAGAAGTCGTGACTCATCGGGGAGATCAGGCCCACGGCACCTTTGGCCCCTGGAATGCGATATCGTCGGGCCACACCTTGTGCCGGAACAGGCCGCAGTTCCGGGCAGCGCTTGAGAACGGCAGTGTCTGGCAGGAAACAGCGCTTGTCCCAGTTTGCACAGGGACCCATGGGCATCAACTCGATAAAGCGCACCTCCCAGGGATGGAGCTTTGTGAGACCGACAAAATCCAAAATCTCATCGTCGTTGAAACCGCCAATCAGCACGGTATTGATCTTTAGATTGGTAAATCCCGCCTGCTGGGCAGCCGCAAGACCCTCCATCGCCTGCTCTAGCGTTCCCATACGGGTGATCTGGGTGAACCGTTCCGGCCGCAGGGTATCCAAGCTGATGTTCAGTCGATCCACCCCAGCCTCCCGCAGGGGTGCCGCCAGTTCCGGAAGAAGCGAGCCATTGGTGGTGAGACACAGCTCTTGAAGGTTTGGGATGGCCCGCAGCCGCCGGCACAGTTCCACGATTCCACGCCGCATCAGAGGCTCCCCTCCAGTCAGCCGGATCTTTGTAACTCCCAGAGCTACAGCGCCACGAGCCACGGCTTCAAGCTCTTCTAAGGAGAGCATCTCCCGGCGGCTTCGCCGGTGCACCCTATTCTCGGGCATACAGTACCGGCAGCGATAGTTGCAAAGGTCCGTGACACTCAGGCGCAAATAGTCGATATTTCGTCCGCAGCCGTCAATCATCGCGGCCCCCTTTCTCCAGCAGAGCGTTATACGCCTGCGGTGTATTGATGTTCAAAAATAAAGTATCCGGAAATCGGCCTACCGTTTCAAACGGGATCGCGCACAGTTCAGACAGCAGTGCCATCACACGCAAATCTCCAGACTGAAGATGCTGCTCCAGTATGGGTAGCGCTGTACGGGCATAGATGCCGCACAGAGGATGTACCTGTCCGGAACCGTCCACGCAGATCATGGCGTCTGCCTCTGGCGGAAAGGCCGCCAACATGGCAGAGGCCACTTCCTGGGTGAAGCGTGGCATATCGCAGGTCACACAGAACAACCAGTCCTTTTGTATCTGCTGAAAGACGGCGTGAAGTCCGGCCAAAGGGCCAGAGCTGGGATAGATGTCAGGAATGGTCTTCCCGGGAAATCCGTTTCCCAAGGCGGGGTCATTGGCGGAGAGCCAGCGTTCGGGGAAAACCGCCAACTCCCTTGCAATGTGCGCCAGCATGGTTCCGTCCTCCAGGGGCAGCAACGCCTTGCAACGGCCCATGCGGCGAGACTGGCCGCCCGCCAGAACCACGGCAGCGCAGGAATCAGGAGACAACATTACACGTACCTCACAGCCACAGGATCCGGACCGGATCGCCGGGGCGGATGGCCCCACTGCCAGCGGGCACATCGATCAGGCAATTGCAGCCGATCATGCTGCGCATCTGCCCGTTGGACTGTGCTGCCGGGGGATATACCCGCCCCTGCTTGCAGAAGGCTCGGAGGAACCGTCGGCTGGGACTGGCCTTGTCGAAGCCCTGGGCCGCGATGGCGGTATCCGCCCGCAGGAGCGGTTCCGGATCCCCCGTCATCTCGGCCAGCATGGGCCGCAGTAACAGTTCAAAGGGTACTACAGCCGAGAAGGGGTTGCCGGACAGCCCCAGCAAGCGGGCATTCCCCAGAACTGCAAACAACGTGGGCATTCCGGGTTTTATATCTATGCCATGAAAGATCACCTCTGCACCGGCGGCTTTGACGGCCTGTTCCAGCAAATCCTTCTCTCCTACGGACACGCCGCCGGTGGTCAGAATAAGATCCACCTCCCCGGCGTAGCGGCGCAGAGCTGCCGATAGTGCCGTCAGATCATCTTCCTGGGTCAGGGCGGCTACAGTCTCCACTCCCAGTTGATGTAGCCGGGCTGAGAGATAGGCGGTGTTGGAGTCATAGATCTTCCCTGCGGGCAGCACTGTCCCTGGCTGACGGACTTCGTCGCCGGTGGTCAGTATGACTGCCCTGGCTCGTCGCCGGACTCGAAGCTGAGTAAATCCTGCCCCGGCTGCCACTGCCACGGACGCGGCGTCCACACGGTTTTCCCGTCGTAGCAATAGCGCGTCTGTGCCATACTCTTCTCCCCGATAGCAGATGTTCTTACCAGATGCCACTGGCCGGAAGATCTGAACAATCTCCACGCCCAAATCTGTGTCTTCCTGTCGGATGACAGCGTCCGCCCCTGACGGGATCATACAGCCAGTCATCAGGCGCACTGCCTGGCCCCGCTTCACGCCGACCCGGGCGGGCATTCCGGCCCAGAGCTTATCCACTACCTGAAGTTTGACAGGGGTATCCGGAGTGGCGGATGCAACATCTGCCGCTACTACGGCGTAGCCGTCCAGCGGGGAGCGGTCGAAGGGCGGCTGAGGAAAGGCGCTGCGGATATCACTGGTCAGGCGGCGGCCTACCGACTCTGCTAAGGGGACATATTCTTCGTTCAGTACCGGCGCATACCGCACAACCAGGTTCTGCGCCTCCTCAAGTGTAATGGACATATGGTCAGGTTCCTTTCTGCTGTCTCTGTAAATCCAAAGGGAAGGTTGATATGAGTTTCGGCCCATCTAACGGGAACACAAGGCAAGCCGCATTCATGGTTTCTCTGAATCTTTCTGATAAGCTGCAATTGTTGGGAACGGTTAAGAGGGATTGGCCAGCCGCCTGTCGGGGGAATCTGTTCAAAAGATGCGGATGACACGGCCATCCAGCGGCAAGCGATTCAAAAGGGAGCGAGGACTGGGGGAGGCGAGGTGGGTTAAAAGCACCCCGGGCATCAAATAAAGGGGACTGCTGAATGCCGGAACTGGCGCGCTGGAACAGCAGATTTAAGATGCTTTCAGAAAGAATGGACATAGGCGGCCTCTTTTTACGTGGTCAGGGCTCCTGTTTGCAGAAGCTGTAGTAGATAATCTGCAAGAGGCCGGGGGTCCTGCGATGAAAAAACAGGACAGGGGGCCGGGGATGGGTAATCTCCCACAATGGCAAGGCAATCCTTGAGCGGAATGGAAAGCCCGTTGCCGGATGCAGCCCGGTAAATGGCAATTTTAGGGAAATGTTCGTGTTTGTAACCCTCTGTTAGGATCAGGTCAACATTGTGGATTTGCGTAATGATGGCAGACAAATCGAAGGAAGAATACTGAAAAAGGGCGAACTGCCGCTTGGATGCAACTGCCACAATGTCTGCACCGGCCTGGGCGAAACGCCAGGAGTCCTTTCCTTCTATATCAGCCTGAAAGTCGTGGGCATCATGCTTGATGACGGCAATCCGCAGACCAGCGCTCTTCAGGCAGGGGATCAGCTTCTCAAGATATGTGGTTTTTCCTGTGTTGGAGTAAGCGGTGAAAGTTAAAACCGGAATCCCCATGAAAGATACCTCCTAAAAAGCGTGCTTTGTCGAAAGAACAAAGCACGCTTTTTAAACTTTGCAGAAGGCACTCTCCGGCAAAGTCCCAGCAGAGCTTCCTTTTCGACAATGGAAAGCGCCCTTGTTTCCAAAGACACTCGGCAGCGTGCAGAATAACGCTGCGGCTGCGGCTTCGTAGAAGTTCCTTAGATGCCGCAGCTCGAAAGCTGTGAAAGGATATGAGTGCCGGAGCACGGTCACTGCCGATAGGCACTGTTTGAAGGAAAAACCATTAAGCTGCTTTGCGTTACAGGGATTTGAGCATTTGTCGGATTAATTTGTCCGCAATCGCCACAGAAGAAATCCGCAGATTCTCCTGGGGGGAATGTGGGCAATTCAGTTCAGGGCCATAGGAAATAGCATCTGTAAAGCCGAAATGCTCCATAAGAATTCCGCACTCCAGACCGCCATGAAGAACCCGAAAAGAAGGTGTGGATCCAGTAATCGACTGGTAGGTCTGCATGGCAAGGCTGCGGATGGGAGATTCCTGCCGGAAGTTCCAGCCTGGATAAAAATCGTGTTCAGACATTTGTGCGCCGAAGCATTCCGCCAAGGTGTGCAACTGGGGAAGGAGCCAGTGGGACAGATGGGAAGGGATTGAACTGCGGATGCTGCATCGTACAACCAATTGATCTCCTTCGATACAACAGGAACCGATGTTCATGGAAGTCACCGTCAGATCCAGGGAATGATCTCTTGACAGTACGCCAAAGGGGAGCAGCAATAGGAACTGGCGGGCGTGGGTGGAGGCTTCTGGTGTCATCATGTGGGAGCTGGAGGTGGTGGAAACAAGAAGTTTTAATCCGGGATCTGTGGTATGGTACTCTCTTTGCAGCATGGTCTGCAGCCGAGCAATTTGGCTGTACAGAGCGGCTTCCTGTTGACAGCATACGATGGCATATGCGTCTCGGGCAATGGCGTTGTCTTTACCACCGCCTCCCATAGACACCAGCCGCCACGGAATGGAAAGGCTGTTCAAAACCCGGGCAAGAATCTGATTTGCGTTTGCACGGCCGAGATGGATCTCCGCTCCGGAATGCCCACCCAAGAGACCGCATACATCAATTCGGAAACAAGGCATAGAGGCCTCTTCCCACTGCGCGGGCAGGAAGAAATCCACCCGCCCCCCGCCAGCGGCACCAGAAATAAAAACGCCTTCCCAACCACTATCAAGATTGATTAATGTCTTGGAGGTGAATTTTCGGCCGGATTCTACAAGACTCCAGGCACCCTTCATACCAGCTTCCTCACTGGAAGTAAATAGGATTTCGAGCGGCGGATGCTCTGCCGCGGGGTCTGCCAGGATCGCCATAATAAGGGCGAGCCCAATTCCGTTATCTGCACCAAGGGTGGTTCCGTCGGCACAGAGATAGTCGTCCCGGACTTGTATGGAAATGGGATCCTTTGTGAAATCGTGCTTGGATTCTGCCGTTTTTTCACAGACCATATCCAGATGCGCCTGCAGGCAGATGGATGGATGGTTTTCTTTTTCAGGAGAACCGGGTTTTTTGATTATTACATTATTGGCGGCGTCCTTTTCTGACCAAAGGCCTTTCTCTTTGGCCCAGGCAACGATGTGCGATGCGATAGCCGCTTCATTCCCGGAGCCTCTCGGGATTTTAGAAATTTCGGAAAAAATGTCAAAGACAGCACGCGGTTCCAAATCAATCGACATAGTGACACTCCTCAGAAACAATTTTCAGATATCGAAATACTTAAGCAAAATAGGTGCCAATATTAATACTCAATAAAAATGATCTCCAACAATCTCCAAACAACTGCAAAAAAACAGACGCCAATTCTAAAAGCAACCAGCAGTTTAAAAAGAGACGGTGGAAAGGCCGCTTGAAAAGATATTAATATTGGCATGTTTTTTGCTGAATCTTATTTGAGACACCGAATATATGCGCTTGGATGCAGTTGAGGGGTCATGGGAAAGCAATTTCCAAAATCAAAGAAAAGGGAGAGAACATAATATGATAACAACTGGTGTAGGTTTTCTGGCATTCATCACATTTTACACAGCCCTGTTCCTCTGGGCAGCAAAAAAATATCCTTTGAAGTTGTATAAGGTATTTCCTCCAATTTTGATTATCTATGTAGTCACCATGATTCTGTTTACCTGCGGAGCGTGGACGATGACAGAGAGCGTTACCGCAACCAAAACAGCTTTGGTAAACAACATGGTTCCAGCTATGGTATTTTTGATGTGTTTGAACTGCAATGTAAAACGAATCCTTAAACTGGGGCCCAAGCTGATTCTGACATTTTTCTGCGCTACCATTACCATCTGTGCGGGTTTTGTGGTTTCCTATGTAATTTTTGGCCGTGCGCTTGGCAGCCCGGCTGCCGAATTTGGCGCCGTGTGTGCTTCCTGGATCGGTGGTATACAGAACTTTCTGGCAGTTAAGCAATCCTTGAATGTCCCAGATTCAGTAATGTCTAACATCATTCTGATGATCAACATCAATTACTCCTTCTGGATTATGATTCTGGTAGCGATGTCTTCTCTGGCTCCCCGATTCAATAAGTGGACCAAAGCTGATGTCGAAGAGATTCACCAGATTTCCCGAAATCTGGACGAAAGCGAGCAGACGGAGAACAAAAAAGTCGACCACCTGGCTGTTTTGATGGTGATCGGCATCAGCCTGATGGTGGTCGCGTTGAGCCGTTTTGTGGCGCAAAAGATGCCTACGGTCGCTTTTATCAACGCAAGTGTCTGGGAGTACATTTTCGTCAGCATCATCGGTCTGACTCTGGGTGTAACAAAGCTGGGCAAACTGAATGGAGCGGATCTGGTATCCAACGTAATGCTGACCCTGGTCATGACTCTGCTGGCCACAGAACTCAATATCCTACAGATCGCGGACGCATGGCTGTATATTGTTGCGGGCGCTGTGGTGCTGATTGTGCACGGGGCTCTGTATGTCCTGCTGGCAAAGCTGTTCAGGCTGGATCTGCACAGCTGTGGCACGGCATCCATCGCAAATGTTGGAGGCCATTCCTCCGCGCCCATTGTTGCGGCAACTTACCATCGTTCTTATGTTTCCATTTCCGTCATCATGTCCACAGTGGGCTGCGTGGCCGGTACGTTTATTGGTCTGCTGCTCTCTCAGTTGTTGGCTGCACTGTAACAGGAACCGCCATGCACGAAGAAGAAAGGATCATCGGGGTCCGCTGCGCCCAGCGCTTGGCCGAGGAGGCAATCTTCCGGCTGGAGGCAGCACTGCGGCCGGATATGACGGAAAAGCAGGCTTCAGCCTGTTTTCGAAAAATCTGCATGGAGATACCAGGCGTGGAGAAGGCGCTGACGGATATGGTCATCTCGGGCCCGAACAGCGCGGGGTATCATAACTTTTCTTCCGATCGTGTTCTGGGCACTGGATCGCTGATTCTGATTGACTTCAGCATTATAGTCAATGGGTGGTACAGCGATATGACCCGCATGTTTTCCTTTGGAGATCCGGAAGATGAGGCGCGGCGAATCTGTGGGATCGTCGCTGCGGCCAAGGCACAGGCCATAGCTGCGGCCTATCCGGGTGTGGCGGCTTCGCACCTGCATATGACAGCTGCATCCAGGATAGCAGAAAACGGATACGGCCCGTTTTTTCCCCACGGCCTCGGCCACAGCATCGGCCGTGAAATGCATGAGGATCCCCGCCTCAACGCGGAGAGCCAGGCCCTGCTTGTGCCCGGCAGCGTTTTCTCTATTGAGCCGGGAATTTACCTTCCCGGCCGGTTTGGGGCGCGGTTGGAAGACCTGTACTACATGAGTGAAAACGGTATTGTTTGTCTGAACCAGAGCGAAGCAGTTCTGAAAATTCTGCCAGCCTGAAATAAATATTAAGGAGTGTAGATTATGAAGCATCAGATCGAAGTGGTGTATGAAGTTCTTGAGCGGTATATGGAAGGGACTTATACCGCGGACATTCCCATGCTGGAAAGCGTTTTCCATCAGGAGGCCCGGATGACCGGATACCTTGGCGACCAACTTATTATGGGTACGCCGGCGCCATTTCTTGAAGATATGGCCTCCCAGGCGTCCATGAAAGAACAGGGACAGGAGTACCGCGCCGACATCCGCAACGTTGAAGTAAACGGCAATGTTGCGTCGGCCACTGTTCATGAAAGAGGCTTCCGCGGCTCAGCGGAGTTGGTGGATCATTTTCATCTGCTTTGTGAAAACGGGGTGTGGAAGATCATTTCCAAGACATTTACCACCGTTTGAGGGGTGTCCGTGACGCGGACCGTCTTCATGATTTAGGAGGGGTTTATGAAACGATTAGCCATCGTCGGCTTTGGCGGCGCCGGGTATAATGCCGCAAAAGCGGCGCGAAGTGTGTCTCCGGATGCGGAGATTGATGTTTACACGGACACTGACGTCGGCCCATATAATCCGATGCTGACAACTTATTATGTAAAAAACGCCATTGCGTATGATACCCTGTTCCCCTTTGGAGCTTTAGAGAAAATCGCACAGAGCCTGCGGCTGAATATCCACACTGGCTGTCCGGTTACCGGATTGCTGGCGCAGGAACGGGCGGTTGAGCTGGCAAACGGAACCCGTCGGCGGTATGACAGTATTCTGCTTAGTACCGGAGCTTCTGCGCTAATGCCGCCGATCCCCGGCATCGACCTTCCGGGGGTGCTGAAAATGCGGACGGCCGCGGATGCCCGCCTGCTGAAAGAACGCATTGAAACGGGCGGCCTGAAGGATGCGCTGGTGGTGGGCGCATCCTGGGTGGGGATCAAAGTGATCGAAGACTTTTACGAAAAGGGCATTGCCTGCACGCTGGTGGACGGCGCCAAATGGATCTTTCCGGTGGCGGCTTTTCGGGAGACTGCCCAGAGGATTCAGGCGGATTTGGACCGCAAGAGTGTCCGGCAGGCCTACGGACAGATGCTGGAGCGGATTGAGCGGGAACCGGATGGCCGGCTGGCGGCCTGCATGAAGGGCGGAGAGCGTTTTAGTGCAGATACCGTGGTGGTTTGTATCGGCATCCGTCCCAATGTCGGATTCCTGAAAGGCAGCGGCCTGGAGATCGGCCGGGCCGTCCGGGTAGATCGAAAGCAGCAGACAAATATCCCGGGCATCTATGCGGCCGGCGACTGCTGCGAAGGTTTTGAAATGCAGTCTGGGACCTACAAGCATGTGGGCGTCTGGGCAAACGCACAGAATCAGGGCAGAGTGGCCGGCATCAACATGGCCGGCGGAAATGAAGAATTCAGCAGCAATCTGCTGCTGAATCTGGCGCACTACCTGCATGTGGATTTTTTGAGCATTGGCGATATCACCACATGCTGCCCGGGCGACGAGGTCTACGAGTATGAGGACGATTACTATTACATCCGCGGCGTCAAAAAGGGCAAGGACATCAAATGCATCAACATATTTGGACCGCCGGAGAGCAACGGGATCCTGCGCAGCGGATTTGTAAAGTCCCTGCAGCACGAACAGACCTTCAGCGACTACGGAGTTGCTGCGCTTCAAGCTGCGGGCTATCCGGATAGTTTCATCAAGTTCTTGGGAGGTAGCGATCATGACTGAAAAGGAAAAGCTGCTGAAAGCAAAGATCCCCTGTGCGGAAACCGGCATCGAGGTCAAAAAGAGCATCTGCGATATCTGCAGCCCCACCTGCCACTGCGGTCTGGATGTTTATGTAAAGGATGGGGAAGTCATCAAGATTGAGGGGTCCAAAGATCACCCTCATAGTCAGGGGGCCTTGTGCCCCAAGGGGGCCGCCAACCGGCAGTATCTTTATCGGGAGGACCGGCTCCACACCCCCATGAAACGGGTCGGCCCCAAAGGCAGCGGCCGGTTCGCCGAGATTACGTGGGAAGAGGCCTATGCAGAAATCGCAAAGAACCTGAACAAGATCAAGGCGGAGAGTGGTGCCGATTCGGTGGCGTTTGTGTCGGGGTTCTCCAAGTGGTATCGCCCCATTTTCAAAAGATTCGCCTATGCCTTCGGTTCGATCAACTATGCTACAGAATCCAGCTGCTGCTTTGATTCCATGGTGATGGCCTGGAAAACCACGACCGGTATGTTTTCCGTGCCGGATGTGGCGCATGCAAAGGTGTTTCTGGGATGGGCGCTGAACCCCTACTACTCCAATCATCTGACCGCCCGTGATGTCCAGATGTACAAAGAGCACGGTGGCAAGGTGATTATTGTGGATCCCCGCGTGACGCCCGCAGTAGATAAACTGGCCGACATCCATCTGCAGCTGCGTCCCGGAACGGACGGTGCCCTTGCCTTGGGAATGGCAAAGATCATCATTGAAAACGGCTGGCAGGATCAAGAGTTTATTGACAAACATACATATGGATACGAGGATTACGCCGCCTATGTCAAACAGTGGGACCTGGAAAAAGTAGCGCGGATCACCGGACTGAACCCCGACGATATCTACCGCGCCACGGAGATGTTCGCCACCAACAAACCTGCCGCTATCCAGCAGAGCGCGTCTCCGGTATCTCACCATATCAACGGGTATCAGAACTACCGGGCACTGATCGCTTTGGCAGGCCTGACCGGCAACTACGACTGTCCGGGCGGATGCTTCCCCATGCCGCCTACCTACACGATTCAAAGCGCCGGTTTCCCCACCCTGGAAGAAGAGTTCGCGGATGAGGTCAAGCCGGAGAGTGCGCGGCCTCGCATCAGCCAGGGCCATTATCCTGTATGGGATATGTTCATGGACGAGTTTCAGATGATGGATATGACCGAGCAGATCATGACGGGGAAGCCCTATCCCATTCGAGGTGTGTTTGCGCTGGGACTGAACGACAGAATGTTCCCCGAGAGCGGCAAAACGCGCGAAGCGTTGAAAAAACTGGATTTCCTGGTGGCCTCCGATCTGTTCCTGACAGAAGTGGTGAAGCTGGCGGACATCGTCCTGCCTGCTTGCACTTCCATGGAGCGCGGAGAATACAAGGTCTATCCCGGCGGTTTCTCCATGTTTACAAAGCCTGCGATTCAGCCGATTTACAATTCAAAAAGTGATGTGGACATGCTGTGCGAGCTGGCGGCATACATGGATCTGGATCCGATGCTGAGTAAGGGCTATGAGGCTTGTGTGGACTGGATAATTAAACCCACCGGATTAACGGTGGAGGAACTGAAGAAGCACGATACACCCATTATGACGCCCAGTGCGAGACCGCCCGTGTTCGGCAGCATGCGGGAGAACGGATTTTTGACGCCTACAGGAAAGTTTGAATTTAAATCATCCCGCATTGAGAAATTGCCCGAAAGCCTCGGGTTTGACGCCTTGCCTACGTTTAAGGAGCCGCTGGCCGACGAGGAGGAGACATATGAATATCAACTGATGACCGGTGCCCGGATGAGCTATACAGTACACTCCCGTGTCCACGAGGTGCCGTGGCTGCGCAGCTTCCGCAGACAGCCCATGATCGACATCAATATTCATGATGCAGAGCGTCTGGGCATCCAAAGGGGCGATTTGGTGGAGCTGTATAACAAATACGGAAGCGTCCGTGCGCTGGCAAACCCCACAGACTGTATCCTGCCCGGAAACCTTCAGCTGTGTCACGGTTATAAGGAAGCCAACGCCAATGACCTCATCGGCGCAAAACACCTGGATCCCTATACGGGATTCCCCGGCTACAAAAGCGCCGGCTGCAACATGAGAAAGGTGCAAAAGGAGAATTGACATGAAAATGATTTTTGACCTTGACATGGATAGGTGCTGTGCCTGCGGGGCCTGTGCGGTTGCGTGCATGGATCAGAATGATATTGAGATCACAGAGGAGCCCCCCCTGCGCAAGGTGTTTGCGATGGAGGGAACCAACGGGCATGCCTACATCTCCATGGCCTGCATGCACTGCGAGGATGCTCCCTGCATTGTTGCCTGCCCTGTGGGGTGTCTCAGCAAGGATGAGCGGGGACTTACTGTCTACGACAGCACCAGCTGCATCGGCTGCCACAGCTGCGCAATGGCGTGTCCCTTCGGCGCCCCGACCTACAATCGTTTCGGGAAAATGCAAAAGTGCGACGGATGCGCGGAGCGCCTGTCCCATGGCTTGGAACCGGCCTGTGTCCGCACCTGCTCTCTGGGCGCGTTGAAGGTCTATACGGAAGAAGAATATGCCAAGGTTCACACAGAGCGTTCTCTGCGCAAGATTGCAGAGAAACTGGTTTGAGAGTACAGAACACAGATAGGAGGACATCATGGACAATCAGACAATGGTCAACGAGATGATCGCCAAAGGCCGTAAGGCGCTGGCGGAGCTGGAATCCTACTCCCAGGAACAGATCGATGAATTGTGCCGCATCTGCTGCGAGGCCTTTGCGGCACATGCAGAGGAACTGGCCAGAGAGGCAGTGGAGGAGACAGGTCTTGGAAACGTGCCGGATAAGATCATGAAAAACACCGGCTCTCCTGACGGCGTGTGGTATGCCATCAAGGGGAAAAAATCTGTGGGCGTCATCGGACATGATGAGCGCCGCCACCTGACCTTTGTGGCCCATCCCAAGGGCATTATCTCCTGCGTGATCCCCACCACCAATCCCAACATCACCATCCTGTTCAACGGCGTGTATGCTCTCAAGGGCCGCAATGTCATCCTCTGCGCTCCCCATCCCCGGGCCAAGCGGTCCACGGTCCATACCTGTCAGATCTTCAACGAGGCCCTGAAGAAGGCCGGCGCGCCGGACAACATCTTCCAGTATGTGGAGGAACCCAATATTGAGCTGACCCAGATGATGATGGCGGCATCCGACACCGTCCTGGGGACCGGTGGTCCCAATATGGTGAAGGCGGCCTATTCCAGCGGCAAGCCCGCCTACGGCGTTGGTCCCGGTAATTCTCAGACTATTTTTGATCCCGCATATAACAATCTGCCCATGGCCGTGGGCCAGACCGTATTCGGCTGCAAGTTCGACAACGGCATCATCTGCGCCTGCAACCGTTCCTTCATTACCCCCAGAAGCATTTCTGCCAAGGTGGTGGAACTGATGAAAGCGGAGAAGGTCTACTACACAGATGATCCCACCGTCCGTGACCGGGCGCGGGAGCTGCTGTTCCCCAACGGACTGGGGCCTATTAACGGCAAGCCCGTTGGGCAGGACGTGCAGAAGATCGCTGAGATGCTGGGGCTGGACATTCCCGAGGATACCTCCATTATCGTGGTGAAGGTGGAGAAATACGGCACTGATGAGCCTTTGTGCAGAGAGAAAATGGTACCGCTGGCCGTGCATATTGAATGCGGCGATGTAGAGGAAGCCATCAGAATCGCCAAGGCAAATCTGATGATGGAGGGTGCCGGCCATTCCTCTGTAATCCACACCAATGACAATGCACTGGTGGAGCGGGCGGCCTGTGAGCTGCCTGTCAGCCGTATGCTGGTCAATTGCCCCGGTGTGTTCTCTGCCAACCCTGCCCTGGCCAACGGCCTGTGTCCCACGGCTACGTTGGGCTGCGGCTCCTGGGCCGGTTGCTCGGTTTCTCAGAATCTGGGCTTTGAAGAGCTGATTAATGTCTCCCGCATCGCTTATGTGTACCCTGAAAATGAGGTTCCCACCCATGACACCGTCTGGAATGGAGACGCAGCATTTTAAAGTTCATAACTTCCAAGCGGATGTCCGGCAGCACGGGGGCGGTGATTACGCCGCCCCTTGTGTTTTCTTAAAATCATAATAGAAAAAGAGAGCAAAGCCATGGAAATAAACATTGAAAAATTGAAAAAGGTCCGTTGGGGATATCTGCTGCTGGGAGTGATTCTGCTGCTGTTTCTGGGGCTGATTTATGCATGGAGTGTATTCCGTGCGCCGCTGGAGAAAGAATTTGGCTGGAGCAAGGCACAGACCTCCGTCACCTTCTCCGTCTCCATGATGATGTTCTGCTTGGGCGGCCTGGCGGGCGGTATTCTAAACGGAAAAAAAGGATATCGGTTCACCTTAAGCTGCTGTGCCGCCTGCCTGTTCATCGGTTTTGCCGCAGCCTCGCGCATTAACAGTCTGATGGGAATCTACCTGAGTTACGGTGTGTTCTGCGGCTTCGGTGTAGGACTGGGATATAATACCGCCATCAGCCTGACCGTCCGTTGGTTTCCGGATAAGCAGGGATTTGTTTCCGGAGTGACTCTGATGGGATTCGGCTTCGGAGGAATGCTGCTGGGCACTCTGGGCGCCCAACTGATTACCACGCTGGGGTGGAGGGTGACCTTTTTGATCTTCGCTGTGGTATTTGCGGTCATCGTGATGATCTGCACCTTTCTGATGCGGCAGGCGGACGACCGCTTTGTCAGAGCCATGGCAGCCGGAGGCGGCGCTATGCAGGCTGCCTATGAAGAGCTGGATTGGCGGCACATGCTGCGGCGCCGGAACTTCTGGCTGTGCTTTATTTGGGCAATTATCCTCTCTGCTGCTGGACTTGCTATTATTAATGAGTCTACTACATATGCTTCGGCCTTTGTGGGCGGCGATTTGACCCGGGCCGCGGTGTTAGCGGGGATTGTATCGATTGCCAACGGCGTGGGACGGGTGCTTTCTGGCCAGCTTTTTGATGTGAAGGGCTACCGGACTGCAATGCTCGGCGTCAGTGTGCTGTATCTGGCAGCTGCCGGCGCACTGACGCTGTCCCTGAAAACCGGCAGTGTGCCGGTTCTGGCGGCAGCCTTTTTGCTGACAGGGTTGGGATACGGAGGTGTGCCGCCTCTGAACTCCGCCTTTACTGCACGTTTTTTTGGCCGGGAGCATTATGCGGTGAATTTCAGTATTGTAAATATGAATCTGATCGCCGCATCTTATCTTGGCCCTGTCTGTGGAGGCGGCAGCTATGGCGGCACATTTCTGGCCATCGCCGCTTTTGCCATTGTCGGTGCGGTGATTACCCTGCTGATCCGGAGACCGGAGCAGCACTGATACCTGATAGGAGGGTTTTTCGTGAGTGTTTATGAGGAATATCAGAAAAAACTTGTCACAGCGGAAGAGGCTGTGAGACTTGTTAAGGACGGCGACTGGGTGGACTATAGCCAGACCTGCTCCTTTCCCGAGGCCCTGGATGCCGCTCTGGCCGCCCGGAAGGGGCAGCTGAGGGAGATCAAGGTCCGCAACGCCATTGCCATGAAGCCTATTCAGGTGGTGGAGCGGGATCCGGAGCATGAGACGTTTATTTACAATGCGTGGCACTGCTCCGGCCTGGATCGCAAGTATGTGGACAAAGGCTGGGCCTATTATTCTCCAATGCTGTTTCGGGACTGCGGCTCCTATTACAGCCGGGGATACGCGCCGGTAAATGTGGCTATGATTTCCGTGGCCCCCATGGACAAGCACGGGTATTTCAGCTACGGCCTGACCAACTGCTGTATGCAGGAGATGCTGGACGCGGCGGAACACATTATTTTGGAAGTTAACGAGCATATGCCGGTCATTTACGGATCAGAGGGGGATCACATCCACATCTCCGAGGTGGATTGTGTAGTGGAGGGCCACAAGGACATCTGCCTGGCTCCCGGCGGCAGCGCCAGCGAGATTGATAAGCAGATCGCGGCCAATATTTTCCCCTACCTCTACGACGGGATCACGCTGCAGATCGGTATCGGCGGTATGCCAAACGCCTTGGGGGGGCTTATTGCGGAATCGGATCTTAAGGATCTGGGTATGCATACGGAGCTGATGAGCGACGGGTACCTGAAGCTCTATCAGGCGGGCAAAATCACCAATAAGAAGAAAACGCTCAATCGGGGCAAGGGCGTATTCTCCATCTGCTCCGGGTCCCGGGAACTGTATGAGTTCCTGGATCAGAACATGGACATTTTGTCCGCGCCCATGCGGTATGTGAACAATCCGGAGACCATCCGGCAGCTGGATCACTTTGTGTCCATCAATGGGTGCATTGCTATGGATCTGTACGGGCAAGTTTGCTCCGAGACCTCAGGTACCCGCCATATCAGCGGAACTGGGGGGCAGCTGGACTTTGTCACCGGTGCGTACATGGCAGAGCATGGACAGGCATTTTTGGCCATGCCTTCCACTTTTACGGATAAAGAGGGCGTAAAGCACTCCCGGATTCTACCCAAATTTACAGACGGTGATGTCATTACCACACCACGGACTCAAGCCCCCACTATGGTTACAGAGTACGGGACAGCGCGTCTTTCCGGGTTATCCACCTGGGAGCGGGCGGAGAAGATTATCGCCATTGCCCACCCGGATTTCCGGGAGGAATTGATTGCCGCTGCACAGCAGCAGAAGATCTGGCGTAGATCGAACAAATAATGACGGCTGTATCCTGTTAGAGAAGGGAGAAACCATGAAGAAAGTTTGCCTTGCAGGCTGCGGCAGGCTGGGACATGTCATTGCCGACGGCCTGATGGCAGGTAAAGTGCCGGGTGCAGAGCTGACCGCTGTTCTGGTTCAAACAGCGGAGAAGGCGGAGAAGCTTCAAGCGGAGCTGGGGTGCCTGGTTACAACAGATCTGCAAGACTTGCTGTCGGCAAAGCCGGCATATGTCATTGAGTCAGCGGGAAATGGAGTGGTGAGACAGATAACCGTTCCGGTGTTGGAGGCGGGGGCGGATTTGATCGTTTTGTCTACCAGTATCTTTGGAGAGTCTGCGTTTTATGACCAGGCAAGGGCCGCAGCGACAAGATACGGCCGACAAATTCATCTGGCCCATGGCGTCATTGGGGGATTGGATGTCGTTGAAACGGCTGCTATGATGGGGGAGGTTACTGCCGGACTGACAAAGCGGAAATTTTCAAAGGGCTCTGCCAGGAGCGACGCGGCGCTGGATGCCCTGGCGGACGAGTTTCACGCAACAGCGGCAGAAGCGATGGAGCAGTATCCGGATCAATTGAATGTGGCAATTTCTCTCGCTTTAGCCGCCGGAAATCTGGAGAGGACAGAGGTTCATGTTTCTCCAGCAGAGATGGTAGACTTCACTATAAGGTGCGATGGCATATTCGGCGAGGCAGCCTTTTATACGCGATTGGGAGATTCGGGTCCGGATTTGGCGGCGTGGAGCGCTCTTGCAATGCTTCGCAGGCTCACATCCCCGATCGTTTTCTGATCTACATAATAATAAAACACATACCGGGCTG
>OOAM01001071.1_pt1 | contig 19967 bp, 16 predicted proteins | sample 1671131 | NCBI WGS metagenome assembly OOAM01 (sample SAMN06348125, study PRJEB24527) | human gut metagenome | biome: human gut; feature: ankylosing spondylitis patient; material: feces | host: Homo sapiens | place: China | collected 2015-10 | reverse complement strand
GCTTCATCTTTTCAAAAAGCGGTTCAGAGCCGCCGCAAGAGGTAGACACTTCATAGAATGTGCCGCCGATTTTATAAATCACTGTTTCATCTGCCGGATTTCCCTGTTTCTGCCTATCATCTGTTGTATCTTGTTCTTGTTTCCGTTCCATTCCTTTCTCGTCCTTTCTTTGATTTGTAATGTGATAAGTTTCGTAGCAAGCATAGGAAAAGAGTACCCTTTTCCGAAAATGCCCTGCATTTTGCTTGTTGGGAAGTATCCCAACCCCTCTGATTTTCCTCTCACTACCTACAACACCGAACAAGGTGATTTTGCCGAAGTTTTATACAAAAATTTTCAAAAAGTTTTTCTTATCTCTTATTACGGAAAAGTTTCTGAAATGCCAAATAAATAACCGTTTAGGGAAAAAATAATTTCAAGTATTACAACTTAAAATCCCCCTCAAACTTGACACTGTAAAGTTTAGACTTTATAATGTAGACAGTGTAAAGATTGGAGGATTTAGCATGGAACAGAAACGACAGACTTATCATCATAAAGACTTGCGAAATGCTTTGATTGAAACAGGTATTCAGATTGTAAGTACAGAGGGAATAAATGCTTTTTCTTTGAGAAAGGTGGCTGCGGCGTGTGGTGTCAGCCATGCTGCCCCTTACAGTCATTTTCAAAATAAAGAAGAACTGCTTGAAGCAATGCAATTATTTATCACAGATAGATTTTCTAAACAATTAGAAAGTACCGTTCAAAAGAATAATAATGTTGCAGAAATATTGAAAGATATGGGGATAGCCTATGTATCTTTCTTTGTAGAAAATCCTGCTTATTTTCAATTTTTATATTCTCAATCCAACATAAAAATTGACTTATCGTTATCAATATCAGACGACCAAAACTATAAACCTTATATCATCTATAAAAATATTGTAAGTAAATTATTAGAGCAGACGCACTATTCGGAAGAAAAGCAAAATGATATTATCAGAACCATTTGGGCTTTTATACATGGCGTTACTTCATTAGCCACCATGAATAATGTAAATTATGATAATGATTGGAGAGAGAAGGTCATTGATTTTATGGACGTTTTTCAACTTTCCTTTTTAGATAATACAGGAGAAAAAATATGATTGGGATTTATTTTAGCGGAACAGGAAATACAAAATATTGTTTGGAAAAGTTTGTTGCTCTATATGATAGGAACATTAAAATAACTCCTTTAGAAGATAGAGATACAATAGAAAAAGTTACATACCATAAAGACATCATTTTTGCTTATCCAATCTATTACAGCAATCTGCCTAAAATTGTACGGGATTTTATCTGCGAAAATTCTGATGTATGGAAAGGAAAACGTGTTTTCATTATTGCAACAATGGGACTGTTTAGCGGCGATGGCGCGGGCGTATCTGCAAGATTGTTCGAGAGATACGGTGCACAGGTATGGGGTGGACTTCATTTGAAAATGCCGGATTGCATTTGTGATGTAAAAGCCTTAAAGCGTACTGCGGCTCAAAATAAGCAAATTGTTATACAAACAGAAGAACGCATAAAATCAGCGGTGTGCAATTTGAAAAATGGTACTCCAACTAAAGACGGTTTGGGATTTTTATGCCATATTGCAGGGCTTTTGGGACAGCGGCTTTGGTTTTACCGTAAAACACAAGAATATTCAGACAAAATACAGATAGATACAGACATTTGTATAAAGTGCGGGAAATGTGCATTGGTGTGTCCTATGAATAATTTGTCATTATCAGAAGATAAGATTATAGCAGACGGACGGTGTACGTTATGCTATCGGTGTGTAAATCAATGTAGCAAGAAAGCAATTACCATTTTGGGGAAACAAGTGATTTTTCAGCACACTGTTTCTGATTTTCATTAAAGGTAGTTTGATTAGAAATGAGGTGGTGCATTGCAAAAAGAAAAATGGATTTTATGTCCTATATGCAATAATAAAACTCGATTAAGAATACGGGAAGATACAGAAATAAAGAATTTCCCACTATACTGTCCGAAGTGTAAGCAGGAAAATCTTATCAATGTAAAAAATCTGAATATTTCAGTTATCACAGAGCCAGACGCATTGACGCAGAGCCGATAATCACAAGAAATAAATCTTATGATTATTGGCTCTTTCTGTTTTGTGATAGGAAAACAAACCGCCATTTCCTGTATATAAAATGGAATAGCGGTAAATACACAATTATTTTTATGGACATGGCGGTGTCGGGAGATATTGCCATGTTTCTTTTTCGCATTTTTAATTCTATTCCATTGTCAAAAAAAGCCTATTCCATGCAACGGGATTTTGCGGCTATGAAGATGAATACACAAATCATCATAATTACTTAAATAACTCATATTACCAAACGCCTATGCGGTTTTATGCCTGCATGGGCGTTTGTTGTAATAGCCCCCTACTGGGAAGAAAGGGGGTGAGTTATGATGAAGTATTCTGAACAATTCATGGAGCATATCGAATATGCCTTTGCCGCGTTCTGTAAAATCGTTCTCCGCAATGCGGCAATCAGCGCGTACCGCGATTTGGGACGGAAACAGAAGCATGAAGTATCACTTGACTATTTGATGTCGGAAACGTCTTTTGAACCGTTTGCAACCGACAACTATTTTGAGCAGTATGTTTATGAAAAGCCGACTGTTTTTGTTGTGCAAGGGAAAGAAGTTGTCGTTACAAGTAGACGGTTAGCCGACGCATTAGCTAATCTGTCAGAACAAAGGCGCACTGTTCTGCTGATGAATTTCTTCCTCGGTTACAGCGAAAGAAAAATCGGGAATGAGTACGGAAGAAGCAGAAGTACAGTCAACTACTGGAAACTGGCGGCATTGAAGCAGTTAAGAAAAAAACTGGAGGAAACAAAACATGAGGAATAAGAAACTGATACCTTTTGAAACCATTGAAAAAGCTGTTGCCGGCGAGCCGGAAGCCATAGACGCGGTATTACGGCATTACACAGCGCGGATTAAATATCTGTCTACCTATCGCGGGCATATTAACGACGATATTCAAGACCGTCTGAAAGCACAGCTTATCAAAGCTATCCTGCAATTCCGTTTTGACAGGTAGTAGCAAAGTCAGAAAAAGCCGTCAAGGATAAAATGCACGCTTGTGCGTCCTTGACGGCTTTCCCTGTCTTTGCTGTCGGGCAGCCAAGAGAGCGCAATCGGATAAACCGCTTACGCTCTCTATCCAGTATAGACTGTTATGCGATAGGTATGCTTCTTGCTTGATTTAAGCGGCATTACAGCGGAGATAAGGGCAGAGGTAAGGGTTTTATACTCCAACCCTTAAAAATGAGGTTCTACTGCGTAACATAACAAACGATATTTTTATATTGCCGTTTCCGTTCCATTCCTTTCCATTCCGGCGGCTCTGCCGCTTTGCTTTGCCACCAAAGGAGAGGGATTAGGGAAAGGATAGGAAGGGAATGGATATTTGATTAAATCCGTATTTGGTATTTCTTTAGTTATTTATATCTTTATTTAATTGCGTTGGATTTTCCGATGTCGGATAAACCGATGTCGGAAAATCCAATATCGGATAATCCAACACCGGAAGTTATGCGGTATTCAAAACTGTCTAATCCACCTGCTTTATAAAACTGTTGATTTTGGGATAGGTATGTTACGCAGTAGAGGGTAAAAAACGCTTGATTTATGCGGCTTGCAGAACATGAAAAACGCTTAGACGATATTTTATACTTCTACCCTCAAAAATGACGTTCTATTGCGTAACAAAGTGAAGATAGAAAAACAGAGAGCCGACCACTATTGAAAGTGATTAACTCTCTGTTTGCACCCTGTCTGTCAGCGTTAGTGATAAGTTGTTGTGAATACTTCCTTATCAGCGTAAAACTAAAATTTAATACGGCTTTTTAGACACAAGGTTTTATAAAAAACTTTTCTTCAACTCTTTGAGAGAATACGCCCGGACAGTCCCGCAACTTCATATCGGGGTGTTGCGCAGTTGGTAGCGCGCCTGCTTTGGGAAATGAGGGCAAGGGCTCGCCCATCTCAGCGGGAAAAGTTTGTCAAAAATGCAGTTGTATGTTGCCGGCAGCAGGCTGCAAATTGAGGGGAGCTGTGTGAAGAACCTGTCGACACTGATAGCTCATTCAGCCAGAGAGATCAATGTCTGGCACCACATAATTCCAGGAATGATCAAGGAAGAGCCGCAGGTTGGTGGGGGAGAAGGCGGATGAGGCGCTATTTTCTTCATTTCAATATCTACTGTAAAATAAAGGAGCAGCATTTTATCGACCGGAACATTGCTCAGATATTGGCATGACTGCCAATAGAACCAGATGGGAGCGAATGTGGCATTTCCCAGGCGCATGAACGCCATGCTCTCAGGAGTTGAAAGCTGCGGACGATAGGCGCATCCGACCGGAAAATTTGGCTCCGCAGTAGGTCTTCTTGAAGTGTTACGGAATGTAACAATATGTTACGGCACATTTAATACTTACTGATACAAATTAGCAGCTTGATGGCGGACGGTTCAAAAAAACAGACCGATATCTGTGGTATTACGACGTCTGGGCTGCTCCAAAATGTTGGCACAAAAATTGCTTAATATCCCGATAGGATAAGGCTCTCCTCTGGTCTCGCCCCCAGAGCGATAGGCCAATTCTGAAGGCATATTATTGACGGAAAAGGAAGGTTTATCATGGAGCACGAAAAAGGCCTGCTGGAAGGCATTGTTATTCTGGATCTGACCCGCGTGTTGGCAGGGCCCTACTGCGGTGCGCTGCTGGCGGATATGGGCGCTACGGTTATCAAGGTCGAGCAGCCTGGCAAGGGTGATGACAGTCGGAGCATGGGCCCCTTTATCAATGATCAAAGCGTTTACTTTGCCAACTTTAACCGCAGTAAGATGGGCGTCACCCTGAACCTGAAAGCCCCCGAGGCCAAGGAGATCTTCAAGGAGATGGTGAAGAAGGCCGACGTGGTGATCGAGAACTACCGTCCCGGCACCATGGAGAAGCTGGGCCTGGGATATGATGTGCTGAAGGAGATCAACCCCGGCATCATCTATGGCGCTTGCTCCGGCTTCGGCCACACAGGCCCATACAGCAAGCGTGCGGGTTATGATATTGTAGGTCAGGCCATGGGCGGACTGATGAGCACCACCGGCTGGCCTGGCGGCCCTGCCACCCGCTGCGGCACCCCCATGGGCGACGTGCTGGGAGGGCTGAACCTGACCGTCGGCGTGCTGGCGGCCCTGGTGAACAAGCAGAGGACAGGTCTGGGTGAAAAGGTCGACGTGGCACTGGTGGACTCTGTGGCCTCCGCTATGGAGAATATCACCATGATCTATCAGTCTACCGGCCGTATCCCCCAGCGGATCGGCAACCGTTATGAGTCCACCTATCCCTATGATGTGTTCCCGGCCAGTGACGGCGACGTGGTCATCGCCGCCGGAAACGCCAAGCTTTGGAAGATCCTGTGCAGTGTGATGGGCAGCCCCGAGCTGGCTGATGCCCCCAAGTTTGCAGGCATCCAGGAGCGCATCGCAAATCACGAGGAGCTGCGGGAGATCATCAGCAGTTGGACCAGAAACCATACCATTGACGAAATCGACAAGATGCTCAATGACGCCGGCTGCCCGGCCTGTCCGGTGAACACTATTGACCGTCTGGTGAAGGACCCCCAGATCGCCGGCGACCGCGGAATGTTCCCGGAGATCGACCAGCCCGGCATGGGCAAGCTGCAGATCACGGCCATGGCCCAGAAGCTGACCCGCACCAAGTCCTGCCCCAGAAAGGGGGCGCCCCTGCTTGGCGAGGACAATGCCGCGATCTACGGTGAGATGCTGGACTTCGACGAGGCCAAACTGACCGAGCTGAAGGAGAAAGGCGTTATCTGATTTTAGAGGAGGATTTCCTGTCATGAGCAAGCAAGTTGAAGTCATCGAAGTGGGGCCCCGGGACGGATTCCAGAGTGTCAAATGCACCCCGATCACCACGGAGCAGAAGCTGACCGTCATCGATCAACTGGTGGCTGCCGGAGTGAAGCACATCGAGTATACCTCCTTCGTCAGCCCCAAGGCCATTCCCCAGCTGGCAGACGCGGCTGACGTGACCCGGGTGGTGCTGGAGAAATATCCAGACATGGATCTGTTCGCACTGATCCCCAACCTGCGGGGCGCACAGAACGCCTATGAGCTGGGCTTGCGGCGGGTGTGCTATGTGGTCTCTCTCAGCAAGAGCCATAACAAGGCCAACATCAACCGCACCCACGAGCAGTCTCTGGAGGCGTACAAGGAAATCCGGGCTGCCTATCCCGACCTGGACATCATCGTGGATCTGGCCACCACCTTTGGCTGTCCCTTTGAGGGGAAATACGACAATCCCTCCGCCGCGGTAAATTTTCTGAAAGACTATGTGGACGCCGGTATGAAGACCTGCTGCCTGTGCGATACTATCGGCATTGCCGATCCCGCCCAGGTGCGCGCAGTGATCGGCGCCGTGAAGAACGCATATCCCGGTCTGGATCTGATGGTCCACTTCCATGATACCCGCGGCCTGGGCATGGCCAACACCCTGGCGGCCATGGATATGGGGGTTACCAAGGTGCAGGCTGCTCTGGGTGGTCTGGGAGGCTGCCCCTTTGCCCCCGGTGCCTCTGGAAATCTGTCCACAGAGGATGTGGTGTGGACTCTCAATGAGATGGGCTGCGACACTGGCATTTCCTTCTCCAAGCTGCTGGCTGCTGCGAAGGCCCAGATGCAGGCCATCCCTGGTACATACAGCGGCCACCATATCCATGTAGAAAAAGAGACTCCCTGCAAGCCTGAGCGATAAGTCATCTAACACACACTCCTTCCCGCCCCCTTCCCAAATGGAAGGGGGCGGGGTTTTTCTGCAGGGCTGGGCGAAGAAGATGCAGGCGGGGATTCTGCGGCGGCTTACGCAGAGCCCGTACAGAGAGAAGAACACAGGGGGATCGCACGAGAAAGGGCTGACGCACAGGGCTTTGGACGGGCTGGCCCTGGGGATTACAGACTCTGTACTCGGGGGTGTATGTACCCTATGATTCTCCTGAGGCCGCCTGTGAGACAGCTGGAAGAGACGGTGTGGATCGGTCCGCACACCTGTGCTGTGCCTGTGAACTCCAGCAGCTGGATCGCTGGAGCGGAGGAGCGGGGGGACAGGAAAGGGCTCCGCACATACTGTGCGGAGCCCTTGTGACAGATGTACCAGGGACGGTCAAACCGTGCCGACACCGAAGATGCCCATGGTGATGAAATACAGAACGATGGGGAAGATGATCAGAGCGATGAGCTTCAGGCCAAGGCCGCATTTCAACATATCTTTCAGCTCGATTTCGCCGGAGCCATAAGCAATGGCGTTGGGGGGCGTTCCGGGAGGCAGCATGAAAGCAAAGTTGCAGGCCAACATGCAGGCGATCATCATGGCAAAGGGACTGACTCCGATAGCCTCGCCCACACCGGCCAGGACCGGGATAAAGGCGGCCACGACCACGGCGTTGGTAGTCAGTTCAGTGAGAACAGCGGTGACAATACCAACCAGAATTACAATCAGGATGGAGTTCATGCCCGCCAAGCCGGAGAGCATATTGGCGATCCACTCCGCGCAACCGGCATCCCGGAAGGCGTTGCCCATGACCATGGAGCCGCCCAGCAGAATAACGGCGTTCCAGGGGATGTCATTGAAGCCGGTCTTCCAGTCGCAGACGTACTCACCTTTCTTATAATCCATAGGTGCAATCATAACCAAGATTGCACCGAACATGGCGATAGTTTCATCCGTGGCATAGGGGAACCAGTCACCCCAGACCAGAGAACGGGTGACCCACAGGATGACACACAGAACGAAGATGGCGGCAACCCACTTCTCGCCCTTGTTCATGGGCCCCAGTTCCTCATACTGCCTGCGGGCGATGGAGATGTCAGTAGGGGGCATCTTGTCGACCTTGAAGAACTTCACCATATAGAGCCAGAAGAAGGGGATCAGGATGACGGTGAAAGGCAGGCCGATCTTCATCCAGTCCAGAAAGTCGATGTCGATGCCAATGGTCTCACGGATCAGGCCGATGCCGGTGGGGTTGGTGGTGGTGCCGATGACAGTTGCCATGCCGCCGATGGTGGCGGCGTAGGGGATGGCCAGGACCATGGCTTTCTTTAGACCGGCGGCATTATCGCCCAAGGTGCTGGAAATAGCCAGAGCTACAGGCAGCATCATGACAGTGGCGGTCGTGTTGGACATCCACATGGACACAAAGCCTACGGCAATGATGAATCCCAGGATCAGAGTGGTGGGCTTCTTGCCGACCTTGCTGACGATGCCCAGAGCAATACGCTTGTGCAGGCCGTGCTTCACCATGGCGCCGGACAGGAAGCCCACGCCCACCAGCAGGTAGCAGGTGGAGTAGGCATAGTGCGCGAACAGCGTGATGTCATTCTGTCCCTTGGAGCCGGTGATTTGCATTACCGGGAACAGGAAGATCGGCAACAGCGCTGTGAACGGGATCGGCATGGCCTCAGTGATCCAAAAGACCACCATCAGTACGGTGACGGCCAGCACCCGCTGCCCCACCAGCGACAGCCCTTCAGGCGTCGGCATGAAGCCGATGACCAGCATGGCAACGATGCCGACAAGGAAGCCGATCTTTTGGACTTTTGTTTTACCCATGGAATCTCCTCCTAAAAGATAGTAGAGTCTTGCCACAGGATCCCCTGTGACCTGCCCAGACGCAGCTCGCCCACGACGTCAAAAGCTATTATTACAGATATAGCAAAAAATGTGCCAATCCTTCGGGGAAAATTCATATATTTGACTAAATGTTTGAAAAAGCTGTAGAAAATTTACAAAAAGGGGGTAAAAATGCACAAAAAACGCCTTGCCCGCGAATGAAAATAGGCAGACAAGGCGTTTGGCCGGGGGAGTGTAACGCGATTTGTTAAACGTGTGTTGCAAACGGTTAAAGGCGCAGCAGAAAATGAAACGATCACCGTTGGATGCCGTATTTTTTCATCTTCCGCCATAGAGTTTGTCGACTGCAGCCAAGGCTTCTGGCGGCATCCGCCATAGAGCCGGGGTGGTTGTGCAGAGCGGCCTCGATGGCGCGGCGGTCACGTGATTCCGTTTCCTGGCAGGGTTCCGGCGCAGGCTCAGCGCGGCGGCGCAGAATATCCGACACCGTCACGGAGGAGGCTCCGGCGTTCCTCATCAGAATATTGGCCCGCTCCACAAAGTTTTGTAGCTCCCGGATATTGCCGTACCACTGATAGGGACCGGCCTGTTCAAGCAGATACAAGAACTGGCTCTGCATGATGGGGTCCTTGCCGCCGGGCAGCTGGCGGAACAGATGGAGGCCTAAGATCTTCACATCGTCACCCCGCTCCCGCAGAGGCGGGAGCTTCAGGTCCAGCACGTCCAGACGGTAATACAGGTCCTCCCGGAAGCGGCCTTCCACGGTCTCCTGCAGCAGATCCTTGTTGGTGGCGGCGATGATGCGCACGTCCACAGGGATCACCCGGCTTCCGCCCACCCGGCGGATCTCTTTTTCCTGCAGGACCCGCAGCAGCTCCACCTGGGTCTCCCGGGGGATCTCGCCGATCTCGTCCAGAAACAGGGTACCGCCGTGGGCCAGTTCAAACACGCCCTCCCGGCCGCCCCGGGAGGCGCCGGTAAAGGACCCGGCCTCATAGCCGAACAGCTCGCTCTCCAGCAGGCTGTTGCTGACAGCGGCGCAGTTGATGGCCACAAAGGGGCCGTCCCGGCGGTCACTGGCGTTGTGGATGGACTGGGCGAACAGCTCCTTGCCGGTGCCGGTCTCCCCCAGAATCAGCACGGAGGCACGGGAGGCGGCATAGCTCCGGGCAATCTGGATGGTGCTGCGGATGGCTGGGGAGTCCCCCAGGATATCGTTGAAGGCGTACTTGGCCACCAAGCCCTTTTCGTGCAACTTGAGGCGGATCTTCTGTTCGCTGTTCTGCAGCTGCTTCACGTCCTGAAAGGTGGCCACTACGCCCCGGCGCTGGCCGTCCACCAGGATAGGGATCCGGTTGGTGTTGCACAGGGTCTGGTGGATCTGCATGATCTGGTCCAGCTGCTTCTCGCCGCTCTCCAGCACATCCGGCAGAAGGGTATTGGGCAGGACCGCCTCCACCGGCTGTCCCACGGAATCCGCGGCCCGGCAGCCCATGATCCGCTCTGCCGGAGGATTGAGGACCTGAATCCGGCCGTTTTCATCAATGGCCAGGATGGCGTCATGCGTGAAGTCCAGTACTGCCTGATACATCTCTGATTGAGTCTTAAAGAGGCACTGTTTTTCTGCTTCCTCCACCTGGACACGGCGCAACTGAGTGGCACTCTCCAGTGCATTGAGAATGGTCTCCACGGAATTTTCCACGATCACATGGGGAAGTCCCAACCTTTTGGCCCACGGATCGGTCCAGGCACCGCCCACACTAAACACCGCGCCGTCTTTCAGGGCACGCTCCACGCAGCCCCGGCAGTCGGCAAAGCTTTTGAAGATGTAGTTCTTTGTCTGCACCTCCAGCATCTCACACATCTGCAGAATATCAGAACTCATGGGATCATAGGAAAAAAAAGCAATCAGTCCAGGTGTGTGCAGACCACGCTCCTTCAGCATCCAAAGATAGTCAGAGAGGGAGTTGTTCAGGCTCACGACTTTCAGGTTGGTGACCTCTTCCACGATCCGGCGGGTCCCTTTGCGGGTGATAATGATTTCGGCACCCGCAGCTGCCAGCGTCTGTGCACACTTGACCGTCTCCTGGCGGCCGCTGGCGGCCACCACTACATCAATGTTCTGATAATTCTCCTGTTTGATCAGCATCTCAGCTTTTTCCGCCAACTGTAGGGTCGGGGCCATAACACAGATATCGTTGACATGCTGAACGTCTTTCCAATTCAATATCTCCACATATATACCTCTCTGCTCTACGTTTTGAACGCAGATACGGATGGACCGACTGAAATCTGTCCGCACTACGCGCCAGCGAAGGGATGCACCAGAAAAACGTTGCACTGGGATGGGAGTGATTTTCCCTAAAAGGCTCCCAAGTCCGGGGAAGGACCGGCGTCAGCAGCGAGTGAAACGCCGCTGGTGCCATTCTGTGCCGCTGATCCCTTAGACGCAGGGCTTCGTCTTGTACAGGGACATCAGATGGCTGACGATAGGGGCGTGGACATACTGTTGGAGCAGCAGCACCGCCTCATGGAGTGCATCGTTGTCGATGCCGGTCTCAATGCCCATCTCATGCATCATGTTCAGGGTATCCTCTGTGGCAACATTACCGGCTGCGCCGGGGGCGAAGGGACAGCCGCCCAGGCCGCCGGCCGCGGTTTCAAACTTGTGGACGCCCAGTTGCATGGCGGCCAGGGTGTTGGCCAGAGCCAGGCCCCGGGTGTCGTGGAGATGCATGACGAACTTGTCCGCTCCGAACTGGGCGGTGAGCGCATTCATCAGGTCATAGGTGCGCTTGGGATTGGACATGCCTACCGTGTCGGCAATGGAGATTTCCTTGCAGCCCAGATCCAGGCCGAACTGCACCATTTCCGCCACCCGCTCGGTGCGGATCTCCTCTCCAAAAGGACAGCCCAGAGCGGTAGCCAGAGCCAGGCGGAAGTCGATCTTGTGGCCGTACTCCTGAATCAGGGTCTTGAACTGTTCCATGGATTCCTCCGGCGTCCGGCGGACATTGGCTATGTTGTGAGAGCGGCTGACACTGATGACATAGGTCAGTTCGTTGATGCCGCACTCCACGGCGGTCTCCACGCCCTGGGCGTTGGGGACCAGCGCTACCGTGCGGACGCCGTGCGCCTTCAGCGTATCCCGCACAGCGGCCACAACCTCCTTGGCGTCGGCCATCTGGGGGATGGCTTTGGGGCTGACGAAGGAGACAACCTCCAGCCGCTTGAAGCCGGCCTCTGCCAGCTTCTTGATAATAGCGACCTTGCCCTCAAAGGGAATGATATCATGGACGTTCTGGAAGCCGTCTCTGGGGCAGACTTCGATCAGCTCAATGCGTTTCGGTAGATCCATTGTGAAAAACTCCTTTCCATATTTGCTGATTGGCATGATATTTGTTCGACCTGCGGATATAGTCCGCAGAGGATACGCTTGACCACCGGAGAGTTGCATGGCGTGTCTTATGTAACAGAGACAATGTTTCAAAACGTTACGGCGTACGCCCTATATGAGCCGCGCTGTGCGCATGGCAAAGATGATGGCTGTCATGGTGAACAGAGACATCAAGTGGGTCACTACTACGGCGCTGCAGGCCAGGGCTCCGTCGCCGCCCATCTTGTCTGTGATGATGTAGACATTGACGGCGGCCGGCATGGCGCCGACGATGATCAGGGTGACCAGCTGCTCCGCCGGAAGGCCGGCGGCGATCCCCATGGCAGCCCAGATGGCCGGCATCAGCAACAGCTTGACACCGCAGAGACGCATGAGCAGCGGCAGATCGTTCTTCAGGGCACTGAGACGGATGCTTCCGCCCACCACCAGCAGCGCCATGGTATTGGTGGCGGCCTGGAAATAGCCCAGGCTCTCAGAGACCACGAAGGGCAGCTGGATCTTGAAATAGGCGAAGGGGATGGCTGCAAGCACAGCCAGGATCATGGGGTTTTTCAGAACGTTCAGAAGCACGGTGGACAGGCGGAACCGGCCCTGGCGCTCCTTGACAGTCATCAGAACAACGCCCTGAATATTGTAAAGGGGGATCACCAGCGCCAGGATCAGCGTTGCGCTGGGCACATGGGAGACTCCATAGATATTTCGCAGAAGAGCCGTGCCCAGATAGACGAAATTGCCCCGGTAGGCGGCATGGGAAAAGGCGCTCTGCTTGCTGCGGTCCGGACACAGCAGCCAGCCGGCTGCCCAGGCCAGCGCGAACTGCAGCACCACGCCGCCCGTTGCCACCGCGACATATCTGATGTCAAAGGCGGTGCTGAGATCGCTGGTGGCGATGTCCAGAAACATTTTTCCAGGCAGCAGTACGTAGTACACCAGATTGGTGGTATGGGCAATGTAATTCTCTGTGAAAAACCCCTTGTGGGTGAGAATACAGCCAAGCCCCATAACGATGAAGAGGGGCAGGCTCATATTGAGGCTGAACAGCAGATTCTCCAGCAAAATCGGTTCCTTCTCTCCCGCGGTGTTCAACACCACGTCAAAATTATTAAGCAATTTTCATGCCGGCTTTTTCAGTGGAGCGGTTCTTCTCCGGGGCCCTGGCAGTCCCCGGATGTCCGGGGTGGCTTCAAACCCAGCTTCTCCAGCTTCCGGTACAGGGTGGAAAGGTGGAGCTCCATCTTTCCGGCGGCTTTTCGAAGGTCCCCGCCGCAGGATGCCACCATGGCGGAGAGGTATTCCCGCTCATAGATATTCATGGCCTGCTGATAGGGCAGAAGGTCCGGAACTGGGCATTCGCTGGTTTTTGGAGAGGATATGCCCGGTGGGATTTCCCGGAAGGCCGCCGCATCGATGATGGAATCCCGGCTCTCCACCATCATCCGCTCCACGGTGTTGCGAAGCTCTCGGACATTGCCCGGCCAGGACCACTGTTCCAGAGCCCGAATCAGAGCGGGCATCAGATGTTTTGTAAAGCCATACTTTTTGTTGAAAAGCTGGACAAAGTACCGGGTCAGTGGGGCGATATCCGCCACTCGTTCCCGCAGAGGCGGCACGTGGATGGTCAATACGTTCAATCGGTAATACAGGTCTGCCCGGAATGCCTTTTCCTCTACCATCTCCCGCAGATTCCGATTGGTGGCGGCAATGATCCGTACGTCGCATTTCTGGATCCGGTTGCTGCCCAGACGCTTGACTTCGCCGGTCTCGATGATCCGCAGCAGTTTGGCCTGGAGTTCCAGAGGCATTTCGCCGATCTCATCCAAAAAGATAGTGCCCTTGTCGGCGAACTCGAACAGGCCGATCCTGCCGTCCTTGGAACCGCCGGTAAAGGTGCCCCGTTCGTAACCGAACATCTCCTCTTCCAGTAAAGAGGGGGGAGAGAGGCGCAGTTGATCGGGATGAAAACCTGATCGGCTCAGTCACTGCGGGCATGGATGTATTTGGCGAACATCTCCTTGCCGCTGCCGGACTCGCCGTACAGAATGACGGTGCTGTCCACCGCAGCTACATGATCGGCATACTCCAGCAGTTTCACCATGGCATCACTCTCCGCGATGATCATGGATGGAGTTTTGTCAGTGCCCTGCATGAAGCGAATGCCGTCGCTGACATAGAGAAAACGGCCCCGGTCATCCGTGACCAGCATGCTGCCGAAGTAGTGCTCCGCCAAGATCTTCAACAACTCATATTCCTTCTGAGCTGCGGGGGTTGAAGCCAGATCCCCGGCCAGATGTGTTTCCGGTCTCTGTACCATGCTGTGGTCAATTCCTTTCTGAAAAATTTGCATTTCGCCGAAATGCGAAAAACAAATTCGCTAATCAGAGAAAATCAGAGGGCATTTTTTTCTAATATATCTTGGAAAACGACAAAATTGCAAGGACAATTTAGGCAAAACGGACAATAAATGAATGGCATATCTTTTTCTAAAAAGAAGAGCAGCAAGCCGGACCGGAATCTGCCGGCCGGAAGAGAATTTTAAAGGAGTGAGAATCATGGAAAACAAAAAACTGTCAAATGTCGATCTGGAGAGTACCGACTATGACCCCGCCCAGGTGGGCAATCTGGACCGCCGCCTGGAGGTGGGCAAAAAAGACGCCGTGTTCTTTCACGTGCTGGGTGTGGTGGCCACAGTGATCGCCACCATCTGGATGTACGCCTTCGGAACCGGCGATCCCGCAGAGATGAGGTACTTTCTGGGCATGCCCATGTGGGTGTCTGGCGCAATCGTGATTTATCTGGCCATGTTTGTGGTGGGGATGATCTGGCTGGTCAAATGGGAGGAGTTTCCGCTGACCGCAAGGTTTAAGAAAGACAGTATGAACAAGAAAGAGGGAGGGGAACAAGCATGAGTTATGATCTGGGCGGATTCTCTGTAACCGCGTCCACATCTCGGGTCATGTTGATCATCTTTGCCGTTTACAGCGTTGTTATCGTGGGCTTCGGCTTCTACATCAAATATCAATCCAAAAAGGGCGGTAAAGACGGCCTAGCCTCCTTTCTGACGGGCGGCGGGCTGGGAGCCTTTGCCATCGCCATGATCGCCGCTACAAATTCCATGGCCGGCGGCACCATGGTGGCCGCGCCCGGCCTTGGGTATTCCGTTGGATTCACAGCTGCATTGGTCTATTACGCCGGTTTCCTGACTGCTGCCTATGGCCTGGGCAGCGTGGGGCGCAAAGTGGCGATCCTGCGTGACCGCACCGGTGCCGTCACGTTCCAGCAGCTTTTGGGGCTGCGGTTCCAGTCTAAAAAGGTCGTGGGGGCGCTGGCTATCACCGGAGCTTTCGGCCTGACTTTTTTCGCCGTGGGTCAGATCACCTCCGGCGCCAAGGTCTTCGCCGCTGTCACCGGCTCCAACTCCTACTACTTGGGCATCCTGCTGACCATCGTCATCACTGTGATCTACACCGTCTCCGGCGGGATCAAGTCCATGGCCAAGGTGGCCAGCATTCAAGGTGTCATCATGCTGATTGCCACGTTCTCCATCATCGGTGTTCTGATTGCCGACAACGTGGAAAAGTACGGCAGTGTCCAGGCCGCCATGGAGTATCTGGGCACCGCCTTCCCCGGCGCGATCCAGGCGGACACAGGCTTCACCTTCTGGAACGCTATGGGCACTGCGTTGTTTGCCGGCGTGGGCCTGGGCGCTGTACCCCACGCCCTGTCGGTCACGATGACCTACAACAACCATAAGAAGCTGAAGCAGGGCGTCATCATTTCCTGCTGTGTATTTACTCTGATCCAGGGCATCATGTGCTTCACCGGCCCCCTGACCCGGGCCATTAACCCCGGCCTGGAGACTGCGGACTATACGACCATCTTCAACGCCACCAATCTCCTGCCCTCCTGGATGGGCGGCATCATTTTCTGCGGTATCTTTGCTGCTATCCAGTCCTCTCTCGCGGGGCTGGCCATGGCCGGTGCGTCCATACTGGCCAAGGACTTTGTGGTGGACTGCTGGAAGCCAAACACGCCTCCCAAGACCCAGAGCACCATCAACACCACATTTGTATTGGGCATCTCCCTGGTGGCGACGTTGATCGCCCTGAAGCCCTCTACCCTGACCCAGTACATGATCAACTTCGCCCTGGCAGCCCTTGCAGCGGCCTGGTACTTCCCTGTTCTGGTGGGCATGTACTGGAAGAAAGCCACAGCAAAGGGAATGTTCGCCTCTACGGTGGGCGGTTTTGCCGCATACGTCATTCTTTATTTCATCTCCGGCGTGATCCCATCCACAAAGGAGTGGTGGGCTGCGGCGCTGGGGGGGGTCCACGCTTTCCTGCCTGCCTGGCTGATCTCTCTGGTGCTGTTGGTGGCTGTCAGCTATGCCACGCAGAAAGAACGGGTCAAGCTGGGATATTTCCAGGTGTTCTTCTGTGAGGACTATGATGAGAAGTATGCCAAGATCGATACATTGAAAGACTAAGAAAGGAAGTAGAGGTATGATCAGGAGCAAGGACAATTTCCTTCAGGTCAGCGACGGCGCCTGGATCTATTTTGAGGACTACGGCAAGGACAAGGGGGAGCCGATCATGATCCTCCATGGCTTTCTCTGCTCGTCCAAATTTTTCTATAAAAATATTGATGCCCTCTCCGCTGATCACCGGCTGGTGCTGATAGACTGGCGGGGGCACGGTTCTTCGTCAAAAACGCTTCAAAATCTCACTATGGACCGCTGTGCCAAGGATGTTCATGAACTCATTGAGTATTTGGGCCTGGAGGATGTGACACTGCTGGGCTGGTCTATGGGCAGCAGTGTGGTGATGGAGTACTACGAGCAGTTCGGCGACGAGCATCTGAAGAAGATCGGCGTCATCGACTCTGCCTTGTACCCTTTTTCGCCGGAGTCCTGGAACAGCCATTCTTTGGCGGGCTTCAACATGGACGCCATGACTGCCACCTTGGAGAACGCGCTCTCCCACCACGATGATTACGCCCGGACGTTTACCCGGCTCTGCTTCCATACACCGCCTTGTCAGGAGGACGAGGACTGGGTCAGTACGGAAATGAAGAAGCTGCCGGTATATATCGCCTTTGCTCTGTATAACGATTTTTTGTTCAAGGATTATACAGAGACTCTCTCCAAGATCGACATTCCCCTCCTGCTGTGCTGTGCGGACAGCCCGGCCATCCCCCGGGGGATCGAAATGGGGCGGCACTATCGGGATTTGGTGAATGGTAATTGCTGCTTCCACGAATTCTTGGATCTGGGACATGTGATGTTCCTGGAGGATCCGGAGCAGTTCAACAAGACCATCCTGAACTTTGTGGAGAATTACACCTGGACATAAAGCCCGCTCACCCGACCCTCACAGAACACAGGCTCCCGGCTACACCAGACAGCCGGGGGCCTGTGTTGGGGTACCCCGGAAGCGGGCCTGATCTGGGACCGTCACAAATAGGGCGCGGGGTCGGCGATGCGTCCCTCCAGCGCGGAGGCCGCGGCCACTGCGGGACTGGCCAGAAAAGTCCGGGCGGCAGGGCTGCCCATACGGCCGATGAAGTTGCGGTTGTGGGTGCCGACGACCACCTGCGCTCCGCTGACCAGACCGCCGCTGCGGCCCTGGCACAGAGAGCAGTATGGATGGGTCACCATGGCGCCTGCCTCCACCAGCGTCTTCAGGTATCCCAGCCGGGCGGCCTCCCGGTGGACAGCTCTGGAGGCCGGCGTCACGATCAGCCGGACAAAGGGGGCGATGGCGTGTCCTTTCAGCACTGCCGCCGCCGCGGCCAGATCCTCCAGACGGCCATTGGTGCAGCTGCCGATGAACACCTGATCCACCGGCGTGCCCGCTACATCCTCGATGGGGTGTACGTTGTCCACCCCGTAGGGGCAGGAGAGATAAGGCCGGAAAGTGCCTGCGTCATAGGTCAGGACCCGTTCGTACCGGGCATCCCCGTCAAAGCGAAGCCAGTCACAGTCCGCCAGGTCCACGCCGCAGAAGGCGGCGGTCTTTTCGTCCGGGGCGAACAGGGCCGCCTTGGCCCCGCACTCCACTGCCATGTTGGCGATGGCGGCCCGGCCGGAGATGCTGAGCTGCTGAATGGTAGAGCCTGTGAATTCCAGGGACTTGTAGATGGCACCGGCGGCAGTCAGGTCTCCCAGTACCCGCAGGATGATGTCCTTGGGAAAGACACCTTTGGGCAGGGTCCCGTTCACCACCACCTTGATGGCGGAGGGGACCCGGACCCACAGCTGCCCGCAGCCGATGATGGAGGCCATCTCCGTATAGCCGACGCCGGAGGCGAAGGCGCCCACGGCACCGTAGGTGGTGGTGTGGCTGTCCGTGCCGAAGATGATCTTGCCGGGGGCGGCCAGACGCTCCTCCAGCGCCAGCTGATGGCTGATGCCGTCCGCCACATAGAGGCGCTTCACGCCATACTCGTCCTGGAAGCGGCGGCTGTACCGGAAGCATCGGGGGTCATCATCCAGACAGGTGGGGTACAGATGGTCCACCATGACGGAGATCCGGTCCGGGTCATACACATGATAGAATCCCATGTCCCGGAACTGCTGGAAGATATAAGGGGTGTAGATATCATGGAGGACCGCCTCGTCCACCCGGACCGTCACCACGTCTCCGGGGCGTAGGTCCTGTGCGCCGGTGTTGTGGATGAGGAGCTGCTCCGCCAGGGTATGGCCTGGACGGTGGACGTCCCGCAGCGTGTCCCGTGGAGCGGGAGCGGCCGGGAGAGATTTGTCCAGAGCCCGCATCCGGGACACCAGGCCGCCGTAACGGAGGATATCCAGTACCTCCGTGCTCATACCGGGGACAGGGTAGGCCGTGCCGTTGCAGATGATCTGCCGGCCTACCTCCACCTTCACAGTGTCGCCTTCCCGGCAGCGGTCATACAGGTCCCGGCACTCAATCAGCAGCAGGCCGTTGTTGATGGCATTGCGGAAAAAGATCTTGGCAAAGCTCTTGGCGATGATGCAGCGGATGCCCGCGGTTTTGAGGACGGAGGCAGCCATCTCCCGGGAGGAGCCGCAGCCGAAGTTCTCCCCGGCCACGATGGCATCCCCGGGCCGCAGCCGGGCGGCCAGCTCCGGCCGCAGGGGCTCGAACAGATGGGGGACCATCTCCCGGAGGGAGGGCTTGGCCAGATACTTGCTCATGATGATGATATCAGTATCGATATTGTCACCCAGCCGCCAGATGCGGCTGCAAAACGTCTGTTCCATGGCGGACCTCCTCTCAGGAACCATAGAGACTGCCGGACAGCGCCGCCTGGGCTGCCCGGCGGACCGTGGTCAGGCAGATGCCGCTGTGGGCTCTGCCCGCCCAGCCGGCACAGTTGATGGAGCCGGTGGAAACGAACGCCTCCGCCTGATCGCACCGCCCCTGGCTCTGGGCCCAGCAGGCGGAACAGCCCTGGTTCATCACCAACGCCCCGGCATCCAGAAAAACATCCAGAAGCCCTTCCTCTAGTGCCTGGACATAGACAGAGGAAGTGGCGGGCGCCACCATGACCCGCACATAGGGGCATACGGTCCGGCCCTGCCAGAGGTCCGCTGTCTCCCGCAGGGCCTCCAGGCTCCCGCCGCCGCAGCCGCCGATGAACACCTGATTCACCCGCAGTCCGTCGGTTTCTCCGGCGGGAACGACCCGCGCGGCGTCCCCGGGCGGCGCTGCCATGGGCTGAAGGGCAGTCAGATCCACCGTCTCATCTGCCGGGAAGTCCTCCCGCACACAGAGCGCGGTCACAGCTCCGGCGGCGCCCAGCAGGCCGCACAGGTCCATGGCCTGGGCGGCGGTCAGCTGCGGCGCCCGGATGACCACGGCTTTTCCGCTGCACTGGCCGCTCCGGATCAGGGT